>Ga0209977_10001418_pt1 | contig 10525 bp, 12 predicted proteins | sample SumtaG_2_FD_183113 | JGI IMG/M metagenome (GOLD analysis project Ga0209977, IMG submission 183113) | Deep subsurface microbial communities from Indian Ocean to uncover new lineages of life (NeLLi) - Sumatra_00607 metaG (SPAdes) (version 2) | ecosystem: Environmental > Aquatic > Marine > Oceanic... | reverse complement strand
ATAAGAAGATAGACATCCTGATAGCGGTAGGCTATTACGATAGGGAGAAGTTGGGTTCGGAACACGGCCGGGAGCCAATACAGAAAATCGCTTCCTTTAACTCCTATCGAGTCAGGTGATTTTCTCAGGAGCTCCACTGGTTCCCGGGTTGTATATTTCGCACCTGCAAGAGTTTGCCACTATTACAAGCATTGACAAAGTCTCAGGGTAGGACTAAACTCTAGTTCTAATATGTGAAATAGCCTGGAATGGCGTAGCTGGAGTTTCTGTTTTGGAGGTTCGAAAGGAGCATTATGGCACAAGAAGAGAATTCTAAGAAAACCGCAACCGAGAATTTTGCCAAAATGTTTGAAGCGTTTGGTGAGGCTATAAGCAAAATATTTAATGACCCTGAGCTAAAAGAAAAAGCCAGAGAATTTGGGAAAAGTGCTGCCGAGTCAGCGGAAGCTTTTGGCAGTAGGTTTAAGAATGAGGATGTTAAAGAGAAGTTCAGGGACGTGGGAAAAGCAGCTCAGGACTTTGGCAAGAGCGTAGCCGACTGTTTCAAAGATGACAAAGACAAGAAGTAAATGGGGTATTGTTGGTTAGACTTCCTGATATGCTAGATAGAGTACAGTTTCAAAAAAGGTAACCGATTTTACCAGATAACCAGGATGTCCATTATAGTGTCATCATAATCAGGTTTCTCATAACGGTAGCCTGGTTTGGTTTCTATGCATTTATAATACTGCTTACCTATAACGGGTGTGACTATCTCATCGCTTTGTGGTTCAAAGTAGACAAGCCCTTCATCAATGGTATTGAATGCTATTATAGCGTGGCCTCCTTCTTGGAATACTAAACCAACATAAGCACACCGTAAGCCTTCAGCCTCAGCATTATTACATACGTCCCTGGCGAAGTGGCTGCATACGTAAATACCTTCCTTGTAATTCTTCTTATCGATTCTGTCCTCTTTAAGAAATTTGGTAACTTGTTTATAAGTGGGGTCTTGTATCGTGTATCCATGTCCCAAACTATCTTCAGCACCTTCCTCGTAACCAATTTCAGCACCTTCTTCATAACCATCAGCCTCACCGGCCAGATAGCCTTCTTCATAACCCTCGGCCTTACCGGTGAGATAACCTTCTTCATAACCTTCCTTTTCACCCAGGTGATAACCCTCGGTCTCACCGGAACTATAGCCTCCCTCTTGTCCTATGGTATATCCTTGGTTATAGCCGTCAATATATCCGCTAGTCTCACCCTGTGAATAGGCTACTTCGTAGAGAAAAAATCCGCCGGTGCCTATTAGAGCTAGGATACCGATTGATATAAATACACTTTTCACTATCCTAATCCCCCCATCTTAAATCTGTTTGCCTATATTATACCTCCAGACCCTTATTTATTATAGTAGTACTTTGAGGCTATCTGGCTAGCTTTGGCGCCAGGGTCTCCGTGAACAACTCCGGGCGATTTCTAACCTGCTTCTTGACACAGTGGACTCTGGTTGCTAGACTATCTATAGGGAGTGTGTTGCCAGTTGGACAATTCGTTGTCAAAGGGAGCATCAGCACATTTAAGCCGAGGTCTGGTTCAGATTTTCACTGGTAATGGTAAAGGTAAGACCTCGGCAGCGTTGGGAGCCGTACTTCGAGCTTCGGGTCACGGACTGAAGACATACATTGTTTTCTTTATGAAGGGTAGCTATCCTTATGGTGAGTCTCGCATTCTGCCCCAGTTACCTAATGTAGATATGGCCAGGTTTGGACTTACAACTTTTTGTGATCCAAACAACGTTAAACCAGAGGAGAAAGAACAGGCGAGGCTGGCTCTGGCTGCTGCCCGTAAGGCAATGCTCAGTGGCAACTATGATTTAGTTGTGCTGGATGAGGTAAATGTAGCTGTAGCCTGGAAGCTGGTCGAGGTGGATGAGGTTATTAGACTTATTGAAGATAAGCCACCAGATGTGGAGCTTATCCTCACCGGCCGCAACGCCGATACTAGGCTAGTTCAACTGGCCGACTACGTCACCGAATGTTTGAAGATTAAACATCCTTATGATGAGGGAGTAGTAGCTCGAAGAGGAATCGAATACTAGGACCTAGTAAGGAGGTGATTATGAAGCTTACATTGAGTCATATCAAAGCTGACGTTGGTGGCTACGTTGGGCATTCTGCGTCTCATCCCGAAGTCTTGGCCAAAGCTGACGAATGTCTCACCAAGGCTAAGCAGGTTGGGTTATTGATTGACTACCATGTCACCAAGTGTGGTGATGACCTGCAATTGATTATGACTCATCAGCAGGGCGAGGAGAGCCCCAAAATCCATAAACTGGCCTGGGATACCTTTCTTGAAGGCACTGAAATAGCTAAAAAATTAAAGCTTTATGGCGCCGGCCAGGATTTGCTCTCTGACGCCTTTTCTGGCAACGTAAAAGGGATGGGTCCCGGGGTGGCTGAGATGGAGTTTGAGGAGCGAACATCGGAACCGATTCTTATCTTTATGGCTGATAAGACTTCAGCCGGGGCCTGGAATATGCCTCTATATAAGATGTTCGCTGACCCGTTTAATAGCATCGGGTTGGTTATTGCTCCTACTATGCATGCTGGGTTTACCTTTGAGGTGCATGACGTCAAGGAGCATAAGAAGATAACCTTGAACGCCCCGGAGGAAATTTACGACCTGCTGGTTTTCATTGGCGCTCCTTCACGCTACGTGGTTAAGGCTGTCTATCACCGCGACACCGGTGAAATAGCCTCGGTATCTTCCACCCAGCGTCTATCTTTGATTGCCGACCGATACGCGGGTAAAGATGACCCGGTGTGTATTGTCCGTGCCCAGGGAAATTTCCCGGCAGTAGGAGAGATACTGGAACCATTCGCCTCTCCCATCCTGGTTCAGGGGTGGATGCGGGGTTCCCACGTGGGACCACTTATGCCGGTATCTATCCCGGATAGTACTCCAGCTCGATTTGACGGTCCTCCCAGAGTGGTAGGGTTGGGTTTCCAGTTATCCGGAGGTAACCTGGGAGAACCTCGCGATATGTTTGCTGACAAGTCCTTTGACCTGGCTCGCCATCAGGCAAATGAGATGGCTGACATGATGCGTCGTCATGGACCCTTTGAGCCACACCGTCTCCCCCTAGAGGAAATGGAATATACAACCATGCCTCAGGTAGTGAGCAAACTAGAGGGCAGGTTTGTTGACCTGGGGTAATGGTATGTCAAAGCTCCTCTTAGGCACAAACAATTCAGCTAAGGTACGTGAGTATAAAGCGCTACTCCAAAACCTGCCATTTGAACTGGTTACCTTGGCTGAGCAGGGCATCACCACTGTAGTTGACGAGACAGGAGAAAGCCTGGAGGAAAACGCCAAGTTAAAAGCGAAGGCCCTGGCCGAGCAGAGCCAGTTGCTGACTCTAGCTGATGATTCGGGATTGGAGGTTGATGCTTTAGGCGGTGAGCCCGGTCGGTTATCGGCTCGCTATGCTGGTGAAAGAGCTTCCGATAGAGATAGAATCAATTATTTGCTGTCACGGTTAAAAGAAGTGCCGTGGCCAGAGAGGTCAGCCCGTTTCCGGTGTGTCATTGCTATAGCTACGCCTGGCGGTGTGGTTGAGATTTGCTCTGGAGAGTGTCTTGGGTTTATAATCTTTGAAGCGAGGGGGGAAGAGGGTTTTGGCTATGACCCAATCTTTTACCTCCCTGAGCTGGATAAGACAATGGCTGAGCTATCCCTGGAGATGAAGAACCAAGTTAGTCATCGCGGGCAAGCGGCCAGGGAAGCAAGGCTGGTACTGGAAAGGCTAGGAGTGTGACTGGACTCTCTGATTCGTTTCAACGTCCCATAAATTACCTGCGTATCTCGGTAACTGACCGTTGTAACCTGCGCTGTGTTTATTGTATGCCTTCTGGTGGCATCAAACTGATGTCTCACGAAGACATCCTCACCTATGAGGAAATCTGCACTATAGCACGGGCAGCGGCTGAGCTGGGCATAAGTAAGATAAGAATTACCGGCGGTGAACCACTGGTGAGGGCAGGGTTACCTGAATTAATACAGATGCTGGCAGGCATAGATACTATAGACGATATTTCTTTAACCACTAATGGGATTCTGCTCGGTAGCCATGCTGCTGAGTTAAAGCGGTCCGGACTCAGGCGAGTTAATGTCAGTCTGGATACACTTGAGCCAGACAAATTTAAGCGTATCACTCGTGGTGGCTATGACCTCAGCGACGTGCTGGCGGGTATTGAGGCTGCCAAGTTAGTTGGTCTTAATCCGGTTAAGCTTAACATGGTGGTGATGGCTGGCACTAACGATGATGAACTCCTTGATTTTGGCGCTAAGACTATCAGTGACGGGTGGCATGTGCGTTTTATAGAGTTTATGCCCGTTATTGGTGGAGACACTATCAGGTTCGTTCCCGTCAGTGATATGAGGAAACGCCTGGAACAACTAGGGAAATTAGAACCTTATCTGCCTGATGTCGGCAATGGGCCAGCCAAGTATTTTCGTTTTCCTCATGCCAGGGGCACCATTGGTTTTATTACACCAGTTAGTGAGCATTTCTGCTTCTGTTGCAATCGGATGCGTCTTACTGCTGATGGAAAACTTCGCCCTTGCCTACTATCTGATGATGAGATAGACTTGAAGCAACCTCTGCGTAGTGGCATATCGTTATCTGGACTAAAGCAACTGATTGAGGAGACAGTGGCTCGTAAACCAAAGAATCATCATCTGGCCGAGGGCTATGTGCCTGGAGGCCGTCCCTTTTCTCAGGTGGGGGGTTAATAGTTGATTGAAATTTATACAGATGGGGCTTATAACCCGGTTTTAGGTCGGGGTGGCTGGGGAGCTGTTGTTATCGAAGACGGACAAAAGCGAGTTTTTTCCGGTACAGCCAAGGGAACAACTAGCAACCGTATGGAGATTACCGCGGCTTTGGAAGGTATCCTGCAGACTCCACAAGGTGAGGAAGTGGTCGTATATACTGATAGCCAGTATCTCTTCGGTTGTATGGCCAAAGGTTGGCAGAGACGCGCCAACCGTGACCTCTGGGAGCAGTTAGACAAGGCGGTTAGTGGGCGCAAAGTGCGATGGCAATGGATTGAGCGGGCTACAAACCCCTTTCACAAGGAGGCTCATACTCTGGCTGCTAGTTTAGCCAGTCAGAGCGAAACGCCTGTAATCTCCGAGAAGCTGACTCATATAGACGAGTTGGGTCGTCCTCGGATGGTAGATGTTACCCGGAAACTTGATACCCAGCGTGAGGCAATAGCCAGGGGCGTGGTCAGAATGAAAGCATCTACTTTTGACCTGTTGAAAAAGGGTGAGATAGCCAAGGGTGATGTTCTAGTAGTTGCCCAGTTAGCTGGCATTATGGCTGCCAAACAAACGCCTAACTTAATTCCTCTGTGTCATCCAATTCTCATTGGCGATGCTAAAGTTGAGTTTGATTTGGATGAGGAGAATAGTGTGGTGGAGATTACCACTACAGTAAAAAGCACCGGCAAGACCGGGGTGGAGATGGAGGCACTTACCGCCACCGCAGTTGCTGCGTTAACCATCTATGATATGTGTAAGGCAGTAGACCGGGGTATGAAAATAGAGAATATCCGGCTTACCAGGAAAAGTGGTGGCAAAAGTGGTGTAATAGCCCTTGAGTAGAACGGCTTCTTGGTATATACTATTCCCTACTAACAATGATTTTGGGGGTGCGCTATGAAGTTATCCTGTCTTCAGGAAAACCTAAATCGGGGACTTAGTGTGGTGGGTAGGGCAGTAGCTACCAGGACTACCCTGCCGATAACCAACAATGTTCTCTTAGTCACAGACCAGTCCCGCCTTAAACTTGTTGCCACCAATCTGGAGATGGCTATTAGTTGCTGGATTGGTGCCAAGGTAGAGGAGGAGGGGGCAATTACTGTTCCCGCCAGACTGCTCACCGAGTTTATTAGTTCTTTGCCCGGTGAGAAGGTGGATATTAGCCTTTCTCCCAAGACCAAGACCCTGGAACTGAAGTGTGCCCGATTTGAGGCACGAATCAGCGGGGTGGACGCTAAGGACTTTCCGCCGATACCAAAAATTGAAGATGGTATAACCACCAAGGTCGAGGTAGATTCTCTTCGTCAGGGAATTAGCCGGGTTGTTTTTGCCGCTGCTTCTGAGGAATCTCGACCGGTGCTTACCGGTGTTAATGCTCAATTTGAAGAAAACCTGCTGACACTGGCGGCGGCTGATGGTTTTAGATTGGCTGTATATAAGTTACCTATTACCGTCCCGGTTAGTGAAAAGAGCGAGGTTATCATTCCGGCACGGACTCTGGCTGAGGTAAATCGGCTTATGGTTGACCAAGAGGAGGCGGTAGAGATAACGCTGAGCCCCAGCAAAGGCCAGATAATGTTTCACCTGAAGAATATTGAACTGGTATCCCAGCTTGTTCAAGGCACCTTCCCCAACTATGCCCAGCTTATTCCCCAGAGCTACACCACCCGGGCAGTAGTTGATGTTGCTGAATTTTTGAGAGCGACCAAGACGGCCTCTATCTTTGCCCGTGATGGCAGTGGTATTGTCCGCCTGGTGATGACCCCCGGTGGTGAACTGACTCCGGGCAAGATGACTGTTTCCGCTCGTTCTGAAGAGATAGGTGATGATGTCGGTGAGATTGATGCCATGGTTGAGGGCGAGGAAGCCAAGATTGCCTTTAATGGTAAGTATCTAACCGATGTGCTCAGCGTGCTTGGTGAGTCTCAGGTAGCCCTGGAAACTACTAACCCATCAAGTCCCGGCGTCATTCGCCCGGTAGGAGTGGATAACTATATCCATGTGGTTATGCCGATGTTTGTCCAGTGGTAATAGATTTTAATAGCACAGCAACCTTAACCTCCACTCTGTCATTAGTTGCTATTACCTGAACCTCAAGGGCATCTAGAGCTACTTCTTTCTAGACACGAAGACCATTGCGAAACCGATGGCGATCGCAATGAATGCCCACAGATAACTCCAATAAAGCCATTTGAACACGCTTATCCCGGCGAGCAAAGAAATAATGCCAATGAATAAGAAAATGATACCGGTAGCCCTTAGGCGTTGAAGCACCTTTTTTGATTTCCTTGCGACTTGTTCAATTGGCATTTCATCAGACGTTTTACTTTTATCAGTGCTATTCCGTCTAACCCTGACAATTCGTGTTACTACCAAAACCAGGACGATGACTATTAAGATAATGATTATCTCAAGTAAACCAAATCGCATCACTTGCTCCGCAGTATGATATTTCTTAGTTTTAAACTAGCTAGCTCTATTAGCATATCATATCTAAGACAGGATTATCTAAAAATGGGAGCACCCCAGAAGATATTGCACTTTTCAGCGGATTGTTAGATAATTGACAGGGTTCTTCTCTTTATTTTTCATTAATTCCTAATCTTTACCGGGATGGAGATGCGAGGTTGAACAGGCACGATTGGCTGAATATCATAACTAATCAGAATGTCGAGTTGATTTAATCTATTGATGAACATTATAACTTCCGGCTCACTGGCATATGACAGGATTATGGATTTCCCGGGGTACTTTTCGGACCATATCCTGCCGGAGAAATTACATGTTTTAAATGTCAGCTTCACCGTCACCAGTATGGTAGAGAAATTCGGTGGCACTGCTGGTAACATTGCCTATGCACTCTCTCTTCTAGGTGAAAAGCCGATAATCGTGGCTACCATTGGTCGAGATTATCATAGCTATTTCGAATGGCTAACGAAAAACGACATAACTTACGACAATATCAAGATTATCGAAGAGGAATTAACTGCTGGCGCTTACATCACAACCGATCGAGCCGACAACCAGATCACAGGGTTTAACCCTGGTGCGATGAAGTATCCTTCCTCCTTCAACTTTGACAGAATCAACCCCAAAGAAAGCATCGCTATCATTGCTCCGGGGAACCTCGCAGATATGATGAACTACTCCATCACGTGTAAGACCAGGGGCATCGACTACATTTTTGACCCCGGTCAATCGCTACCAATGTGGGATAGTCAGGACCTTATCCAGTGTATAGAAGGCTCCAAGATCATGGTTTCCAACGACTATGAGCTGGAATTGATTACTAGCAAGACGGGGTTAGATAAAAAGCAACTGCTGCAGCGGACCAATACTATCGTTACTACATTGGGGGAACTGGGTTCTCGTGTCTGTACACCAGATTGTGAAATAAACATTCCCGCTGTCAAACCAAAGGAAGCGGTTGATCCAACAGGTGCTGGTGATGCCTACAGAGCGGGTTTAATTAAGGGTTTGATTCAAGGCAGGGATATAGAGCAGAGTGCCAGAATGGGAAGCGTGTGCGCATCTTTCGCCATTGAGTGCTGTGGCACGCAAGAATATTATTTTAACCTGATGGAATTTGAGGAGAGGCTTTTGACCTACCCCGTCAAATAACTGATCCGTTGATAATGTCAGGTTTCTATTATGGATTAACATGCGTCCCCGTGTTTGTCCGTCTTCCCTGCCTCTATAGCATGGTGAAAATTAAGCGTCAATCTCTAGCACATCATCTTGACGGTGATGTCCGCCCTCTGTTAGAATCGTTAGGTACCCTCGAGTGAATTCAGCTTCGGCAAAACCTGTTTGAGAGGAGATGGTGTCTTCTAATCAACGGTAATTTCACCCGATATCAAATACAAAAGGAGACTTATTATGGCTATTGATTACAGGAAGGAAGGCAAAATTGCTATCTTTACTATTAATCGCCCACCGGTAAATGCTATAAACATGGAGGTAGTCCGGGAACTCCGTGAGGCACTGATGAGTTTCCGGGATGACCCCGACCTGTGGGTCGGTATCATTACTGGCGCTGGCGAAAAAGCCTTTAGTGCTGGTGCTGACATAAAGGATACTTTACCCTTTATGAAGGAGCATCGGGATAGACCATGGGAGTTTCCAGATTCTCTATGGCGCGGACTCGAAGTATGGAAGCCCCTCATTGCGGCTATTAATGGTGTGGCGGCAGGGGGTGGATTGGAAATAGCCCTGACTTGTGATATAAGGATAGCTTCGGAGAACGCCCGTTTGGGTACACCGGAGGTAACTTTAGGCTTGATACCGGGCTGGGGAGCCACCCAGCGGCTACCTCGAGTTATCCCCTGGGCTAAGGCAGCAGAAATACTGCTTACCGGGAAACTAATTGATGCTCAGGAAGCATACCGCATAGGCCTGGTTAATGAAGTTGTCCCTCCGGAAGAGGTTATGCCCAGGGCTATGGAATGGGCTGGGATTATCTGCCAGGCAGCGCCCCTGGCAGTAAGAGCAGCTAAAGAGGCAATGATTAGAGGCAGCAGCCTGACTCTGGAGGATGGCTTGCGGCTGGAGAACTCCCTGAATACCTACCTCTTCGGCACAGAAGACTTTACCGAAGGTACTACGGCCTTTGTAGAAAAGCGAAAGCCTGACTATAAAGCCAAATAGCTTATTATTGATAAGTAGAGGAGGATTATGGAAATCAAGAAGATTGGTGTAGTCGGTTGTGGACAAATGGGTGCTGGTGTTACCCAGGTCTGTGCTCTGGCAGGCTATCAGGTGATAGTGTCGGAGATAAACAGTGAACTGCTAAACAAAGGGTTGAAATCTATTGACTCCAGGTTGGGTAGAGATGTGGAGAAGGGTAGACTCTCACCGCAGGACAAGGATGATATACTTAATCGCATCAAAGGCACCACTGATACTAAGGAGTTTGCTGACCGTGACCTGGTGATAGAAGCAGCTATCGAGAATATGGATTTAAAGAAAAAGATATTTGCTGAGCTAGATAAAATCTGCCCCAAGCATGCCATTCTAGCCACTAATACCTCTTGTCTATCTATCATTGATGTGGCGATGGTAACCAGCAGACCAGATAAGGTACTGGGGATGCACTTCTTTAACCCGGTACCGGTGATGAAGCTGCTGGAAATTGTTCAGACTATTGCTACCAGTGATGAAACTCTGGAGGCTGGCCAGACCTTCGGCAACTCTTTGGGAAAGGCGATTGTCATTGCCAAGGATACCCCGGGCTTTATCGTAAATTGTTTGGTGATACCTTACTTGCTCAATGCCATCCGTATGCTAGATGCCGGTGTTGCCACCAAAGAGGATATTGATACCGGGATAACCTTAGGTCTAAATCATCCGATAGGACCGATAGCTCTGTCTGACCTTATCGGTAATGACGTTGTTCTTTTCATTGCTAACGGTCTGTATGATGAATTTAAGGAGCCGCAATATGCTCCGCCTTCCCTGCTGAAGAAGATGGTCACCGCCGGCTGGCTGGGGCGTAAGACAGGGAAGGGGTTCTACGAATATAATAAATAACCCCCAAAGTTTTATAGAGACGGGTAACCAGTTTCATTAGGTAAGGAGGAACTTTATGACCGAAGCAGTGATTGTTAGTGGAGTGAGGACAGCTATAGGTAATTATGGCGGAGCACTACAGGATGTTTCAGTAGTAAAACTAGGCAGCATTGTTATTAAGGAAGCGCTGAAGAAGGCTGGACTT
>Ga0209977_10001417_pt1 | contig 10525 bp, 9 predicted proteins | sample SumtaG_2_FD_183113 | JGI IMG/M metagenome (GOLD analysis project Ga0209977, IMG submission 183113) | Deep subsurface microbial communities from Indian Ocean to uncover new lineages of life (NeLLi) - Sumatra_00607 metaG (SPAdes) (version 2) | ecosystem: Environmental > Aquatic > Marine > Oceanic... | reverse complement strand
CGACAATCTTGAACCTTTTCATACGCATTAAATATATTAGCTTTCATAATTTGATCTGGGTTATAATAGCTCAGTAAGTAATTTGAAATTGCTGCGTTATAATCAGCCATTATTGCAAAGACTTCTTGAGCCAACTTTGCTCTTGTTTTATCGCTTATTCCTCCTAATTGTTCTAATTCTTCGATAATTTCGTCGTAGTGCTTAGTATTAGGTACGACAACGACATCGGGAAAGTTTTTTGCAGCAGCTCTTATCATTGTAGGGCCACCGATATCTATCATTTCCAACGCATCAGTTAAAGTAATATCAGGCTTTGCGATTGCCTCTTTGAATTGATACAAATTACAAACTACCATATCTATAGGGGGGATATTGTATTTTAGAGCGTCATCAGAATCTCTATTAAGTTCACGACGGTAGAGTATTCCTCCTTCAATTTTAGGGTGCAATGTCTTAACTCTTCCATCAAACATTTCTGGAGAACCTGTATAGTCGGAGATTTTTTCAAAATCAATACCGTTTTCCTTTAATAGCCTTCCGGTTCCTCCTGTAGATAAAATTTCAACTCCAAATTTAGTCAGCAACTTAACAAACTCAATAATGTTATTTTTATCATAGACACTGACGATAGCCCTTTCGATTTTTTTCATCGTTATCCATTCTTTTATGTTATTATAATAAAATCAAAATTGATATTACAAAGTAAAGATTAATGCTGTTTTAAGTTAATTAATAGGGATTTAATAAAATGCCATCCTATTGAGTTTATACTATTGTATGGAAAAGAGTGAACCAGTAACTATTAATACCTGCTAAGTAGGTCATGAGGTCTACTCTCACGCTGCCCTACATAAGAAACTACGCCAACTTTTGCCTTTTTCATCTCATCTATGGTTTTTGCTCCAGCATATATCATACCATTTAAAAGTCCTTCTTTTAAAGATTGCAACACGCCTTCCAAGTCGCCAACAAAAGGAACATAATCACTTACGCCCTCCGGAAGCATCTTTGAGCCTTCTGTGTATCGATCTGAAACATAACCTGATGTTCTCGCTTCTTTGGAACCCATCCCTCTATATATTTTTACTTTTCTTCCTTGTATTGTATCGACATATCCGGGACTTTCCGTTGAACCCGCAAAAAAGTGACCACTCATAATTAAATCAGCACCCGTTGCAAATGCCTTGGGTAAGTCTCCCGGATTTTTAAAACCTCCATCTGCAATTAAACTAATGCTTGAATTGTAGTCTACTATAGCGTCAGCAACTTGTGCAGTTGCAAAAAGCGTTGGAGCGCCTACGCCTGTTTGAATAGATGTAGTGCAAATTGATCCCGATCCCATTCCAACTTTTACTCCAATGAATTTATCCTCATTAAAATTGCCTTTTGTAATTAAGTGCTCAGCGGCTTCATAGGTTCCAATATTCCCTAATACAAAATCGGAATCTAAAAAATCCATGAGCTTTTTAGTGCCTTTAATGTCTGATGTTTTATAAAAATCTGCTACATCAATAAAGAAGATATCTACATAATTCTCTATTTCTTTTAATAATTTTTGAGCGTGCGTCGATTCCGGAAATTTAGGAGATAAAGCCATGGCACATATTAAATGTCCTTCGCCATCCATAGATGCTAAAGGAAATTCTGGAGCTAAATCCTTTTTTGTAATTAGTCCTTTTAAAACTCCTTCTTTATCTGTTACAGGAAGTTTCTCTTTACGAGATTCAAAAAGAATATCTAACGCTTTTTCTCGAGAAGCCCCAGGTTCAATGGATATAACATCTTTCGTCATATAATTCTTTACTTTACCATTTTTTATTTCAGCTTCAGAGAAGGGTATATCTCTTTTAGTAAAAATTCCGCATACTTTATTTTCTTCATTTACAACAACAATGCCACTAATATTGTAGTTTTCCATCATATATTTCGCTTTTGAAACTGGTTCATCAGGTTGTATAGTGGCTACATCATCAATAACAAAAGATCTTGCTCTTTTTACAATCCTCGCCATTTCTAATTGTCGTTCATAAGAACAATTTCGATGTAAAACTCCTAATCCACCTAACAAAGCCATTTTAATAGCCATTAATTCTTCGGTCACAGTATCCATTGCTGCAGACATTATAGGTAAATTGAATTTATATGATCCTAGATTAGAAGACATAGCAACATCTTTAGGTTCAAAGTTGGTGTATCCTGGTTGAATTAGGATGTCATCGAATGTAGCAATAATTTCGTTATAATGCACTTTACTTCGATAATAATCTGTCATTTTTTTGCACGGTTAAAATTGTATTTTAAAAGGATATATGATAAATATTATTCTTAACATTGAAATTTTAGTATTAGTAATAAAGACAATTTTTATTTTAAAATTTTAGGTATTTAGTCTATGGAAAATATATATTTTTTCTTAGCATTTTATTTTTCAACTGAAGAGATAAAAAAGAGAAGGAACTTGATTACATTTGGGTCAAATTTTTTCGTGGTAAATTTTTAACTTTCGGTAATAATGAATCTAGTGTCTTAATGAAAGCATCTCTATCGATTTTAATGTTTGCGGATTCTAAAGAACAGTAGTTTGAAACATGATCGTTGAACACTTGAGAAGTAACATTTTCTCCTAAATTTGCGATAATGTCTCGTTCTTCAATTAGACACTCTACGGGAGATAATAATTCAAAATCTCCACGCTTCCATTCCTCCCAAAGCGGAGTGTTAGGCATTATGTTTAAAGTTCTAAAACGAAAAATTGTAGGGTTAATTTCAGTGAGAACTCTATCTGTTCCTTTAACATGTTCCTCTGAGAATTTTTTCCCTCCTAAACCTAACATAATATACAAGCTTAGTTTTATACCTGAATGTAACAACTTTTTTCCGGCTTTAATCATAGATTCTGCATTTGTGCCCTTTTTCATAATTCGTAAAATTTTGCTGCTCCCACTTTCTAATCCCATGTACACTATATCTAATCCTGCTTCTGCTAGTTGTTTTAATTCTTCGTCTGATTTCCTTAAAATGTCTAGAGCCTTTGCGTAACAACTCACTCGTGGTACGGTTTTCATTTTTATTCTTACATACTTAATTATTTTTACGAGATAATCTGTAGGTGCCGAAGTAGGATTGCCACCGGCTAAGAAAACGGGATATCCTTGATAATTTTTTTCAGCATAGAGATCAATATCCTTTAATACATCTTCTAAAGGGCGTATTGCATAATCTTGAGTAGTTCCATAGATTCCTTTATAGGTGCCACAAAAACGGCAACGATTCCAATTACAGCCTCCTGTGACGGCGATGAGTACACTATATGCTTCTACAGGCGGTCTTATAACTATTTGACTGGGAGGTGCTTTAAAAACCATAGCTCTTCTAAATAGGATATTCTAAATTTTTAAGTTGCTAATATAAATGCTATTGAGTAATTTTAAGCATTTTTAGAATAAAGATTTAAGTATTATATTTTAACATCAAATTGATAAAATTTTTTTTATAGCATTAATTAAAGAAGTTATTAGCTTAAAACACCTTTTAACAAAAGTAAAATCGGTATTTTATTTGATCGACACATACACTCAAGAAAAAAAAATCTTATATACTTTTAAAACCGTAATAGTTGGCCCTCCTAGCGCAGGTAAAACTTGCTTATTCAACCGATTTTGCTTTAACTCGTTTAATTTCGACACTTCACTTACAATTGGAGTCAATTTTCACTCTATCGATCTAAAAATCCGTTTTGAAAATGAAATTAAGAGTCATAAAGAAACTTATAATGTATTAAGTATTTTTGATTTTGGGGGTCAGGAAAGATTTAAAGCTTTAATTCCTAAATTTTTAGGAGGAGCTAATGGAGTTCTATTAGTATTTGATTTAACAAGTAAAAATTCATTTGAGCAGTTAGAATTTTGGTATGATCAAATACTCGAAAATGCAAATGGCTTAAATATTCCAAAATTATTAGTAGGAAGCAAAAGCGATTTAGTATCATCTACCTCCATAGAGAGCCTTGTTCCAGAAGAAAAAATACTTAATTTTATCCAAGAAAAGAATATGGATGGGTTTTTTAAAACATCGTCCTTACAGAACCAAAATGTGTTGAGTGTATTTAAAGAGTTAAATAATTTGATGTTAAAGCATCTAGACACTCAATATGTTGTATGCTAACATTCTTCTTTATGTCACTAAAAATCTCTCATATACATAAAGTCTGAGAATTCATTAAAGAATGTTTTTTGATCCTTATTAAGATCTGGATAAATATCCTTAAGTGTTGCTTTTGCTTGGCTTATTAGATTCTTAGAGAAGTGTTCCGCTATTATCACAGCGTTAGTTTCAGTGAAAATTATTTCAACTTCCTTTACATCTTTAGAACTTAATTTTTCTAAATGATATATTTCATTTAGAGTCTTTGATTGCTCTTCATCCGTATTTTGAACAGCAAATATATATACTATTTTTTTCTTCTTTGCTTTAATATCACTTTTTATGTCAATTATGTCATCTCGGATCGCAAATGCTTGACCCATTAGGTTCATTGCTTTGCTTAAAGGATTAATTTGATAGTGAAAATTGCCTTTAGCTAAAATAGCTCCAATCTTTACAGACTTTTCGAGCAAACTCGCCCTTTGCATCTCTGCGATAGCTAAATATTGCTCTAAAGTCATTGTAATATTATGGTAATTCATGTATTCTTCTATAATTTGCCCCTTCATTAAGCTATCCATTGCTGCTGCATATTCATTTATAGCCTGTAATTTTAAGATGTCAGAAAATCTCGAGGTTTTAATAACATTTAATCCCAAAAGATATCCCTGTGTCCCACCTAATATGCTTAAATCTCGACCGTAATTGTTGGCTAATTCGTTCTCATGTGGAACCTCTAGGTTCTTATAAACCTTGTTTAATTCATTCTTAAGTTGAATATGAAAAGTAGGTTTACCTCTCCTCTCATCATCAGCGTCAATAAGATCATCATGAATTAAGTGACCACTGTGTAACAATTCTACTGCTAAAGAAACTTTCCTAATTTGATCTAATTGGTTATCTAAATAAATAGGGTTTACAATACCAATAAACGCAGCGATTAACAAGATCGGATGTAGTCTTTTTGCCTTCTTATTTAGAATAAACTCTTGAAGTTGGGCAAAAAAATCCTTTAAAAGAATTTCGTTCTCATGATCATTTAAATAAGAGAAGTACTCTGCTAATTCTTTATCAATAGCTTCCTTCTCAGATTTCAGGAATTTCTCTATCATTTTTAATCAATGAGTTTGTTTAAATAATTTCTATTAATAATAATTAAAGGATAATTTATTTATTTGTGTAAAACAAGATTTTTATTATTTAGAATCCTAATTAAGTTTATGAAGTTAGCAGTTATTTCAGATTCGCACGATAACCGCGATAACATACTAAAAGCAGTCTCTGTAATAAACGAAAAAAACGTAGAAGCTCTTATCCATTGTGGCGATTATATTGCACCGTTCGTTAAACTTTGGTTTGATAATCTTAAGGATTCTATAAAAGAACATTTCTATGGTGTTTTTGGGAACAACGATGGAGAAATTTCATATTTGAAAAAACTTTTAGGTCAAATTTGTCAATTTGCCGAAAATGGTCATGAACTTATAATTGAGTTAGGAGGAAAGAGAATTTTTGCTTCCCACATGCCTAAGCAAGAAACATTAGACGCATTAGCAGATTCTGGAAAGTTTGATATTATTCTATCTGGTCATACACATTCAATAGTAAATAAAAAGCATAATGATGTGTTAATTGTGAACCCGGGTGAACTCTGTGGGTATATAACAAATAAGTCCACATTTGCGATTATTGACACTGAAACTATGGAAGCTGAAATTATTGAAATCTAATTAAATAGCGTTTAATTTGTTTTCTTAATTTTTTTATAATAGTAAGCTTTAATCTATATTATGAATTTGCCATTAGAAGGGATAGTAGTCATTGATCTCGCAAGGATGCTACCAGGCCCATACGCTTCAATGATATTAGCAGACCTTGGTGCTGAAGTCATTAGGGTTGAGGATCCGAGGTATCCATACGGGAGTCCACCTCCGTTTTTTCAAAAAGGTAGGTACCGCGAAAGCGCATTTAATTCAGTGATAATGAGAAACAAAAAATCAATTGCTCTCAATTTGAAGAAGGAAGAAGCCCAAGAAATATTTTACAAATTAGTTGAAAGAGCTGACATAATTCTAGAAACATTTAGGCCAAATGTAACAAAGAAATTAAAAGTGGATTACGAAACTCTTTCTAAAATTAATAAGTCGATAATATATTGTTCATTAACGGGATACGGTCAATATGGCCCTTACGAACAGCTTGCAGGACATGATTTAAATTATATTGGTATTTGTGGAATATTAGACTTAAATAAAGAAAGGAAACTTGTTGGAGAAAAAAACCAAGAAAGAAAGCCAGTTCTTCCAGGAGTACAAGCGGCAGATATAGGTGGCGGCTTAGTATCAATCATCGGGATTCTGGGTGCGTTAATTGAAAGAGATAAAAATCCCAATAAAGAGGGTCAGTACATAGATATTTCGATGACAGATTGCGTGTTTTCTTTTATGCCAATGGCAGCAGCTTTTCAGTTTTCAAAAAACTTAAATGATGGTATGACTAAACCAAGAAATCCATTGCACGGAGATGTCCCCTTCTATTCAATTTACAAAACTAAAGACAACAAATACTTATCAGTCGGTGCGATTGAATTAAAATTCTGGCGTGGAGTTTGCATAGGTCTTGGGCGCGAGGATTTAATAACGAAAGGGAATGCTGTTGGAGGAGAAAAAGAAGAAGTATTCCGGGAAGTTCAAAAAGAATTTTTAAGGAAAACGCAAGAAGAATGGATGGAAATATTTTCGAAAATTGACTCGTGCGTTATGCCTGTAAATAATTTCAGTCAAGCTTGTGAAGACCCACAAATTAAAGCCAGAAATATGGTTGTGGAACTACCCCACCCAAAATTTGGAAAAATTCACAATATTAATTCTCCAATTAAATATTCGAGAACCCCCTTATCAATTAGAAATCTCGCACCAAAAATAGGTCAAAACTCAGTTGAAATTCTTCAATGGCTTAATTATACACGTGAGGAAATTAAAGGTTTCAAAAAAAGAGGTGTTATTTAGAGAATGGTGAATTTTTACCAAAACTTAATATTAATTATTATTTGACAATGACAAACGAAATCGAAGACCTAAAAAAACGTTTAAAGAAAAACAATACTGACATTACTATTTGGATCAAGTTAGGATATGCCTACTTTCAAAATATGGAACCCATTAAAGCAATTAATGCATATTTAGAAGCACTGAAATTTAATCCTAAGGACGCTATAAATTGGCATAACCTTGGATATATTTATTACGAAATTGAAGATTACGATGAAGCCATAATTGCCTTGAATAAAGCTATTAAAATCAATCCAAAATTAGCGATATCTTGGAGAGAATTAAGTTCGATTTATATTGATATGGGAAACTTTGAAAAAGCGATAGAGACTAGTAAAAAAGCTTTAGAAATTAACAATATAGATGAATGTGTTTGGACAAACTTAGGCTCTGCTTATTATAATACAAAGCAATTTGATAAAGCAATAACCTCTTTAAAGAAAGCTCTTGAAATTATTCCTGATTTGAAATTTACAAGAAAGGTCCTTGAATTAGCTGAAAAAGCTAAAAATAATAATTTAGAACCTAAACTTTAATTTTCATTTTAATTAATCCATAATTTTATTTAAGAACACTATTATATTATTCTAAAGATTATACGATATACGGATAACGAGCTTAAGATATTATTAAAATGACAGAGGAATTTGAAAGAAAAAATCCGGATAAAGATGAGGATTCCCAAGAACCTATATTAGATGGCGAAACCGAATCAGGAAGAAACAATAAACCCGTAATTATTAGTGCTGAAGCTTATAAAAAGATTATTTTGTATGCAAGTAGATATGCTAACAATTTCATTCCTTCAAAAGATTGGAAAGAGATTTATGGTATTTTAACTGGGTATGCTGATGATGATTTTGTATTTGTGAAGAATGCTTATCCATTAACCTTCGGTCATGATACAGATGTACAATTAGATGAACGACACTATGTATTTATATCTGAAATAGAAGAAAAATTATATGGAGAGGGAAATGGACATTTTATGGTAGGATGGTTTCATTCTCATCCTGGATTATCGCTTTTCTTTTCAGACATTGATATTACTAACCAGGTATGGTTCCAACAAAACAATCCTGATTTTTGCGGTCTAGTTTTTGATCATACTATTCTCGGAAAGAAAAGAGAAGAAAAAATTGAAAATAATATTCTAACCAAATATGACACAGGATTTGAGATATATAGGTTAATCGATGTCACGTTAGATCCAAATTCTGTTGAGTATGAAAATAATTATTATAAAATTGATTATATTGTTGAAGGCCTAAACAAATTCTTTTTTGCAAATGTTCTCGCTGAGTTATCTTCTTTAGCTTCAGCAGGAAAACCACTTCAAAAGGCTTTTATGGAACAACACAAACTTGAATCAGATTATAAAGATCTTGATGATGTATTAGAGGAAGCGAATATCGAACTATCAGAAGAGAATCTTGTAGATATCCCATTAACAGAAGATATTAAATTCAACGTCGATGATATTTTTTATGAGACTATTATTGATAGCGATAAGATAAAGGAAATTGCGGATCAGATAATTTACGAAGGAAATCAAGCTTTTAGAAACAAAGATACTTTTACTGGCATAAAAAAGTATCGTTTGGGCATTGAAAAATATAAAGAAATCAATGATGTGAATCGAGTTATGGATTTACTAAGAAAAGTATCAAGATCCTGCATAGTGAATAATCATCTAGTGATTGCCAGAGAATTTGCTGATGAATTATTTAAAGTAGCAAAATTTAACAATCAAATCTTTTATAAAGGTATCGCAAATATAATAATAGGTAATACTATCGTAAGAGAAGGAGATTTAGATACATTAGAAGATGGTTTAAAAAAGATCGAAGAAGCAGCCATAGAATTTATAAAGGTTAAAGATTTTGCTGGCGCTGGAAGGGCTTTTGATAAAATTGGATTTAGTTATGAAAAAAAAATTAAACAAATTGGAACCGCATGTCTTTTTTATCGGGAAGCTATAGAAAATTACAATAACGGCTTAATTTATAGTCATCCGTTGAGAATAACTCCATGGAGCAAACCAGAAGTTCTTATTGAAAAAATAGTAGAATTAAGAGAAACAATCGAAGTTCTGTTGCCAGATATAGAAAATTCTGAGATAAAAAAGAAAGTCGTTAATGATTTGAAATCCATTCATTATAATTTCTAATTTCAAATTTAAATCGAAAATATAATTCTTATTTTGGAAGGAAACAATCAAAAAAATTAAATCTTAGGATATATTTATTTTATTACATACTATACTTCTTTGGTTGGTTGACTATTCCTCGTAAAAAACAAAAAATAAAATTTGCCCGCAAATTTGCTTGTAAACATCTTACTTCTATGGGAGATATATCAAATAACTTACAACCCCTATGCTATTGTCCGGAAAGAGATTTAATTCTTGGTAAAAAAGCTTATGTTTGTCAAGTTTGCAGTTTTTATATGCAAACTAGTCAGAAAGTTTCAGAAGTTTATGAAGAGAGTAGAAAAGGTGCGGAGAAAAAGATTAAAGAGAAAAAAATAGAATTGGAAGCATTTGAACTGGCTCAGCTTAAAGTTGATAATGATCTCGACTTAACTATTGACGAATTTGAAGAAGAAGACATTGAAGTTCCATTAAAATTTGAAAAAAGAAAAGTGGGAAAAGCTGACTTAGAAGATTCTGATGAATTTACGGAAGTTGAATGCCCGTTCTGCGGGGAACTATCTGGTGACCTCAGATCACACCTGCCGAATTGTGAGTTTGCTCCTGACGATGTAAACATAGCAGATATAATACCTAAAAAGAGAAAGAAAAAACCAAAAGCAACAGCAGCAGTAGGAAAGCAAAGTAAAGAAAAACAAGCTTGTCCTTATTGCGGAAAAGAATTTGTTCGATTAGGGCGCCATCTTGCTTCTTGTCCGAAAAAACCTAAAGATGCAGAAGAAGAAGAGAAGAAGTAAGAAGACGAAAATTAAAATTACATTGAATTACTTCAAACTTTATTTATTTATTCTATTTTATATCCCATATTTTCTTTAAAGATTATTATGACAAATAAAGAAAGAATCTACTATTGTGAACCAGTATTCCGTCCGCCATCGGAGCATAATTCTCTCTTAATTCAATTAACTGAAGGATGTACCTTCAAATGCGATTTTTGTATGTCCAATCTCAGAAAAAGATTTACAATTAGATCAATAGAGGAAGTTAAAAAAGATTTGGATATAGCAGCAAATAAACAATTTAGTTCCTCTGTGCGTAAACTTTTTTTTTTAGACGGAAATGCAATGGTAACCCCAACGGGAAAACTTTTAGAACTTACTAAATATGCAATTAAAAAACT
>Ga0209977_10001416_pt1 | contig 10526 bp, 8 predicted proteins | sample SumtaG_2_FD_183113 | JGI IMG/M metagenome (GOLD analysis project Ga0209977, IMG submission 183113) | Deep subsurface microbial communities from Indian Ocean to uncover new lineages of life (NeLLi) - Sumatra_00607 metaG (SPAdes) (version 2) | ecosystem: Environmental > Aquatic > Marine > Oceanic... | reverse complement strand
GGAGGGAGAGAAGTTATGTTTATTGCAAATGATGCGACCATTAAAGGAGGAACTTATTTACCTATGACTGTTAAAAAGCACCTTCGAGCCCAAGAAATTGCAGATCAAAATCGATTAATTTGTGTTTACCTGGTTGATTCTGGAGGGGCTTTTCTACCTCTCCAAGCTGATGTATTTCCAGATAAAGAACACTTTGGTAGAATTTTTTACAATCAAGCTCAAATGTCAGCAAAAGGAATCCCACAAATTAGTGCTGTTATGGGTTCATGTACTGCGGGAGGGGCTTATGTTCCTGCAATGTCAGACGAAACTGTCATAGTGAAAGGCACTGGTACCATATTTTTAGGGGGGCCTCCGTTAGTAAAAGCAGCAACTGGAGAAGTTGTATCTGCAGAAGATTTGGGAGGAGCTGATGTTCATTGTCGTACCTCTGGAGTATCTGATCATTATGCTACAAGTGATGAACATGCATTAAGTATTACTCGTAATATTATTGAGCATCTTAACCTTCCACCAAAGACTTCAATGGATATTCGTACACCTGAATCTCCATTGTATGAACCTGAAGAAATTTATGGAATTCTTCCTAAAGATCCAAGACAGGCATATGATGTTCATGAAATTATTGCTAGGCTCGTTGATGGATCACGTTTTCACGAGTTTAAAGCTCTCTATGGAACAACATTAGTATGTGGATTCGCTCGCATTATGGGTTATCCTGTTGGAATTCTTGCAAATAATGGAGTTTTATTTTCTGAAAGTGCTCTTAAAGCGACTCATTTTATCAATATATGTTCTCAACGGAAATTACCATTAATATTCTTACAAAATATTACTGGATTTATCATAGGAAGCGCTGCAGAAGCAGGAGGTATAGCAAAAGCTGGAGCAAAAATGGTCATGGCTGTGAGTAATGCTAAAGTCCCTAAATTCACAATCATCATTGGAGGATCATATGGCGCAGGTAATTATGGTATGGCAGGACGGGCTTATTCTCCTCGTTTTCTCTTTATGTGGCCAAATGCAAGAATCTCGGTTATGGGAGGCGAACAAGCTGCAAATGTACTTGCTACAGTTAAGGAAATGCAATTTGAGTCTCAAGGAAAAACACTCACAACAGAGGAAAAGGATAGCATAAAAAAACCAATATTAGCTAAATATGAAAAAGAATCTAGTGCATACTATTCAACGGCTAGACTTTGGGATGATGGGATTATTGATCCTGCTGACTCACGTATTGTATTAGCTCTTTGTATATCTGCATCTCTCAATGCTCCAATTCCTAAAACAGATTTTGGTATATTTCGAATGTAATATTCAGATAATTAAGGGATTCTTATGGATTTATATGAAACAATCGTTATAAAAGAAGTAGATCATGTAGCTACCATAATATTAAATCGGCCTGAGGTCCATAATGCATTTAATCCAAATATGATTGAAGAATTAACCACTGCATTCAAATATTTAGGGAATGATCAAGATATTCGTGCTATAATTCTTACAGGAGCAGGACAATCATTTTCGGCCGGTGCTGACTTAAATTATATGGAATCGAGTAAAGATTTTAGCTATGAAGAAAATCATGATGATGCGTTTAGGTTAGAACAGTTATTTCATACTATTTACACAACACCGAAGCCTATTATTGGAAAAATTAACGGTGCTGCATTTGGCGGCGGAGTCGGATTGATCTGTGTTTGTGATATTGTGATTGCAATAAAAAAGGCTAAAATGGCATTTTCGGAAGTGAATTTAGGAATAATACCCGCTGTAATCAGTCCTTATGTTATTCCGAAAATTGGTTATTCAAATACATCACGGTTTTTTTTAACAGGAGAGCGATTTGATGCTTCAAAAGGATATGAAATAGGATTGATTCACGAAATTGCCAGTGATGATAAAGAATTAGATCAGAAAGTATCCGAAATAATCAACCATCTACTTATAAGCAGTCCTCAAGCAATGTCTCAAATTAAAAGACTAATCGATAAAAATAGAAAAACTAGCTTTAACGAAATACGAGACTATTGTATTAAGGAAATTGCTAAAATAAGAACTTCATCTGAGGGAAAAGAGGGATTAAATGCTTTTTTAACAAAAAGTTCACCGAAATGGAAATTATCTCCATGGAAAGGCGATGAAAAATAGCTGAGTGAAATCAGTATGAGATAGGAGGCAAAAACAGTATCCGATATAGATTATGACATATTTTTACCAGAAACAGAAAGTACTCCTACTTTAGTTTTTATTCACGGTGTTGGAGGAGACAAAACTCAATGGAAATTACAGCAAATTTTTTTTCAAAAGTTAGGGTGGGGTACAATAACCCTCAGTTTGCCAAATCGTGGCACTAGTAGTCATATAAAAGAAATTAGCATATCAAATTATTCAAAAGTGATTTATGAATTAATAACACATCTTAGACTAAACCAAATTACATTGATAGGTCATTCAATGGGAGGTGCTATTGCTCTTCAATTGGCTTTAAAAAATTCAAATAATCTTATTAAAAATATAGTACTGATTGGAACAGGAGCAAAATTAACAGTATCTCCTTTATTCTTCGAATTTATTGAATCTGATTTTGATAAAACTTTAGCCTTAATGAACGAGTATAATTATAATAAAAGTACTCCAAATGGAATTAAAAAGAAAAATGAAGAGATTTTAAGACGATCAGGTTCTCCAGTTCTTCTGCAAGATTTTAAAGCTTGTAACTCATTTGATATAAGAAACGAGATCTCTACCATTTCTCTCCCCACCTTAATTATCTGCGGAGAAAAAGATATGATGACTCCGTGTAAATTTTCTACTTTTATGCATGAGCATATCATAAACTCTGAATTATCAATAGTTTCTAATGCAGGTCACTATGTATTCCTAGAATGCCCTGAAGAAGTAAATGAGATCATTAAAGGATTTTTAATAAAACATCGTTGATAAATATAAGTGAATTAACAACCATTGAGAAATTAAGATTTTCTCCTAGTGATAAAGTGCGAAATCTTGTAAGAAACTCTATTAACACATAGGTTTCATTATAGAATTCAGAAAATAGTAATTAAATCTTCTAATTTTGGAGAGGGAAGTGAGATTTTTGGGTTTATATATTCAGTTTTGAGTTTAAGGATTAAACATCAATGAAGAGTTAAAAAAATGAGCATTCTTGAATCACTCAAGTTGAATCCTTTCGTCCCCTTAAAATTAGTAGTTTGTGGAGATGGAGGGGTTGGGAAAACTACTTTGGTTAAAACTTTCATTAATGGAAGCTTTTTTGCTGATGCAAAACAAACAATAGCTGTAGCATTTCATTCAACACAGATGAGAATTTCTGATCCTATTTCAAAAGCTAAATTAAAAGTGCAAATCTGGGATCTAGGAGGACAAGAGCAATTTAAAAATATGGATATGTTTAAGACTTATTGTAAAGGTGCAGATGTAGCTTTCCTGTGTTTTGATTTAACTGATATTGGATCTTTATATGCGATTCCTCATTGGCTAGAATTTCTTGAACCTGAAACTCCAAAGTTTCTTATTGGCACAAAATCAGATCTAGCGACATATGAAGAAAGAAAAGTCGATTTATCCTATTATAAGTCAAAATTCGGCTGTGAGGAGGCATTTCTTTGTTGTTCCACACATTATCAATCTATTCTAGTAGTTTTTCGAGAGATATTCCAATGGTTAAAAGAAAAGCAACAAGAACAATTTGGGATATTTGGAGTTAAGATAAAACAACCAAAATGGATGGAAATTATTCCTAAACTTAAAGAATGAAGATCAAAGGAAATGAAAATCTTTCATTGTTTTAACGTGCTTTTTGATACAGTATGATAAATATATTAACTCGTTCGTGATAATCGAAACATGAATTTTGGCTTAAAAATAGTATAGAGTATGTATATTTAACATGATCGTGTGAATATTTCCAATGAAGGTTTTTAAACTATCTGGTTTTTCCTTGGAATTATGGGATGAAAATGTTTAACATGCTTGAAATAAGATTTGTCGATATTCATGGCACATTGAAGGCAATGAATATCCCAATATCTGGTACAGATATATCTAATGCTAAAAAAGATCCAGTATTTAGTGAGGGTGTTAACGTTGATGGGAGTTCTGTTGAAGGGTTCACTCCGATAGAGGATTCCGATTTACATTTACAACCAGACCCTGAAAGTTTAGTAGAATTACCATATACAGAAACACCAAAATTAGCTGTTATGTGCGACATACTTCAGAGAGGAACAGTGTTTGCTGGGGATACACGTTCAAGATTGAAACACATACTAAAAGAAAAACTGGAACCAAGAGGGTGGTCACTTGGGGTTGGCCCAGAACCAGAGTTTTTCCTGTTAGATGGAGACCAACCTATTGATGAAGGAGAATATTCAGATATTTATCCAAATGCAATCGCTGAAGGCATGATAAAACGTTTTTCACAGCATCTAACTAAGTTGAAAGTAACGCCCAAAGTCCACCATCATGAGGTAGGAAAAGGCCAATATGAGATAGAGCTCCAATATGAGAAAGTTTTACGAGCTGCAGACACTATCGTTACCTATAAGGCAATAATCCGAGCCCTAGCTGCAAAAAATGGATACAAAGCTACTTTTATGCCAAAACCTTTTATTGCTGAAAACGGGAATGGAATGCATTTTCATTTATCGTTATGGAATGGTGATAAAAATTTATTTGCCTCATCAAAAGTAAATGAACTCTCCGATCTGGCTCATAAATTTATGGCAGGCATATTGGAACATGCTCATGCCTTAACGGCACTGGTAGCACCAACAGTTAATTCTTACAAACGATTAGTACCTGATTATGAAGCTCCAGTTTACATAGCTTGGGCTCCTCTGAATCGGTCGGCATTGATCAGAATTCCCATGTTTCGAAGACTCGATGCGGCACGTATTGAATATCGATGCCCTGATCCAAGCTGTAATCCTTATCTGGCATTTATTGCGATGATTAGTGCAGGAATGGATGGAATCGAACGTGATCTTGAATTACGACCGCCTGTAAATAAAAATATTTATCGTTTATCAATGAAAGAACGAAAAGACCTTGAAATTGAGACTCTACCGGGAAATTTATTTGAAGCACTTTCATATTTAAAAAAAGATAGAGTAATCTGTGATGCCTTAGGGGAACACATTTTTCAAAATTTTTTAGAATTGAAAAATAAAGAATGGGAAGAATACTCAACACAAATCACAGATTGGGATTGGAAAAGATACCTGAATGTTTAACAGTCTTTTTCAATGTTATAATACAGATAATATTTTCTAAAAATCCACAATCTTACTAGAATTGATAGTGATTCAGACTGGACAAAATATTTGAATGTAAAAAGAAATCATTAAATGATAACAATGAAGTTTAGAATTGCTGCAGCACAAATTCATTCACTGCAGGCTGATCCCAACCTTAATATTCAAATAATTTCAGAAATTTGTCAGAAAAAAGAAATAAGGGATTTTCCCAATACTATTGTTGTGTTTCCAGAATTAGCAGTAACAGGATACCTAATGCATGATGATATTTTTACATTAGCAGAGGAAATACCATCTGGCCCACTTTGTTCAAAATTAGCAGAAATTTGTAATCAGAACAAGTGTTACTTGGTTGCGGGATTACCAGAAGAGTCAATACCTGGATTAATTTACAATACTGCTGTTATCTTTGGACCTGATGGTTATTTGGGAAAATCAAGAAAAATTATGCTTCCAAACCATTCAGTTTTTAATGAGCGACGTTATTATCGTAGTGCAACAATTATTGATGTTATTGATACACCTTTGGGGAAATTTGGTCTTCAAATCTGTTATGATATATTTAGCCCAGAAATCACAAAATTACACGCTCTAAAAGGTGCTCATACAAGTATTTGTATTTCTGCATCTCCAGGAGTAAGACGTCAATATTTTGAGTCTTTCATATCCGCGCGTGCAATGGAGAACGCAATAAATATGGTTTATGTTAATCAAGCTGGCATTCAAGATGATCTGATTTTCTGGGGAGGTTCAGAGGTTCGAAACTCATCAGGAAAACGAATATTGAAATTGAAATATGATGAAGCAGATTTTGGTGTAGTCGAACTATATTCAACTTCGTCAAAACACTCAAAGAATTTTGTACCTACATTGAAAGACGTACCACCTTGGATATATTCTACACTCGAAGAAGGGAGTCGAAACCTTTAATGGCAGAGGGTAAATTAATGTCAAAAATACCTCCTATTGATAGTATTCGTACAACAAATCTTGTAGAAAAATTCATTAAAACACGTGTTGCAGAATCGAAAATGAAAGGAGTTGTATTTGGAGTAAGCGGAGGAATAGATTCAGCTCTGATAGCATCACTATCTACCCGTGCTCTTGGGCCCAAAAAAGTGCATGCTTTCTTTTTTCCGAGTATTACAACTCCTTCTGAAGATTTAAAAGACGTAAAAGAGCTTTGTTCAGTTTTAAAATTGAATTTAACAGTTATAGAGATTCAGGACATTATCAAAGCTTTTTCAGAAGCTTTTGGAGAAACTGAAAAATCATCAATGAACCAGTGGTTAAATCTTAAACCTAGAATAAGACAATCAATCTGGTATTTCTTTGCAAATAAGCTTAATTGTTTAGTTTGTGGTTCAAGTAATAAGAGTGAATTGATGATTGGATACTATACGAAGTTTGGAGATGGAGCAGCGGATATCCTTCCTATAGGTGACCTTTATAAAACACATGTTTATCAACTAGGAGAATTCCTAAAAGTTCCAGATCCGATATTGAAAAAAGCACCTTCTGCGGGGTTATTTAAAGGCCAAACCGATGAGGCTGAGATAGGAATGCCTTATTTTGAACTTGATAGGATATTACTAGGATTAGAGCTATTTGGAACGGACAAAGAAATTGCAGAACGTCTAAATATTTCATCTACAATCGTGAAAAGAGTAAGAACGATGATTTACAAAAGTGAGCATAAACGGAGGGGACCGATTATATTTAAGCTTGGAGTAAGAACACCTACCATTGATTGGAGGGTTCCATTAGTACAACCTAGTAAATTTTAGTTTATATTCCTCTAATCAAAGATAAATTACCAAGAGTCAAAAGTAAGGAAAATTGTTGAATATGTGCCGACTATTAGGCCTCTATGGGAAAAATCAATTTTGGAAAGACCTTTTATTAGAATTTCAAAAACAATCTGAAACTGGAATAGTTCCTCCAATCTCTCCTCCAGGCCATAAAGATGGGTGGGGAATATCTGTTTCTAATTCGAAAAAAAATTCAATGTTAGATGTAGAAAGGCAACTTGGATCAGCTAGCGAATCAGTAAAATATAAAGAAGCGATTTCATCAATTGAGGAACAACCACATATCACTCTAGGTCATTTACGCAAAAGAAGCCACCATATTTCTGTTTGTTTCGCGAATGTTCAGCCTTTTTATGTACAAAATTGGGCGTTAATACATAATGGTTCAATTTATGAGGCAGAAAAGTTACCAAGAGATACATCATGGTTACTTACATCAGAAAACTCTGATTCAGAGTATTATTTTCATTTTCTAGTAACAAAACTACAACAAAAATCAGATTCAATGCAAGATATTGAAATAATAAGATCCGCTCTTGATCAAATGCCTGTGCAGTATTCTTCTTTAAATTGCCTATTAAGTAATGGTAATGAATTATTTGTAGTTCGTTGGCATACTAAGTGGCCTGATTATTATACATTGTACTATTACCAATTAGAAACTGGAATAATCATTTCTTCTGAACCAATTGCATCTAATAATCTTAAATCTGACTTATGGATTGAATTTCCAAACTACGCAGTAGCTAAAGTGAGTGAAAGTCCTCCCAAAATAGAAATAATCACTAATTAAAGTTTTTTATTATATGATGGAAACCTAGAAACCTACTCAACGGTTGCTCGTATTCTCATCAAACCAGTACCAATATTTTTCTGTTTTTGAATGATAAATCGGCCTATTTCACTTGTATTTGTAACATGTGGTCCTGTACAAATTTCTTTTGAAAATTTACCAACTGAATAAACTGAAACATTAGATTCGTAACGATCTTCGAAGAATCCCAATGCTCCATATTCTTTTGCTTCACTTGGAGTCATAATTTCTTTTTTGACTGGAAGAGCTTCCTTAATTTTTTGATTTACAATCTCCTCAACTTTCTTTATTTCTTCAGGAGTAAGTTTTGTTGGATGAGTAAAATCAAATCTAGTTCGTTCAGGCGTAATATTACTACCACTTTGTTTTACATGATCTCCTAATACATTTCTTAGCGTTTGTTGGAGCAAATGAGTTGCTGTATGTAAACGAGTAGTGATATTGGAGTGATCTGCTAATCCACTTTGGAATGTACCCTCAGTAGATTTTCTTGATAAACTTCGATGTTCCTCAAATTCTTTTTTGAATACTTCAAGGTCGATAGATATCCCTTTTTCCGAAGCAAGCTCTGTGGTAATTTCAAGTGGAAAACCGAAGGAGGTGAAAAGAAGGAAAGCATTTTCTGCAGTCAGGGTATTTGTTTGTTCATAAATTTGATTGAATTTACGAAGTCCCCGTTTCAGAGCTGTAGTAAATTTCTTTTCTTCTTGAGTGAGATTTTCCATGATAAAGTCTTTATTCCTTTCTAACTCTGGATAAATTTCACTATACAACTTTATAACTATTTGAGCTAAATCTGGTAGAAATCTCTGTTTTATATTTAATAAATTACCTTGACGGATGATTCGTCTAATTAAACGACGAAGTACATAACCTTGACCTAAATTAGAAGGGCTTAAATGCATATCATCTCCTAAAATGAAAGTAGACGCTCTAATGTGATCAGCAATAATCCTGATTGAGTTTTCTTGTTCAATGGTAGGTTGATCCCTAATTCGTGCAAATCTTTTAACTTTTTCCATCAAGGGTACTAGTGTATCAATCTCATAGACAGTTTTCATTCCATTTAGTACTGCAATAGTCCTTTCAATACCCATACCAGTGTCTACATTGTGTTGTTTGAGTTTTTCAAATGACCCATCATCTTTTTTGTTGTACGTCATAAAAACGTCGTTCCAAATTTCAAAATATTTTCCACAATTACATCCTGGTTGACATTGTTCAGAACAAGAATCTTTTCCTGTGTCAAAGAACATTTCTGTGCATGGTCCACAGGGCCCAATTTCTCCAGCGGGCCCCCATAGATTATCTTCTGCAGGAAGATAAAAAATCCTTTCGTCTGGAACTCCCATCTTTCGCCAAGCTGCTACTGATTCTTTATCACAAGGAATCTCATCGTTTCCAGCAAATACAGTAACAGATAGTCTATCTGGGTCTAAACCAAGCCATTTTATATCTGTTAAGAATTCCCAGCTCATACTAATAGCTTCATCTTTATAGTAATCCCCAAGTGACCAATTTCCAAGCATTTCGAAAAAAGTTAAGTGAGTTGAGTCACCTACTTCATCGATATCTCCTGTTCTGATGCATTTCTGGCAGTTAACTAATCTATTTCCTGCAGGATGAGGTTGTCCCATAAGATAAACCTGTAAAGGATGCATTCCTGCTGTGGTAAAAAGCACCGTTGGATCATTTTCAGGTAATAATGAGCCTGAATTAATTATTGCATGGTGTTTTTTTTTGAAAAAATCAAGGTAGATCTTTCTCAAATCATTTGAGTCCACGGAAAAACCTCCTGTCATTTTTTATTGAGAATTATATCTATTTTTCTCACTTTTCCAGTTGGATCTTGAATAGTCCATTCTTTTGTGAAGCCTTTCTGTGATGAAAAATCCAGATTAGTCGCTAAAACTTCTTCTTTAATTAATGTGGAGTATTTTTCAATAATTTTATTTGTTTCTGTTTCGGTTTTAGTAAAGGAAACAAAGATTTCTGCATCATAAGCAAGGTCCATGTCTTTTCTCATGGATTGAATTCGACGGATCAGATCACGTACGAATCCTTCTTGAATTAAGTCTTCTGTTGGAGATAAGTCTAAAAAGATGTCACCATGGCTAAATGAAGCTCCTGAAAAGCCCTCTTTCTCTGTGATTCTTATCTCAAGATCATTATTTGAGATTTCGAATGTGTTTCCATCAATAGTTGTAGTATAAGATCCATTTTTGGATAATTCTTCAGCGACATCCTTTGCTGTTTGACCTTTTTGATTCTTCATCCAGTTAGCAACCGCATTTGCGTTTTTCTTATATTTAGGACCTAATTCTTTGAATTTTGGAGAAAATATTATCTCTTGGAATTCAAGAGGATTATCTGTGAAATTTATTTTTTTAACATTAAGCTCTTGAATGATTAAATCTTCAAATGTTGTTAATGCTTTCTTCCCTTCAGCATTAGTAACAAAAATTACCTGTGGTAATGGCCAGCGAGCCTTCAAATCTTTTTGTGCACGAATAGCTCTTCCATTAGCTATTACTTCCCGTGCAATTGTGACCAGTTCTTCTAGCTTAGGTTTAATTAAATCAGGATTGGATTGAGGATAAGATTCTAGATGAACGCTCT
>Ga0209977_10001412_pt1 | contig 10543 bp, 9 predicted proteins | sample SumtaG_2_FD_183113 | JGI IMG/M metagenome (GOLD analysis project Ga0209977, IMG submission 183113) | Deep subsurface microbial communities from Indian Ocean to uncover new lineages of life (NeLLi) - Sumatra_00607 metaG (SPAdes) (version 2) | ecosystem: Environmental > Aquatic > Marine > Oceanic... | reverse complement strand
ATCGGGGAGCTGGTGTTTACTTCCATTACCAAGGAAGCCTTCCCTGTCATCCGGTATCGCACACGCGACATCACTTCACTGAACCCCGAGCCGTGCATATGCGGTAGAACGCACATCCGGATGAACAGGGTGAGCGGCCGTACGGATGACATGCTGATTATCCGCGGCGTCAATGTGTTTCCGTCACAGATTGAAAGCGTTCTGATGGAAATGGACCAGGTTGAACCCCATTACCAGCTTGTGGTTGACAGGGAGGGGACCCTCGATACGCTGACGATCATGGTTGAAGTCGGAGAGGGCCTTTTTTCGGACGAGGTCAAACACCTGCTGAACCTGGAAAAGAAGTTATCAAAGAATATAAAGGAGTATCTGGGTGTGTCGGCCAAGGTGAAACTGGTCGAGCCCAAAACCATTGCCCGAAGTGAAGGAAAAGCGGTTCGGGTGATTGACAACCGAAAAATTTAGGCGCTTAATAATGATGGTTTCGTAAAAAGTCTGATTTTGCTCTCTCTGTGAGAAATTTTGGGATTCATCAATAGTCAATCATCAATCATCAATCTTCAATAGTCAATTATAAGGGGGCAACATATGCGGGCGGAACAGATTTCAGTCTTTTTGGAGAACAAGGCAGGGCGGCTGGCTGAAGTTGCGGGCATTCTTGCTGAAGCCAATGTAAATATCAGGGCGCTTGCCCTTGCCGACACATCTGATTTTGGCGTATTGCGTCTGATTGTAAACGATAATCAAAAGGCCGTGGACGCGCTCAAAAGCCGCGGTTTTACCGTAGGAAAGACGGATGTAGTGGCCGTGGAAGTCGAAGACAGACCCGGCGGCCTTCACCGAATACTGGATATACTGCACAGGGCCGGGATGAATGTGGAATACATGTACGCGTTTGTCACACAAAGCGGAAGCAACGCGATAATGATCTTCAGATTCGATAATATCGATGATGCTGTTCAATGTCTTCTTGAAAACAGTGTGACGGTCATTAACGGCAGCGAAGTTTATACTCTGTAAGTCAGTTAATTTTCAATGAAAAGAATTCAAAAGAATCATCAATATCCAAATAGGGTTTAAAACAGGAATTACCGGTTTCATTATGCTCAAAACCAGAAACAGAAGGAGGAAATGATGACACTCAGAAGGATTTCCATTTTTGCAGTAATCTGTCTGTGCAGCTTAGGGCTTTTGATTTCATGTGCTGAAAAGCCTGACATGTCCGGAAAGGTTGCTGAACTGACCAAAGAAAATGCTGCACTCAAGGCACAACTTGCTAAACTTACCGAAGAATCCGCTAAACCGACGGGAACCTATAAAGTCGGCGCCATTTTTTCTGCGACCGGTCGCACTTCTTTTTTGGGTGATCCGGAAAAGAAGACCGCCGAAATGTTAGCGGAACAGATCAATGCAGCCGGCGGCATTAACGGACGCAAACTGGAACTCATTGTATATGACACCGAGGGGGATGCCACCAAGGCCAACCTGCACCTTAAAAGGCTCATTACCAAAGACAAGGTGTCTGTGGTCATCGGTCCATCACTGAGCGGTACATCTCTCGCGGTCTTGCCGGTGGCAGAAGAAAACGAAACCCCTTTAATTTCATGTGCAGCGAGTTACAAGATCGTCCACAATGAAAAGACCGGCAAACCGTATAAATGGGTTTTCAAGACACCCCAGACCGACACCATGGCAGTGGAAGCGATTTACACACACCTCGCAAAACGCGATTTAAACAAAATTGCCATTGTGAGTGTGACCTCCGGGTTCGGCGCCAGCGGACGCGGAGAACTGATCCGGCTTGCGCCCACATACGGGATGAAGATTGTGGCCGATGAAAAATACGGACCCAAAGATACGGACATGACGGCACAGTTGACCAAGATCAAGGGTCTATCTCCCCAGGCCATTGTCAACTGGTCTGTCGGACCGACCCAGGTTACGGTGCTTCGCAACTACAGGGACCTGGGGATGGACAGCATCCCATTTTATCAGAGCCACGGCTTTGGCAGCCGCAAGAATATCGAACTGGCCGCAGGGGCTGCCGAGGGTGTTTACTGTCCGTTGGGCGCGTGTAATATTGCCGAAATGTTAACACCGTACGACACCCAATACAACGTGGCCATGCAGTATATGAAGAACTACAAGGCCAAGTACAATGAACCCTTGTCTTCTTTTGGCGGCCATGCATGGGATGCCCTGCAAATGGTGGCTCAGGCCCTTGCATCTGTCGGCGATGACAAGGCAAAGATACGAGACTATCTCGAAGATAACATCAAGGGGTTTGTGGGCCAGCATGGCGTTTTCACTTACTCCCCGGACGACCATAACGGTCTGACCAAGGATGCTTTTACCATGGTTATCGTCAAAGACGGAGACTGGTCGCGGTCCAGCTGATTCATTTTTGGGTTATTCAGGAAAAAAGTGAGGATGGTGAACCACCATCCTCACTTTTTATTCTATGGAAGCGGTATGGAAAAAATCACCCTTGCAAGCCAGCTTTTGCAATATCTCATCACCGGCCTGACCGTCGGCAGCATTTATGCCATGGTGGCCGTGGGATTTAATATTATCTACAATGTGACGGAGATCATCAACTTTGCCCAAGGTGAATTTGTCATGCTGGGCGGATTGATCATGGTATTTTTTCACGTTACCTTGGGGCTTCCCCTGATTCTGGCTTTTCCGGCGACGATCCTTCTTGTCACACTGGCGGGGGTTCTTCTGGATCGTTTGGCCATCCGCCCCATCCGCCAGCCCTCGGTCCTTACACTGATTATTGCAACGATCGCGGCGTCTATCCTGATCAAGGGCGCGGCCATGTTTATCTGGGGAAAAGATCCCTATGACCTCCCCGCGTTTTCCGGGCGAAATCCCATCAACGTCCTGGGGGCTGTGATCCAACCCCAGTATTTCTGGGTCATCGGCTTTTTGATCATCATTGTCATCGCCCTGTCTATCTTCTTTGATCGCACCATCATCGGAAAGGCTATGAGCGCCTGCGCAGACAATGCGGACGCGGCCAGTCTGGTCGGTATTGATGTCAAACGGATGATTTTACTCTCCTTTGCGCTTTCCGCCGGGATCGGCGCGGTGGCAGGAATTACGGTGACCCCGATCTCCCTTATGGAGTATGACCGCGGAGTCATGCTGGCTGTCAAGGGATTCGGAGCTGCGATTCTCGGGGGGCTGGGCAGCTTTCCGGGCGCCATCCTGGGCGGACTGATTATCGGGTCGATCGAATCGTTCGGGGCCGGTCTGATCTCTTCCGGATACAAGGATGCGTTTGCATTGATTGTGCTGATGGTCGTATTGTTCTTTAAACCCAGCGGAATATTTGGAGATATAGAGATCAGTAGGATCAAAAGGTTTTAGGCATGTTACGCATCGGGAAATTACCCATAACCATCTTTGCTGTTCTCATCATTATCTTTCCCTGGATTGCAGACCACATTTCCGCCATTGACCATTATCCCGACATTATGGTCTTTGCGGGGATTTACTGCCTGATCGCCATGGGTCTCAGCCTTTTGATGGGTTATGCCGGCCAGATATCGATCGGGCATGCGGCCTTTTATGGAATCGGTGCCTACGTGTCCGCAATACTGACCGTTCGGTACGGCTTGAATCCCTGGACCGGTATGCTGGCCGGTATGGTGGTTGCCGCGGTCGTGGCGCTATTGGTGGGTGCGCCGTCACTCAAGCTGAAAGGCCATTATCTGGCCATGGCAACACTTGCCTTCGGGATTATCGTATATATCATTTTTAACGAAGAGACCGAATGGACCGGCGGCCCGGACGGCATGTCCGGCATACCGGGCCTGAGCATTTTCGGGTTCGGGTTTGATTCTGTTGAAAAGTACTACTATCTGGTGTGGGGTATTGTCTTTATCGTTTTTATCTTTACCATCAATGTTATTCAATCAGGCACGGGACGCGCGTTAAGGGCCATTCATTCGAGTGAACCGGCTGCCAGTGCCATGGGGGTGGATATTTCCAGGTTTAAAGTAATCGTCTTTGTCTATTCGGCCATGTTGGCATCTCTGGCCGGAAGCCTTTATGCCCATTATCTCAATTTTATCAATCCATCCACTTTCGACCTTTTCTTCTCCATCAAGCTTTTAATTATGATCGCTTTGGGCGGCATGCACAGCATCTGGGGGGCTGTTATCGGGTCCGGCCTCATTACCTTTTTAAGCTATGAATGGCTGCATTATTTTGGGGAGTTCGAGGTTATCGTTTATGGCGCCATCCTGCTTCTGGTCACCATCTTTCTACCCCATGGTCTTGTCGGGGTGCCTGGAATTGTAAAGGGCTGGCTGAGGAGATAGATGTCAGATGGATTCGGTTCAAAAGGAAAATATTCTGGATGTACAAAAGGTGGCGATGGTCTTTGGCGGCTTGATGGCGCTGAGCAACCTTAATTTCCAGGTCAAACAGGGATCCATCAAGGCGATTATCGGTCCCAACGGCGCGGGAAAGACAACCCTTTTTAACATTATTACCGGATCCTTTCCACCCACAGAGGGGAGGGTGCGCTTCAAGGGGCAATCCATCGAACATCTCAAGGCGCATCAGATTGCAGACCGGGGTATTTCACGGACTTTCCAGACCATTGAGCTGTTCGATAATATGACGGTTCTGGAAAATGTCATGCTGGGCTGCCATACCAGGGTTCGGGCATCCTTTATGGCCTCAGGGTTTCTATTGCCGCAATCCAGGAGAAAGGAGAAAGAGATCCAGGACAGGGCAATGAAAATCCTGAAATTCATCGGTATGGGTGATAAATTTAACGACCCGGCCGACAGCCTGCCCCTGGGTGAACAGAAGATGTTGGAAATCGGCCGGGCGCTGGCCAGTGAACCGGAACTGATCTGCCTGGACGAACCCGCAGCCGGTCTTAATGAGACCGAAACCCATTTGGCATCTTCTCTGATCAAAGCCATCAATGCAAAAGGGGTTACGGTTTTGCTGGTGGAACATGATATGAAGGTCGTCATGAATATATCAGACGAGATCGTGGTGCTGAATTATGGTCAGAAAATCGCAGAAGGATCACCGGAAGATATCCGGAACAACCAGAGGGTCGTTGAGGCCTACTTGGGGAGTGAGGCTTAAAACATGCTCAGGATTGAGGGACTCAGCGCCGCATACGGCAGTATCCGGGTGCTGAAAGATGTTTCGATAAATGTGCCGAAAGGAAAGGTGGTTTCCATCATCGGAGCAAACGGGGCTGGAAAGTCGACCCTGCTCAAGTCCATTTCCGGGTTGATGGAAGTCGATAAGGGCCGTATTCTTTATAAAGAACAGGATATTGCCGGATTGCCCGCCAACCGGATAGTGGGGCTGGGCATCTCCCAGGTGCCGGAGGGGAGACAGATCTTTGCCCATCTGTCGGTTCTCGACAATATTCATCTCGGGGCCTACCTTTATTTCAAGCGGCGGAACCGGCCTGAAATCGAGGAAAGAATCCAATATATCTATCAGATTTTTCCCATCTTGGAAAAGCGCTCCAAACAGATTGCCGGAACCCTTTCCGGCGGCGAGCAGCAGATGCTGGCCATTGCCCGTGCTTTGATGGGCCGGCCCGAACTACTTCTCCTTGACGAACCGTCCATGGGCATTGCCCCTTTAATCGTCCGAGAGATATTCAACGTTATTGAACAACTGAATCGCTCAGGCACCACGATTTTGCTGGTAGAGCAGAACGCCAGGGCCGCCCTCAAAGTGGCCCACCACTCCTATGTTGTCGAAAGAGGTGAAATCGTACTGGAAGGTTTGGCCGGAGAACTGCTGGACAATCCCAGGGTAAAAGAGGTCTATCTGGGCGGGTAGCACCGTCGAATCTATAAGCGGTTTCAAAACCTCTCATTCTTCCCCATGTTCTTCTAATGCACCCCCCGATGGGCTGATTTTATTTTATTCTTGATAATTTGATTTATTTGATTCATAATTTGACGAATCGGATTAATGGGTCTATATTTTGTTCAATTGACAATTTCATCGAAATTGCATCTCTAATACATTGGAAATCAGGATAGTCCTATGGCCAAAAACAGGGCGGTTGTTCAAATGGTCTGGGGCGTTGTGCTTGTTCTGGCAGGAGTCGGTGTGTTTTTCAGAATTCCCCAGGTCATGCCCAGAATAAAACAGATTGAACAATTCTCTTCGATCATCGGTTTCATATACTTCTGCTTCTATCTTTTGGGTATTCTGTTAATCATTGGTGGATCTAAAAAGATTTACGATCGTTATCAGAAAACAGAGGACAGCGGTTCAGAGGGGTAACCCTTGCAAATCGAACACTAAAGAAAACGGCGGTATAAAAAATGTTAAAAAAAGCTGATAACAAAAAAGCCAGTGATCAACAGCTTCAATCGGAGGTGGAATACAGAAAGAACCTCCAGGAAATTTGTAACAAGATCTATGCCGCACCGAGTCTGGATGGGATCCTGGTTGACCTGAAAGACGAGATCACCGGGCTCTTTGAGGCGGAACGACTGACGGTTTACGTGGTTGACGGCAAAACGCGGGAGCTTGTGTCACGGTTCAAATCGGGTGACGAGGTGGCGGAGATCCGGATTCCGGTATCCACAAGCAGCCTGTCGGGTTATGCCGCACACAAGCAGAAACTGATAAACATACAAGATGTTTATAATGACAAAGAGCTGGCTGCCATCGATCCTGATCTTAAATTCGATAAAAGCTGGGACCAGAAGACCGGTTTTAGAACAAAGCAGGTGCTGGTGGGTCCGATCATCTTCAAGAAGTTTCTGCTTGGCGGAATCCAGCTCATCAACCGGAAAGACGGGACTTCATTTACCAAACTGGATGAAGAGTCCGTTGCAGAGATGGCCAAGATACTCGGCATCGCGCTGTACAACCAGAAGCGGATGGCAAAGGCCAGACCCACCAAATTCGGTCTTCTCCTTGAAAATAACATCCTGACCCAGCAGGAACTCGACAAAGCCATCGGAGATGCAAGGCAGAGAAAGACGACGGTTGAAGATGTGTTGATCAAGGAGCTTAAGATTAAAAAGAAGGATATCCTCAAGTCTCTTGAAAAATTTTACAAGGTTCCCTATGTGGAGTATGATAAAAATATACCGATTCCGGGCGATCTTCTTCACGGCCTGAAGATTCCCTTTATGAAAAAGAATGTATGGGTTCCCCTGCGCGTTGAAGATAAAAAGCCGGTGATCGCCATAGACCAGCCCCATGATCTTCAGAAAGTCGGCGAAATCAAGTCTCTCTTTAAAGGAAAGGCCGTCACGTTCAACGTTGCTTTAAAGGAGGATATCCTCGAGTTTATCGGTCTCTTTACCACTGATGAAGTGGAACTGGCTTCCATGGATGAGATTCTTTCACAGCTGGATGCTGAAGAGGCAGAGATCGAAGAGGCTGAATCCGGCATGGGTGAAGAAGACAGTGTGGTGGTTAAGCTGGTCAACAAGATGATCATCGACGCTTACAACCGGGGAACGTCCGATATCCACATCGAGCCGTACCCCGGAAAGCATAACACCGATGTCCGTATTCGGATTGACGGCGCCTGCCAAGTATACCAAACGATACCCTTTGCATACCGTAACGCCATTGTCTCACGCCTCAAGATCATGGCCGACCTGGATATTGCGGAACGCCGCAAACCCCAGGACGGTAAAATCAAGTTCAAAAAATACGGGGGATTGGACATTGAGCTCCGTGTAGCGACGGTTCCGACCCAGGGTGGCCTGGAGGATGTGGTCATGCGTATACTGGCTGCCGGAGAACCGATTCCGCTGGATAAGATGGGCTTCTCAAAACAAAATTATGACAATTTTATAGGTATCATCACCCAGCCGTACGGTATCATATTCGTGTGCGGTCCCACGGGTTCCGGTAAAACAACCACGCTCCATTCGGCGCTGGGAGTTATCAACAAGACCGAAACCAAAATCTGGACAGCCGAAGACCCGGTGGAAATCACCCAGCGGGGGTTGAGGCAGGTCCAGGTCCAGGCCAAGATTGGATTCGATTTTGCCGCGGCCATGCGGGCGTTCTTAAGGGCGGACCCGGATGTTATCATGGTCGGTGAGATGCGGGATAAGGAAACAACATCCATCGGCATCGAGGCTTCCCTAACCGGTCACCTGGTCTTTTCCACCCTGCATACCAACAGCGCGCCGGAGAGCATTACCCGGCTCCTGGACATGGGGATGGACCCGTTCAATTTTGCCGATGCCATTCTGGGCATCCTTGCTCAGCGTCTGGGACGGACACTCTGCAAAAAATGCAAGGAACCCTTCCATTTGTCGAAGGATGAATATGACGAGCTGGTTCGGGAATTTGGTAACCCTGAACTGTTCGAAAAGGTCGTAAATATTCCCTACACAGATGAACTGACCATCAACAAGCCGGTGGGGTGCGTCAAGTGCAACAACTCCGGGTACGCCGGCCGGATGGGCATCCACGAGCTGCTCATGGGAACCGATGAACAGAAAAAACTGATCCAGACGAATCGGCCGATGGAGGAATTAAGGGCCCAGGCATTAAAAGACGGTATGGTGACCCTGAAACAGGACGGAATTTCAAAAATCTTTGGCGGAAACATCGACCTCGTCAACATCCGGAAGGTTTGTATCGAGTAATAGGATTAAAATATAAGGATCACCTCCAAAAGAGTTAGGGTGATCCTAAGGATTCAAGGGGTCGAGGGTTCAAGGGGTCGAGTGATCCGCCACAGAACAGGCGGATAAAAATGCTTAAGAATTACAGAGATCTGAAAGTTTGACAAAAGTCGTACAGACTACTTGAGGTCATTATATATTGCCTATGGTTCTATTTGCGAATTGGAGATCCAGCTCCTGCTTTCAGGTGATTTAAATTATGTAAATAGAGAAAATTTAAAGGCTCTCAAGGGTGATACAGGAGGAGTTGAACGGATGCTCAAAGCGCTAAATCGTTGGAGAACAAGCGCTTGAACCCTTGACCCCTGGTTTATTGTTGTCAACTATTTTTTCTTAGAACTGATAATCTTGGTTTATGTACCTTACCCAATCCTGGTGTTTTGAGAGTCTCTTTTGAGCTCTGATCTTGCTTTATTGGGGTTCAGGTTTAAGTGGGAAGTTATCTATGCTTGAACAGAAGGTCGACATCGTCGCCTTAAAGGGGTCAATGATAATCTCCCCACCCACATCCAAGATTATGCCGCTTTTTTCAATTCCATTTGAGTTGAATAATCGATATCAAATTTACAATGATCTCTAACCAGTGCAAATATAACCATCATCAGCTTTCGGGATATCGCCACCAAAGCCTTCATTGGGGGCATTCCTTTGGCCAAGTGCCTTTGATAAGGGGCGTAAAAAACACCATTCTTACGAGTCGTATTAAGGGCGGCAAAGAACAACAGCTTTCTCAACAACGCCCGGCCTCTCTTAGAGATACGACGGCATCCTTGATGTTTTCCGGAACTGATTTCATAAAGATCCAATCCTGCCAGTTTCATTACTTGCGAAATGGTCTTAAACTTTCGAAAATCTCCAACCTCTCCTACCAAACCGGCAGCCGTTATATGTTTGATACCCTTGATAGACAATATCGTGTGGCTGTAAGGAATCTGCTCCAGGAACACAACCATCTGTTTTTCCAAATCTTTGATATGTCTGTTCTCATTCTCAATATTAGAAGCAAGGTGGGTTATCTCCAAAAGTATGCTCTCTTTGCCTTCTGTAATACCTATCGATTGTATTGCAGCATTATAAAGTTTTTCAGCCCGATCAGCGCCGATCCTTCCCCGACTGATTTTTCTGATAATATCATAAAGCTTCTCAATACCCATGGAGACAATGCTTTCAGGGTCAGAAAAATTCTTAATCAGATACATACCCGTCTTTGTGGATGGGCTAATAATGCTGACAAGTTCCGGGAATATTATAAAAACAAGATGCTGCAACTGATTTTTCAGGGCCGTTCTGCGTTCTGTCGCCCGTTCTCTGGCATGGCTAAGCCTGCGCAGCTGAGCGGCAGCCCCTTCAGGGATAACCACTGTCAAAGAGTGACCCAGAGAAATAACATCTGCAATCACACGGGGATCCTTTTTGTCCGTCTTATTAGGAGAATTACCCGTAAGTTCTTTGATTCTTTTAGTATGCATCGGGTTGACCTGGACCAGGTTAACCGATTTCTTTCTCAAATAATTCGATATCGGTTCAGCATATGGCCCTGTAGATTCAAATCCAACTACAACCTCGTCAAGCATGTGCTTGTCTTTAAATCTGCAAAGCTTCTCCCAGAATTTGTTAAAGCTTTGCCCCGTGTTATAAATACGAAACGGTTTAATTTCCTTATTTTTAGGAGTTCTGAAATAACCATAATGAATTTTTTTACCAATATCCAATGCAACAATAAGCGTTTTTTCGTTGATAGTTTTAATTTTTTCAGTTTTATTAGATGTCATGGCTATGCTCCTCTTTTGATTCTGGATTACCAACCAACTTACTGTAACTAGAATCAGAATGAGTATAGCCTTTTTAATTGTTACTCAAGACTTACTGTAATA
>Ga0209977_10001411_pt1 | contig 10545 bp, 18 predicted proteins | sample SumtaG_2_FD_183113 | JGI IMG/M metagenome (GOLD analysis project Ga0209977, IMG submission 183113) | Deep subsurface microbial communities from Indian Ocean to uncover new lineages of life (NeLLi) - Sumatra_00607 metaG (SPAdes) (version 2) | ecosystem: Environmental > Aquatic > Marine > Oceanic... | reverse complement strand
TTTTGGATCCGGAAGCTGCGATCGCAGCTTTTCGGCGGCCTGAGAGCGTCGAGAACGGACGATCTCAGGCGACTGCGTATGACGGGGTGGATCTTCTGGCGAGCGTTAAAAGCTAGGCGACTGGCATGACGTGGGTGCGTATTCCGTACCTGGCCGCAGATGCGATTAGGTCGGTGTCGACGTGCTCGCAGACCAAGATAGGTTTTTCGGGTTTCAGGATCTTGGGATCCTCCATCCACAGGTTGAGATATACCATAAGTTGTCCGACAGCACGCAGGCCTGGCCGTTGGGCTACCTCTATTATCCAGACTTCTTCTTCTAGCTCTGCGATGGCGTCTGCTCTCTTTGATATATTTACCCTCCATCCGTGCCAGTAGGGATCCTTTTCTTGGTCGGGTGTTAGCAGGGGACCCCCTAAAAGGCAGTCGTAATATAGGTTTATGAAGAGGTGCCCCCAGCTGTCGAGAAAACGATACCACACGGGGACGTCGGTTTCCAGCATATGGGGCGGGGTGCCTCGCCAATCGGTTGCATAGGGTCTTCCTAAAAAGGTGGGCACGTGGCTTGCCTCCGGATCACTGGATTAAGTATGCTATGCCAACGAGGCCCAAAGGGCAACAACCTCCTGTTTTCATCCAGGGCCTTCTAAGGTCTTTGTCTTTGGGGTATGGGTATCTGATCTTTCCCATTGGTATTTCTTCCAGAGTCTTAAAGCCGGAAGGTCCATAGCATCGAGCGGAGCAATATATTTGCCACTCTTTCCTAATGGGTACCCAGGAGCAATGCCACCACTGCTGGAGGTAGTCAAATTTACGTATTAGTCGGTCGCCGCAGTCATAAATAGATGCATAATCCCTCAAGAACCAGCTAGGGGCCAAGACTCCGGGTGGTGGGGACGGGCTTTGCGCGCCCCTCCAGGCGGGGTCATAGTCGCCCCAGTCCCAGTGTGCATCACGGTCGTAAAGCACGTATGCTTCGCCTCGTCTGTCCCAGGTGTTGATTGTGACATAACACTCTGCAATTACTCGCTCGCAATATATCAACTCAATCATTGCGTTTGCTTCACATTCACCGTTGACTGATGGTGTCAAATAGATCGCCTGTCTCCCGCAGTTACACAAGAGCTTGCCACCACCGTACGCAATTCGCCAAGTGTAGCAGCCTTCCTCGCAGACCTCCCATATTTTTTCAATACCGATAGTTACCTCTTCCTCTGGGCCGGCCATGACTTCGGTCGGGCGGACCTTCAATGGTTCCTCCGGGTGTTCGGGATCTACGCCACAGTCAACCGTGGGGACCACGTCTTCTTCTTTGGGGGGTGGATCCGGATCCGGTTCCTTTGGTATGCCGGGGAGTGGTTCGGGCTTATATATAGGGAGTATGACTTTTAGGGTGATGGTGCATTCACCAACGATCTCGTCGCCGGCAAAAACGTGTATGACTGTTTTGTCTGGTACATCGGGGCCCGCCTGAGGGCCGATGTACCTTATCTTGATTCCTCCTAAATCAATAATTGAACCTTGACCGGACGATATAGTCCAGGTCAAGGGTTGGGCCTCTGCCCAGTCGGGGAGATCTCGGGCTTCGAGCTCAACGTCTCCCCCCCAAGACATCTCAACAGTGTGCGGGTAAATCATAGGTTTTTGGAGCCTGGGCTCCGTAGTCTTTTGCGCGGCTGGCCGGCGCTGGGAGCGGAGCTCCGTAGTCTTTTGCGCGGCTGGCCGGCGCTGGGAGCCTGGGCTCCGTAGTCTTTTGCGCGGCTGGCCGGCGCTGGGAGCGTGAGCTCCGTAGTCTTTTGCGCCGACTGGTCGGGCGCTGGGAGCGTGAGCTCCGTAGTCTTTTGCGCCGGCTGGCCGGCGCTTAAGTGATCTCAACGCTGTAAAGTCTCTGGTAACGCTGTGCGCCAAGGCCGATAGCAAAACCGAAGTGTAGGTCTGAATATCCGGAGAAATCGCCGGGATCCGTCCAGGTCTGAAAGGTGGCCGATCCGCTTGCGGTCAGGATCTCACTCCACAAAAGGTTGCCTCCGGGAGGGGCGGCATCCCAAAGAGCGCAGAGAGGCGAACCGGCTCCGCTTGCTCGCCTAGTACGGATCTTGATTTGTGTCAAGTATCTTAGGCGGAAGTCGGCTGTGTCTTTGATATAAACGTAGGTGTCAGAGACACTATTGTATGTCCTGGGCTCAAGGTAAGAGGCGTAAGTTAGGAGTTGGGACCCACCCTGGGCGGCTGTGTCAAGGTAGTATTTCCAGCCGGCGTTATCAGCGACAAAGGCAGTCGGGGTATTGAGGGGAGTCCAGTAGTTTTGAACGGTACAGGCGTTCCAGTTTTCGGTAAAGTCGGGCGGCTCGGCGGCCGGCGCTGCGGCCTTGCCTGGCTGAGTGATAGGTCCGGGCTCCCATGGCGCCGCGTACGCCGGGGGAGTCGGACCGGAGATCTGGGTTTCCGGTGGGATCGAGGGTGCAGGGTAAAGGCCGTCCGGGACCGGATCCGGAGGCGTCCAGTCCGGAGGAAAGGAAACGCCCGGCTCGAGGGTTACGCCTTCGGGTTCGGGATCCCCAGGGGTCCAGCCCGAAGGAAACTCCGTGCCTGGTGATACGGCTATGCCTTCGGGTAGTGGATCCCCCGGAGACCACGTCGGAGGAAGTACCGTCCCTGGGGCTACGAGGGTGCCTTCCGGAAGGACGAGGCCAAGGGGGATCACGACACCCATGGCCACGAGTGGCAGCCGAAGGATCTTAGGAAGCCGGCGCGTGAGCTGCTTGGGTGTCAGCAGGTGGACAAGACGGTATGCAAATGCCTGCTTTGCCCATTGTGGGTGTGCGCGGAAACAGTCGGCATCTAGTCGCTTTTGACATGGGACCATGGCATTGTTGATTATTTGATGCCTGCGGCTGCCGCAAGGAGTTCGTCAAAGCTCATAGGCTGTATAATGCGTTTGGGCAGTAGACCGATCTGAATAATAACCTCTGCCCAGCCGGTGGTTAGAGAGTTCCATATTTTAGCAGTCAAGGTGGAGTCACCGGATTTTAATTCGTAAAACTCGCGGAAACTGATAACCGTTGCGTTGCCCCTGAGTTTTTCTTCTCGGTTAGTAGGCCACAACTGATGGTCGCTGTCATAGATCCGGACAAAGGTTGAGTGATCGCATCCGTCCTGAAAGAGCACATCAACCTGGTGGATGATGCCAGCAGCAAGGGGCATGTTTAGGGTTTGGGCCTCGGCCTCGGTCTTAATTGCGGTGGGTAGAAGCGAGAAGACATAGAACATGATTTCACCTAAGCGTCGGTGATGTAGAGAAGAGAGAGATAAACCGAGCCAGTGTTTACGAGTTCTTCAATATTAATGTAGTCGCCGGCTGTGTGGTCGTAAATAGATATTAGGATGTCATTTGCAGAACAACAGGCGTATGAATTTACAGGGGCAAAAGTGTAGTTGAAGTAGATAGTTCCAAAAACGGCTAGGGCGTTGCCAGAAAGGCCGGAAGCTTCGATGGTCAATAGTTTGCCGTCCGCGCTAAAGCTAAAGTCTCCGGTGGTTGCGCCTTTGGCGATGTTATCTGTTTCGGCAATGGCATCACCGTTCCAGTGGTCGAGGAGTTGACACTTAAGGGTGGTGTCGTCTGTACCATTGTGGATATAGAGCTCTGAGAACCTGAGGACTCGGCCGGCGATTCCGTCGGCCAGCAAAGGCGCTACCGGGACGCCGGTTAGGCCGGCGGCACTTATCTCGTCTCCCCCCCCGGCCTGGTGGGATGTCTTGTGAGGTTCGGCTGCGGTTACAAGACCGTCTTTGTCGGGGTCATAGTCGGCCTTGAACATATCCCCCGGCCTGCGGCCCATGTCAGTCATAAGGCTTACCGATGGCAGTGTTAAGGGTTAGAGATCCCTGGTCCATCCCACACAAGTCATTGTAAGTTTAGCGCCGGTGGTTGTTCCTTGGAGCTCGGCAAAAAACCGATCCCCTTCCCCAAGAAGTATATCGGATCTTGAAACGCACAACTCTGCGGCTGCCACGGTTTTCAATTCGTCCAGGTAGTAGCGTACACCACCGTTTTCGATTCCAAGACGGATTGTGTCGACGCCGTGGAGGGTGCTTTCTACGGTTACGTGAGTTAGGACGCGGATCCTGCCGGCGCGGAGCCGTGGGAGGTAAAGATAGACAGTTGAGGTAGTTAGTCCGTCACCAAAGATGTTGCTTCGGTAGAGGCGATGAAACTCATTGATATTAAGCAGGTCGGCCACAGGCTACACCTTTCCCTTCGTCCACTTTTTAAGATCTAGCATAGCCCCGCAAAGGCTCAAGCATATATGGTTGCCGACGTCTGCGTCCGGGGCATATCCAATCACGCGGCGGTGCTCACCGACGTGAAAGGGACGGAGGGCTGACATGCCTTGTTTTGCTGCGTCCCGTGCCCGCGATCGCAAGACTAACTCTTCGCCACCGATGTCAATAAAGATCGTGAGAATATCGCCACTCTTTGCCTCGGGCGCGTGCAGATAACAATAATGGACCTCCAACAGCTTGCCGGGCCTTACCCGGTCACTATAGACCCGCAGGTCGTGGCCCGCGTCGATGATTTCGGTCCAATGGTTTTGATATAAGTACCGCACATGTGTTGAAGGGTAAGGGTTAGTAAGGCCTGTATTGTGTGGTTATGACCTGGGCGGTTGCCACGTCTGCCGAATGTGCGCCGTCCTTGATCCTGAGCTTTAAAGATCCGAGCTTTGTGACATCATACCAGTCGGCAATTTCGTTTCCCGGCTTAGGAAGCACCGGCATCACGCCATGAGGAAGGGCTCCGTAAACGATAGCCTTATGGTTGACGTTGGTACTTGTTCCTTTGTAGGTAAACACACCTCCATCAATTGACCATATTGTGGAGGTGTCGTTGTCCATATAGGGTGATTGGAGAGCGTAGCCAATATCTGAGGGCATGGCATAAAAGTTTTCTTCATGGTCAATGCCGTTTAGGTATGCGTGTTCAATGACATAACCCCACTGTTCAAGGGTTTCCCTGAGGAACTCGCTTACCGTCATGTCCACAGGTACGCGGCGATCATTGTCCTCGGATAGCCTAAACTCATCCAGGAGGCTGCAAAAAGTGTACTGTGCCAGCAGACACTTGACATATATCTGCTTAGTGATGAAGTCCGTGGGTAGGTCGATATACTCATACCCGGAGGTTTGGACCAAGTAGCTGTATATTTCCTTGGTCATAAGAAAGCCGGTTGGGGTGGGCACTTTCTCGTCGAAGATGTGGGCTCGTACCTCACAGGTGTTTACCAGGGTACCGGCCTGGCAAGCATCCTCATCCCAAGTGATCTTGAGTTGTGGGTTTATGAACTTGTTGGGATCAAAGGCCAAGATGGGGTCATACAGGTAGTTGCCGAAGTCGAGGCCGAATACCGCCGTGTGTACGTGGGTGGCGATATTGTCGATGTAGTTGTAAGGTTTTTTGTCCCTGGCATAGAAGTTGACAGCCTGGGCTTGATGGCCGCTCAAAGAATGAAGGACGTCGGAGCCGTCAACAAGCTCTATCTTGGTGATGTTTGCTGCCATGTGAGCGCCCATAATCTCAGCGACATTGGTTGACCTGAAGATGATCGACATTCTGGATATGATGTCACGGAGGTTGATCTCTATGGTTTTTGTGCCGTCCGCACCAATATCCTCCGATGCTAATATGGTTGCAATTCGTGTATTCATAAAACTGATACCTCCTTCCGATGTTCAGGTTAATTGAAGCATTGCCTGGTGTTGTGGTCGGTTTTTGTTAGCCGACCTTCTCAGCGATAAGGGCCTCAACGATGCGCTTGACTCGTTCGATATTCCGGGGATCCCGGCGCGGGAACCTGGGGCCGATGTCCACGCGGGCTATTGCCTCACGATAGGGCGCAAAGCCCTTCTCATACTCCGGGCCGGCAATGTAGACGCCTTCAGAGAATCGGCCAGGGCCTAACTTCAAGGATTTATCCTGCCACTTGGCAGTACCGGCCCGCTTGACGCCCTTAGGGAATAGGTCCTTTGCTGCGGCCTGGTCAACGCCCATCTTCCAGTTGTCCTTCGCTGCCAGAGTTTCTGTTTCCCAGTCCCGGCGCGGATTCTTGATGCCAAGTTTGTAATCCTCGGTGCGGCCTGGGGTAACGCGGGTCCATTTGTCGCGGATTGCCGACAGTGACTTGATCTCTGCCATGGTCAAACCTCCTTTGTGTGGGTTTAGAAATAATCGATAACACGTATAGATTTTATCTATGACACACAAAAAGGCAATAGGTCAAGGGGTTTCAATCGGATTTCCTGGGCGGGGTTGGTTTGTAGCCGTGTTTGTGCCGGAACTCGGGATCTTCGAAGGGACTTTGGCCTGGTTTTTTGGGTGATGGGGCTTCCATGGAGGGTGCCGCTGCGAGTTGCGGGGTCTTTGGGGGGGGTGGTATGGCGCCACGTTTTACGGCGTGCCATACCTGTCGAAAAACCTTGATACCTCGGGACCTTAGGGCAACACAAGCCTTGAGGGTAAATTGTCTCCTGGACTCGCTTCCGTCGTAGGTTCCATCTTTGCGCTGTCGGCCGGTTTGCCATGCCCGGTGATAGCCGTTTTTCTTCAAGGCGCCACGGTTATCATCGAGCCAACTTTTACCCAGGATCCTTTGATAGAATTTACGTAATAATTGGCATTCCTTGTGACGGCTATGGCGCAGCCACGTCACATTACCATAAGTCATAAGCCTATTTTCCAGGCACAACATATCAAGCTGTACGGCATTTAATGCCATAAGCGTCATGGGCCATAAGGGGATGTCACGGGATCACGGACCCGTGACATCCGGTTAGGAGGAAAATACAACAGCCCCCTGGCCACGGGGGAGATGTTTTCCCTAGCAGGTTAGCGAAAAGCTGTCAAGAATCGCCCTTTTTGGAGTGAATCTTGCAATTCCTACGCCTTAGAGACATCTTTTTAGAGTTAAGGCAGGGGCTTACGGTCGGTAGTGATCTGATGAGGTCGACGGCGACCGACAAGGTCGGCGGAGTACATTTGAAGGGCCATAATACCATATTCACGGAGTGTATGATATTAGTTGCGGGATTTCCGCAACTCGGTAGTAGTGGGGGAATTTCGGTCGGTTAGGGCTGGAGCAATAAGGCAAGAGAGAGGGGTCCGGGGACTCCCGGACCCCTTTTTAAGATTTAGTCGGTTTTGGTGGGTGGATCGGGTAGGGGTTGGGGGAAATTCATGTGCTCAAATTCCCCGCGCTTGAGTTTTACAGCGCATTCCTCACAAATGGTATGGCTGAGGATCTCGCCTTTTCGTGGTTTGTCTCCGTTGGGTCTGGCCCCGCACCAAGCGCATATCGGTGTCATATTATCCCTCCTTTTCGGTTGGCAGTTCTCTTTCGATTGGCTCGCCTGCCTCAAGAGCGTTGAAGATGTTTACCTGTTGGCGCAATGTGCCCTCCTGTTTTGGTGAGATCAAGAAGTCGATTACAGAGAATCCGGTCCTTTCAGAGGGCCGCAAGTTGGCAAGGATCTGTTGAAGTAGGGCCGAATGGTCCCAGGGGTTGTCAACGATCATACTGACCACCTCCTTAATCAAGGCAATACTTTTTCATAATGGTTTGTAAATATCCATTGAGTAGCGAGAGCTCGAAAATGTGGATTTTATCCTTGCGCTCGAGTTCTTGCTCGAGCTCGTTGATCTTGACCTCTGAGTCTTGAACTTGCTTTATCAGCTTTTCATGGATTGTCATGTCTAAGTACCTCCTATGGATCTAGGGGCCGGATCCTCCCGGCCCCTTAAAAGTTATCCTCAACAATCATTGTCAAGGACCTGAACGACCTTGAGATCGTCAGTGTTAAGCGTGGTCCTGCACTCCGGACAACGCCATTCGCGGAGATCTTCACCGCGAATCAACTCAACTAAACTTTTGCACTTTGGGCAATTAATTCGAAAGTCCATCAATATCACCTACCTTTCTCTTTTTTCGCTAGAAAGAAAGAGAAGAGTAGCGCCCGGATCTCTTGGCGTAGGCCGCGCAAGCGGCTGTAGCAGAGAGGAGGCCGGGCATTTGGTGTGACGGATGATGATGCAAGCATCATGCCGGCACGACCGAATTATCAAGCGTTACCCAGGGAGTAAGCGGTTAGGTGGCGGTGTAGGTGAGGTGTTCCTGCACTCCTGTAAGTGACAGACCTTCCTCAAAAAGACGATGGGTAAAAATTTGGGTCCCGCCTTGTGGGTACGCAGTAAATTTTTTCCCGGAGGCGCTCAAGATGTCTGGCGCGAAACAGGACGCCTTACAACCCGTTACCGTGGTTTCGTTTTCGTAACCACGGTTACGGGTTGTTGGGCGCGGCACCTTGCCGCTTGCTCCCTGGGTCACAGTCCATCAACTTCCCCCTGGGGGGGGATTTTGGGGGGCGCTTAGGGTGGAACTGGCGTCGCATAGCCCTTAAGAGCACAACATTGTGGACGGTCTGAAATGCCGTGTCTGTTAAACCGTCAAGCCAGCTTACGAAGTTACAGAAAGCGTCTAATTTCATAATTGCGTCACTGCGCGGGGAGGGTGGCCGCTTGCGGAGGGGTCACCCGTGCCGTGACCTCCTTTCTAAAGATTGCGTCAGTACACGGGGAGGGTGGCCGCTTGCGGAGGGGTCACCCGTGTCCTGACCTCCTTCGGTGTTCAAGCCTAGCGTTAATTGGACAGGATGGAAGTGGGGCCGGCCTATCTCCGTTAGACGTTCCATGAGTCTCGCGTCTGCCTGTCGTATTACGTCTATTCCGGCATCGAGGCCGACCCCGTGTAGCATCCCGCCACAGATGCAGTTACAACGCTTCCCCTTAGCGTCATGGCATCGCGCAGAGCAAGACCTGGTGGTTCCGGTCTTTGTCCTGAGAGTGATTAAGGTCATTTGGTATCGTCCTGGGCGGTCGCGTCGGACTTGGCGACGTTTTCGACCGCTTTCTCGGCGAATGCAGGCCAGTTAACGAATATCTGTTGTCCAAGCTTTACTATAAGGCCGCGTGCTATCTCGGGAAAGGGGCCGTTGTGCCATGGGGACTCCTGGGCGTCAACAAGGGATGAGAGCAGGCAAAGCGTTTGGCGGAGATTTAGGGTGATGGTGAAGGTTTTTTCCTTTGGATCCGGCATGGTTTTTAGATCCTATCAGATAAAACTTGACACGTCAAGGATAAAAGGATAATGGGATATTATGCCTAAATGGATTTGTAAAGTGACCCGGTCCGGAGGCCAGCGTCGAGTCACGCTACCCAAGGGTCTAATTACGTGGCGGGCCTGGTTTGATGTAAAATATGTTATGTTTGAAGACGACGGGGAGAATCCGGTCACTATAAGGGAATTTATCCATGCCGAAAGCCTTAAAAATGAAGGTTCAAGAAATAAAGGCGGATCTGATAGATGAGCCAGCCGGTGTTGTTCGAATGGAGATTGATCCTGAGGCGGTACAAGATCTGGCTAAAAACATACAGGAAATTGGACTACTACAGCCTCTTGATGTTCGGCCTATTGGGGAAAGGTTTGAAATCGTATTTGGTCACAGGCGGTTTAAGGCGCTTCAACTGCTTGGGTATAAGAAGATACCGTGTATTGTGGGGGATCGTGATGATGTGGGAACTGCCCTTGCACGGGCGTCCGAAAATATACGACGGGTCGATCTTAGTCCTATCGAAGAGGCTGCAATTTATGGTGACCTACATGATAAGCATGGTTTGAGTAATGATGCGATCGGGAAGAAGATGGGCAAGTCGGCGGGTGTGGTTAAGCGCCGGCGTGATATGTTGCGAATGCCTGAGGGGCTTCAAAAAGCGATACACCGGAAACAAATTAGCATAAGCGTTGCTGAGGAACTTTGGTCCATCGGTGATGAGGAAGGCATATCATATTATTTAGAGTATGCGGTTGCTCATGGTGTAACTCAAACCGTAGCGAGAGAGTGGGCGCGTGATTGGAAGAAGGCGAAACGGCGGCCGGAAAACGGCACCGATGCGGGTAGGTCCCCTGGGTCGCCCATGGAAGTACAGCCTTCATACATTGCTTGTGATTTCTGTCATGAGCCCGTAGAATTAGGCAAGGACACAATTATGCGGGGTTGTTCTCCGTGTGTTGAAAAGATCAAGGCGGCAATAAGGGGGTGAAGCGAATGGGAGTTGACAGAGACAAGCTAGAGATCGACCGACTGGTCAATCTTATTACTGGGTTTGGTTGGAGGCTCAACAAACAGGAGTTTACCACAGACAAGATCATTATCGAGTTGGAGAAGGATAGAGCTCCTGGTGTTGAAGCGGGTGGCCCTGGTCCTGGGTAGTTATCTCTTTTTAGGCCCCTGGGGGGGTTTGGGGGCGGTATGGGGCCAGAATGTGTAAAAAGAAAAGACCTATTTACCTTGCTTTCAGAATAAGAACACAAAAGAGTCCGGGCCTCGCTCGCAGGGCGCGGGGGTCCCGCTCTGAGTTTCGACCAAAGGAGAAACGATATCCCCCTGGGATACAGAGGGGGTAGCGCCCCAAGAGCGAGCGAGGCCCGGACTC
>Ga0209977_10001410_pt1 | contig 10553 bp, 9 predicted proteins | sample SumtaG_2_FD_183113 | JGI IMG/M metagenome (GOLD analysis project Ga0209977, IMG submission 183113) | Deep subsurface microbial communities from Indian Ocean to uncover new lineages of life (NeLLi) - Sumatra_00607 metaG (SPAdes) (version 2) | ecosystem: Environmental > Aquatic > Marine > Oceanic... | reverse complement strand
TTTGGATAAACCTTGGTACTTAAATGTTTCAGAGTATATAATTCTATTCTCAGTTTTCTACAGTGAGATGCCCTTTTATATATAGAAAATGACGAGACAAATTTACAAATCGATGGGAAAACACATAATTCCATTATTGATTATGTTTTCGATTATGTCTTCAATTTTCATATTCCCCAAACACATAGTTTATTGTGCGCAGGAACCTGGTTTTTATTATAACCTTGGGGTTTCTTACTATGATAAGGGTATGATAAATAAGGCAATTTCTGCGTGGGAAAAAACCATAGAAATTAATCCGGAATATGTAGTGGCATACTATAATCTTGGGAATGCTTATGAGGAAAAAGGTATGCTGGGGGAAGCAATTTCTGCATGGGAAAAAGTGATAGAAATTGCCCCACGCGATATAGATGCGTATTTTAATATGGGTGTTGCATATATTAAAAACGGCATGTTTAAAGAAGCAATAAATATATATGAAAAGGCAATTGAAATCAATCCTTACGACCCTGAGGTACGTTACTACCTCGGTATTGCATTTACCAATATTGGTGAAACAGATAGAGCAATTAAGGAATATAATAACGCTATAAGACTAAAACCTGATTATGCCGAAGCATATTATAGTTTGGGAAATGTCTATTACGATAAAAACATGTTAGATGAAGCACTTTCATCATATAAAATGGCAATAAACATAAACCGTAATTATGTTGATGCCCATAATAATTTGGGTTCCATTTTTTTTGACAAGGGCATGTTTGATGAGGCTATTAATGCGTGGGAAAAGATGGTTGAGATTGGTCCCGACAACGCAGATGCTTATTACAACCTTGGGAATGCGTATGATGAGAAGGGGATGTTTTACGAGGCTGTTCATGCATGGAAAAAAGCGCTTGAAATAAATCCGGACATTATAGATGCACATTATAATCTTGGATTTGTTTACAATAGGAATAAAATGTTCAAAGAGGCAATCGTCGAGTATAAACAAATTTTGACAAAACAACCTGAAGATGTGGATACACATTATAGCCTGGGTGTTGCTTATAAAAACAATGGTTTAAAAGGTAAAGCAATTCATGAATTTGAGGAAGTTGTGAAGCTTCAACCCGGAAATATTTTTGCCCTTAATAATATAGGTAATATTCACCTTGATCAGGGCCAATATGAGGATGCGGTTTCAGTATATAAAGAAGTATTACAGATTGACCCTGATCATGTGGAAGGATTGTATAACCTTGGGTTAACGTATTATTTTAAGGGCGTTCTTGATCCGGCAATAAATACATGGGAAAAAGCGGCAAAAATTAATCCTTTTTATAAGGATTTACAAAACAATCTCATTGTTTCATATAATAAGAAGAAGGAATTATCCGAAAAACCAATTGATGGTCAAAGAAAGACGCTTAATGATGAACACGTTAAATTTGATAGAGAATTCTCAGTAGCGCTTCCAGCTCAAAAAAAGGAGGAAGAAATGCAGGTAGTAAATAGAAGGAAGCTGTTGCCCGCCGTAACAGTTGGTTTAACAAAAGAGGAAGCCTCCAAACTGGCAAGGGTACTTAAGGAAAGTAATGTGGAAATTAAATTTTGTCTCGATCTCCTTGCGGATCTTGATTTAGTAGAGCTTGAAGAGAAAATTACTAAAATGAATAATACCGACTGAGAAGAGATCTGATTTTATGGTTATTTTGCCAGATAACGCAAATGCCGAAAAAAACCTGTATATCCGTAATAGGCAGTGGAAATAGTGACGGAACACTGAGTCCGGAAATAGCCAAAATTGCCAATGAGGTAGGCAGAGAAATTGCGGCAAGAGGGGCAGTTCTAATATGCGGAGGTCTTGGTGGAGTGATGACCGAAGCGGCAAAAGGGGCAAAAGAAAAAGGTGGCCTTACAATTGGGATTATTCCCGGTGAAAATCCAAACAGTGCAAATCCGTATATAGATATTCCCATACCAACCGGTTTGGGTTTTGCCAGAAATGTTCTGGTCGCTTATTCGGGCGATGCAATAATTGCCGTAAGCGGTAGGCTTGGGACGCTTTCTGAAATTAGCTTTGCCCTTATAAGAAAGAAACCTGTAATTGGTATTTGTACCTGGGATTTGAATCAGTTGGGGCCGTCAGAAGATTATGGCCACGGTATAATAAAATGTAAAGATGCTAAAGAAGCCGTAGAAAAAGCATTCGCTCTCATAAGAGACCGGGCAATGTCTTAGAATATTATAACTCAGGGACGGAAATCCGGTTCTGTAAAATCCTGTTAACTTTGTGAAGCGTTAAAACGGATCTTTTTCTATCTTGACAGGATTGTAGTAAATGCTAAAATACCGTCGTTTGGTTGTTAATGGTTTCAGTAGGCAGATCACTGTAGAGGTTGTAAACTGACGGAAGAGAATTCTTTATTATAAATAGTGAACTATTCAAGCATTCTCTGCAGTGTGCTGAACTTTTACCATAGTTCATCATATCATACATCTTCACTGTTTAAACATTACGATATATGTTTCCTGCCCAAATAAAACATTGTAAGACTACCAGAGTTATTAGATTCTTTTAAAGAGTTAATCAAATGGGACTAATTAGGAAGGTAAAAGACTTAATATCATTGATGAATGAAAACAGCCTTACCGAAATCGAGATTGAGGAAGAGGGCACAAAGATACGTTTGAAAAAAAATAACCTGGATTCACTACAAACAAGCATCCAATTGCCTTCCATAAAGGCCGCATCATTACAAGAAGGTTCTAATAAATATCTGCCGTCAAAACAGGATAAGGAATCTTCTGAAATTGTAGCTCCTATGGTTGGTACATTTTACAGCAGTGCGCCAGGTGCGGAGCCATATGTAAATATAGGAGATACTGTTGATGAAGAGACCGTTGTTTGTATCATTGAAGCAATGAAAATCATGAATGAAGTTAAAGCGGAGACTGAAGGGAAAATTACCGAGGTAATGGTAGAGAATGGAGCTGCCGTTGAGTTTGGACAACCTCTTTTTCGCATTGAAGCATCTGGAGGAGGAGATTAATAATATAAGATATGGCGTGTGTACCTTTTGAGATTATAATAGAAATAAACAAATGTTTTCAAGAATCTTAGTTGCGAATAGGGGGGAAATTGCCCTTCGAATAATAAGAGCATGTAAAGAATTGGGCATCGAAACCGTTGCCATATGCTCAAAGGCTGATGAGAATGCGCTATATTTGCAATATGCAGATGCTCATGTGTGTATTGGACCGGCAGAAGCATCGGAAAGCTATTTAAATATTCCAAGTATAATTAGTGCCGCAGAGATTACGGATATAGAGGCCATCCATCCCGGATATGGTTTCTTGGCAGAAGATAGCCATTTTGCGGAGGTTTGCGAATCTTCCAATATTGTTTTTATTGGACCATCGTCCGAAGTTATGAAGAAAATGGGCGATAAGACTAAAGCCAGGGATATAGCAATCGAAAACAAAATCCCCGTGATTCCTGGTAGTGATTCAGCTATAGAGAACCAACAACATGCCATAAAGGTTGCTCATGAAATAGGTTATCCGGTTTTGATAAAGGCATCTTTTGGAGGTGGCGGCAGAGGCATGAGAGTGGCGCATAATGATATAAGTTTAGTCAATTCGCTTGCAATTGCTCAGCGTGAAGCAAAGGCAGCATTTAAAAATGCTTCTATATATATTGAAAAATATATAGAACCTTCACGTCATATTGAGGTTCAGATTATAGCAGACAAATACGGAAATATGGTGCATCTTGGTGAAAGGGATTGTACCATACAGAGGAGACATCAAAAATTATTAGAAGAAGCTCCGTCTCCTAATATAACCAGTCAATTACGTGACGAAATTTGTAAGGCATCGTTGAAGATAGCTAAGGCGGTTAATTATACTAACGTTGGCACCGTTGAATTTCTGGTAGATGGAGAGGGGAAACACTATTTTATTGAGATGAATACTCGTCTTCAAGTTGAACATCCTGTCACAGAAATGATTACGGGGATAGACCTGGTTAAAGAACAATTGAAAATTGCTCATGGTGAAAGACTGAATTTGCGGCAGAAAAAGATAAAGAGTGAAGGCTCTGCGATAGAATGCCGGATTAATGCTGAAGACCCTAATAATGGTTTCAGGCCGTATGCCGGTAAGATAACAATGTGCAGTGTGCCGGGTGGAAGGGGTGTGAGGGTAGACTCGCACATTTATTCCGGATATGAAGTTCCGCCATATTATGATTCGCTATTGGGTAAATTAATTGTGCATCAAAAAACAAGAGAAGATTCAATTGCTTGTATGAAAAGGGCCTTAAGTGAGTATAGGATTGAGGGTGTGGGAACGACAATACCTATCCATATGAGTATTATAGCAGACCCAAGGTTTGTTAACGGTGACATAAATACCAATTTTGTTGAAAATCTCATTAATGAGAAGGAATAAATAAAGCATAAAGTGACAATGTGTTTAGCACAGGATTTGGACACTTTTTTCTTGACACAATGTTTTGCTCTTGATAAAATTGGCGCTTTTACTGGATATCAAATTTCTAAGCTGTGCCGAGTGGCTTAAGTTGTTTAATATAAGAGAGTTGCAAGCTTCCGTTTGTATCAATTATATGCTACATTTCTGGAATTTGTAACGCGATTCTGGCGTAGTGTAACTTTTAACGAAAGAAAGGGGATTGAATACGTATGCTTAGTCATAGGTTAAGAAATTTCATTATGGCCTTTGTGGTCATTTCAGTATCATCGCTTATTATCGTCCAAAGCAACCAGAGTTTTGGCGCAGCAAAGCAGAAGTGGAAATACGTGGGTAATGCAGGTTGTAAATGTCACTTGTCAAAGGGTTGTTTTGAAGGTGAAGAATATAAGAAGATGAAGAATCAACATTATAATACTTTCAAGAGGTTGGAAACAGATGAAGATAAGAGTAATCCTGAGTGTCTGAAATGCCATGCCACAGCGTTGGGTATGAAGATAAAGAAGGGCAAGTCTAAACAGGGTAGTAAGGATTTTATTGAAAACGTTGGATGTGAAGCGTGCCATGGGCCGGGTGAAGGTTATGTAAAGGTAAAGAAAAATTACAATAAAAAGGGTAAGGACGCATTTAAGAAATTGTTAAAAGAAGACCCAATGATGGCAAGGAAAGTTCAATATGATGCAGGGGAATATGTGGCTGGCATAAATAAGTACAAGACAATAAAAGAACAATGTCTTCTATGCCACTGGGAAGAAGGTGCAAAAGACAAGGATAAGTGCCCTAAGTGCGAAGGTAAAAAAAATAGCAAAAATAAAGATAGAATTTTTACTAAAGATTATATTAAGAGAGATGATCACAGGGACCATGATGCAATTGATGATATATTATCCAAAGTAGACAAGAAGAAATGGAAGGGTTATTTAGAGCAGGATCCGTGGTACAAGACAAAGCCACCTAATGCCAAGTAATAAAAGTGGCAATCTTCATGAGGTAAGTTAAGATAAGTTGTGTAGTTTCTTTGTTGATGTATGTTCACGTAGCATAGGTTAGTAAGATTGGAACCCACTAAAATAATACAGTGTACTGCCTTTTATAAGGAAAGGAGAAATCTTAAAGTGGCAGCATTGCTAAATATATTCATAGCTACGACTAATAGTAAAATCTTTTATAGATTAGTATTTTTTTCATGCCTTTGTTTATTCATTTCTACTTTTTCTTCAGAAAATCTCTTCGCACAGGAAAACAGTGATTGCTTGGAATGCCATACAGACCCAGAAGAGGTAGATGTTAAGGTAAGGGTTGATCATGTTACAGGCGAGGTAGAGATTGTCTCTATGCTCGTTGATGAAGACGCCTTTCATGCTTCTGCCCATGGTGGAGAGGATTTTTACTGTATTGATTGCCATGCTGACCTGGAAGACGTTGACCTGGAAGAAACAGAAGGAGGACATTATCCGAATTTACAACCTGTTGACTGTATAACGTTTTGCCACGATGACCCGGGCGAAGAATTTCTGGAGAGTAAACATGTAAGTTTAATGAAGGAAAATGATGTACAACCGCCCACTTGTAAACACTGTCATGCCGGGGAAAAATCCAAACGTGATACACCCAGGGCCGATGATTTGTACCACAGGGCAGACACAATAGAGAAATGCGGCGGATGTCATGAAGAGTATTTACACTCGTACCGGAATAATTTGCATGGTCAGGTTACTGCGTTAGGACACTTAGGCACGGACATAGCGACGTGTGTTGACTGCCATGGTCAGCATACGATATTACACTCATCTGAGCCCGAATCCACTCTGGGTTCAGAAAATATTATTGAAACTTGTGATAAATGTCACCCTGGTGCAAATGCAAGTTTTGTCAAACATGTGGCGCATCCTCAATATAAAAACATACAATATTACAAATCAGCTGTACTTGCCCTTAAGAACTTTAGAAAAGATCCTGGACAAATCAAGGGTATCTTAAAAAGCCCGCAGACAATAATAACAATCGTTTTCATATTATATATAGGGATATTGGTGCAGACTTTTGCTGGTTTTGGCATGCATTCGCTTTTTATATGGTTTGGGACAGTATTAGACGAGCGTAAAGAAGGAAAGGAATCAGGACATGGCAAAAAATAATATCTTACTAAGATTTAATCTGTATCACAGATTTAATCATTTCCTTATTATTATCAGTTTTTTTGGCCTGGTGTTAACGGGTATGCCGCTTGTTTTCAAGGATTACGGGTGGGCTATTTACTTGTACAACCTCTTGGGCGGTTATCCTACTGCAGGAAATATCCACAGGATATGCGCGCTTATTACTTTTTTTGCTGCATTCTTACATTTTGCATATTTAACTTTTGAAGCCGTAGTAAGGAAAAATGGAGGGATTTTCTGGGGCCCAAATTCACTATTGATACAGCCCAAGGATGTATTAAATATTTTGGGAGATATTCTGTGGTTTTTCAGGTTGGGGTCAAGGCCAAAGTTTGATAGATGGATTTATTGGGAAAAATTTGAATATCTATCACTTATGTGGGGGACATTGGTTATGGGCGCCACTGGTTTTATCCTTTGGTTTCCGGTTCAATCTACAAGTATTATACCAGCGAATATAGCCGGTATTGTTGATTTGCCAAGCATAGCGCTTGTAGCCCATAGATATGAAGCTATACTGGCAGCTGGATTTATCTTTACGATCCATTTCTTTCACACACATCTGCTTCCTGAGAATATCCCTGTAGATGAAGTCATGTTTACGGGAAGGGTTTCAGAAGAACATACAATGCATGAGAGAGGAGCATATTACGAAAGATTAAAAAATGAAGATACATTAGAGGAGTGCAAAGTAAAACCAGCCTCTTTTGGGGCCAAGGTTATAGCAATGGCGTTTGGGGTTCCGATTCTTATCATTGGTTTACTTATGGTCAGTTTTATGTTGTCTTCATTAATATGTTCCTTGATTCCGTAATAAGCAAGTATTACAATTGGGGTTAAACCCCCGAATTCAAAATTCTAAAGAGTGTCTTATGATTAGTAGAGTATTAATTGCTGATGATGAAGAGCGTATAATGCGCAATATAAAAATGATTTTCGATGAGATGGAGAATATCGAAGTTGTTAAGGCGCAGGATGTTTCTTCAATAGTCGATTTTGTTGATCGTGAGAGGCTTCATTTGATTGTTACCGACCTGAGAGTTCCAAAAATGGGGAGATTGGAATTTCTGAAGTACATTAAATCAAAAGATACAGACTTGCCGATTATTGTTATTACTGGAGATGATTCTATTGAAACGGCAGTGGAGTCTATGAAAGAAGGTGCTTTTGATTATATTACAAACCCATTTGAAGAGGATACACTTTTGATTGCAGTAAAAAAAGCTCTTAAAATGCGATCTCTGACAATGGAGAATAGATATCTTCGAAAGGAGTTAGAATCGCATTTCAATTTTGGAAATATCATTGGTAATTCGCCCAAGACGTTGGAAGTGCTTTTATTAGCCGGTGATGTTGCAAGAACGGATTCAACAGTATCTATTTTTGGGGAAAGTGGAACAGGTAAAGAACTGGTAGCCAGAGCTGTACATTTTAACAGTTTGAGGAAGAGTGGCCCATTGATTACGATTAATTGTGCTGCATTACCCGAGAATCTATTGGAAAGTGAGCTATTTGGCTATGATAGAGGTGCATTTACGGGGGCGGAAAAGAATAAAAAAGGTCGTTTCGAACTGGCCAACGGGGGCACTCTGTTTCTTGATGAAATATCGGAAATGAATCCTATTGTCCAGGCTAAAGTGCTAAGGATTGTTGAAGAAAAAGAATTAGAGCGGCTTGGAGGATCAGAAACAATAAAAGTAGACGTAAGAATTATATGTGCCAGCAATAAGAATCTTGAAGAGTACGTAAAAAACGGGCGATTCAGAGAAGATTTATACTATCGTATTAACGTATTTCCTATTAATTTACCTCCACTCAGAGAAAGGCCTGAAGATATCTTGGGCCTGGCAAGACATTTCCTTGAGCGTTATTCGGTTAAAATGGGCAAGTTCTCTATGAAAATGTCAAAAAATGTAGAAAAAATCCTTGTCTCCAGCAAGTGGGAAGGTAATGTAAGGGAATTGAAGAATTGCATAGAAAGAGCGGTTATATTATGTAAAGGAGACATGGTAACGGAAGCGCATCTTCCTTCTGCTCTAGTCAAAGAAGCTATTTCTAGTGATAGTAATGGTAAATACAAATTAATGAAGATGATGGATATTAGTTTGCCTCCGGAAGGAATATCTTTAGATGAACTTGAAAAGCATCTTGTATTACAGGCATTGAAGAAAAGCAAAAACAATAAGACTAAAGCAGCAAAATTACTCGGTCTCAGCAGAGGAACCTTTCGGTACAGGCTAGAGAAGTGTGAGTAATTTATAGATTGAAAACACAAATAAAAGAATTTGACAATTGAAAGGATATTTGATAATATCCGGCGCTTTGAAAACCATACTGGTGTAAATGAGCCAGTTTTATCTTCGGGGCAGAGAATGTTATCTTGGTTGTATGCAAGGGCTTACGTTAAGTATACAGGGTTGTGATGTTATGGCACATAATATGCATGACACAGAATATGCTTTACAACACAGAATATGCTTTACATTAGTGATAAATTTTCTCATAATTGGAAGTTGAAAGGAGGTGGGAAGTTGAAAAACTTAGTAATGAGTGGTGGCAGGGCTTTGTTTATGTGTGCCTTTTTGTGTGTAATTGTGCTCGTAAGTAGTCAACTGAATCTTGCCGTTGCGGCGAAGGGTGGTCCATGCCCGAAAAAACAGAATGAAAAATTGTTTTGGTGTACAGAGTGTAAGGAGGTTTTTACCTGGAATGAATGTGGTAACTTGAAATACATCTGGGATACCAAGAAGCATAAAGCTGGTGAAGAAGTTGCTACACATAAAATGGAATCGACTTGGGCATGTTTAAGGACTGCGTATAGTTGCGTAAACGATAAATGTGAGAATTCCAAGGCTTGCTATGCTTTTAATATTGGTTTTTGTGAATTGTGCAATGATGACTTGACATCTAAAAAAAGCAGGGCAAAGCTTAACTTCAAGTGTACAAAGTGTGGCAAGGAGTTTAACGAACCGGGAGTAGGGCATGAGATTGATCATAAGAAGGAATATGCGGAGCATTTATTAAGTTTTGGTAACTGTAAGGATTGTGGTGAATCTCTTGAAGCTGTTTGCAAGCAGTCCGGAACATGTCCGCATGAACCAGATTTTTAAAGTTGTATTTTATAATTTTATAATTTTGGAGGTGAGGAATGAAGAAAAAAGCTTGGTTGTTTGGTTTATTGGGTGCGGGTTTGATAAGTTTGGTTCTTGCCCAGAGCAGCAATGCCGGTTTTATACAGGGCACAAGGGTTAGAACTGATCTTCCGTCCCCTTTTCACGTTAGTGTATCACCTGATGGGGGAACATTGTTTATTTCCAACCAGTCAGGTCATAGCGTGACTTTTGTTGATGCTAAATCAAGAAAGGTTACTGGAGAAGTTGCTGTTGAAGTGCAACCAGAGGCTTCTGTTTGTACGCTTGATGGTCGTACTTTATATGTATGCAATGCTGAGAGCGATAACGTATCCGTTATAGACATAGCAAGTAAGTCCGTAAAAAAGACCATTAAAGTAGGCGACTGGCCATGCAGCATCAAGTTGTCGAAAGACGGGTCAAAGGCTTATGTGACTTGCTCCGGCAGTATGTGGAATACCGTTGATATTATTGATACGAGTAGTAGTGAAAAGGTTGGTGAGATCAAGACATCAAATTATGGTCCCAGGGATATTGCTATTTCACCTGATGGCAAGACTGGCGCCGTAATCCTGGATACAACAGGCAGCATCAACAGAGGAGTTGATTTTATTGATCTTGCAACAGGGAACCTCATTGAACACAGGACTATTCCTCAGAGCGCTAATTTAAGAGGTGTAGCGTACACGCCTGATGGAGCTTTTATCGTTGTCACTATGGAACAGCCTAAGAACTGGTTGCCTGTTTGTGAGGCAGAGAACGCCCAGATATTCTCAAACAATCT
>Ga0209977_10001409_pt1 | contig 10556 bp, 5 predicted proteins | sample SumtaG_2_FD_183113 | JGI IMG/M metagenome (GOLD analysis project Ga0209977, IMG submission 183113) | Deep subsurface microbial communities from Indian Ocean to uncover new lineages of life (NeLLi) - Sumatra_00607 metaG (SPAdes) (version 2) | ecosystem: Environmental > Aquatic > Marine > Oceanic... | reverse complement strand
ATGCTCGAGCGGGAACTATTTCTCTTAAAACCGAAATGTTATCAGGAAAATATTTTGTTACTAATGCTGGTGATCATCCTGCTCAATTGGCTCGCATTTATTTCAAAAAGAAAATGGATGTTGCTAAGTCAGAAATTAATGGAATCCACAATCAGTCGCAGATTACTCTCTATCAAAGTGGTGGAGGCGATCAAATTGGTGGTGGCGGTGGCGGAGGAGATAAACAGCAAGGAGCTTACCAAGATTTTGTCGCGGTCATCTTCGGTGGTGGTAGCTAATAATCGTTTAAAAAGTGCTGGTCAGCTTCCCAAGTGGTGGCAGTGGGCAAGTGAATAAAAATTAATTATCAATTCAGGGGGAACAATTGCTAATTAAATAAAAATAAAAAATGAGAAACAAAAATATCTCAGCACGAAAGTCTAACAAAAGATTACTTAAGATTGTTCTTTGGACAGTCTTCGCCTTGGTTGTTTTGGCTGGAGCGGCTTATGCTTCTTGGTACTTCTTGATTAATCCGGAGACGAGAGCTGGTGCGAACAAGCAACTCTATTCTTTTACTTTTAAAGTGACTGAATGGAGATATTGGGCTAGGCCGGAGTATCAACGTTCTGGTTCTACCAGTGAGAATGAAGCTAGGACTGCTTGGAAAGATTACGAATCAAGCCGAAATGGTTGGGAGAAGGTTAGCCTCGCTAAAGCAAAACAGGATGGGCATGCACCTGAGGTGGAAAGCTTTTATAATGAAAAGCCTTCTGATTTCTACTTTGTCCGCAAGGAGAAACATCTTCCCTACACAGTAAAGATTCCTAAGAGCGCTGACTGGTTTCCAATTGGTAATTTTGATGGCGGTTGGGTTGAGAATCGTCGCTACTTCCTTGAGGATTATAATAATGGTAAAATCCCGGGTTTTGCTAACGGTGGTAAAGTAATTTCAACTGGAATTACCTTCTATGAATTAGATAAAGGATCCTACCAAGTTAATTTGAAGACATCTAATGGGGCAAAGTATCCCTTAGACTATCGTCCTGAAGGTTCTCCTTATTTTTGGGGCGCTAAGGAGCATCAAAAAGGTAAAATTGATCAAACTTTCCAGTCCGTCGGATATGCAGTTCATGCTCGTTATACAGGTGGCGGCGCTTATGGCAGCCAGTCTAATCCCAAGGGTGCGACCGCTGAAATTTTCAAAGCTTATCGCACGGTTAAGCAAGTAGCTAATCAGGATAATTCTTACGACAGTTATTACTCTTATGAAGCTGATAATAGTCACTATGGTTTGCACGCGGGTGTAAATACCCAAAGAGAAAGAGCTCAACGGAAGTCAATTAAAAACGAAAAAATTCATTTTGCTTTTAAAGCAAAAGATAGCAGCTCGGATTTTGCTAATGGTAGAGGCCTTTATATTTTGAGTGAGAAGACCTTTACTGGAAATGGCTGTGATGAGTATGCCTGGACTTACGCGAATGCAGAAAAAGCTGAACGCCACAAGGACATCTTGCACTTTAGCGCTGATATTTTAGCAAGGCAAAATAAATTAAATATCTACAACCGTAACGGGAGTCCGGAATGGGGAAATAATCCGAATTACTTTGAATCTAAATTGAATGCGGGTGAAAATGATAAGTTAAAAATCCATTACGGCCAAGGTAAATTCTCTGGCTGGAAAGTTTATGGTGATTTAAGTCAAGGCGCGCGCGCCTTTAATGTAGGTGCAGATCTTGGTAAATCTATCAGTTTTGCAGGAAAGAATTACACAGTTTATCCTGTGCTAGTTGCTGCTCCAGGGTTACAACCCCCAAAGACCAGAGGAGAAAAATTTGAAAACATCCATATTTACTGGGCGTTGGGGTTGGAGAAAGGCCGAACTTACGAATGCAATTACGATTACAGTTTAGATCAAAGTTACCTCCGCTGGCTGGATCGTTATCTTTATAATACTGAAAAAGGCAAGCAGCGAGTTAAAGAATATCAAATAAAATATCAAGCTGAAACAAAAAAATCAATTACTATCAAGGAAGCAATTGAGCATCTGAAAAACGATTCTTCTCTTTTAATCAATTATCGTTCTTTGTTCTATGCTTCTACGGTGAGAGAGTTTTCTTTGAAAGATACTTTCTTCTATGATAAGGAAGAGGGCCGCAAATTAGAAATTGCTTCTGCGGAAGTTTACTCTGATCCTGTTTCTAACTTCCATTCCTTCCCTTACTTTAAGAAGAAGATTGCTAGAAAAGGAGATGATTATCCAGAAAAACTCTATCCTAATCAGTGGAAGATTGAAGATAAATACAAAGGACATAAGGCAGAACTAGCGGATGGTAATATCAAAATAAGCTGGCTTTATAAGAACACTTTCCAGCCAAACGCTTATCGCATCTACCGTTCCAATACTCAGAACTTCAAGCCGGTTGGTTTTGGTAAGTCGGAAGCTAATCAAATTGCTAAGGTTGAAAGTGGTAGCGCGGCCTTTAAGAATCGTGAATACGTTGATGTCCAAGCGCCGATGGATGGCAATGATAGCTATTGGTATCGTATCCGGGCAGTTTATCCTGGTGGCCAAGTTACTCCTTGGACAAAATCATTTAAGGCGGTTAGTGATATCCCTCGTGGTAAGGAAGCTCCTCCTAAAGAAGGCGAGAAGCCGCTCAAGCCAAGTGGTGTTGATGCCTTTGGTTTGCCGGAGATAATTGAGTTGACCTGGAAGCCAGGTGCTACCTCTGAGTCAGTTCCTGGTGGTGGCGGTAGTTCTGAAGGTGAGGGAGTGGGTGGTACTAAAAAAAGTGAGGGAGTGGGGGGTACTAAAAAAAGTGAGGGAGTGGGTGGTACTAAAAAAAGTGAGGGAGTGGGGGGTACTAAAAAAACCCAAAGGGTTGAAGGTGAAATTGTCGGTCGGGAGATTGGAAAATTGGGCAGCCGTACTTTTGATGTTTACCGCACCACGGTTGATCCCGCTCCAGCAGGGGAACAAAAAGTCTCTTCTATCTTTAGTAACTTAATTAATTCAGCCTTTGCAGCGGCAACTCAATCAGCTACTGGGAACTGGGAGAAAATTAAGTCTGATGTCCGGACTTTAACCTCTGATGGTAAGAAATATATCTATAATGATAAGGGCCTTAAGAACGGAAAGAAATACTGGTATCGAGTGATTGAAACAAACCAGTACGGTCCGAGCCCGGCTTCTGATTATGACATGGATATCCCTCACAAGCATCAGGATGTTAACAAAGATGGTTTTGTAAACTGGATTGATGTCACGAGAGTTTTGATTTACCCAGCAAGTCTGGGTAGGAAAGTCGTAAACCGTGACGTAACTGAAGATGTCAATGATGACTGGGTTGTTGATTGGACAGATATTTATGGAAGCGCGACTAAGATAGGAATCCTTAAGTACCCAACCTTCCCTGAAATAATTAGTGCTGCTAAGACTCAGCCAGGTGGGGGAGGCGGTAGCATTCAGGATTAAGGTTGTTTACGTTGGCAAAATTTCTTTGATTCATTTTTCAATAAAATAAAAAATAAAAATGAAAACTAATAAATTGAGAACAAAAAAGACCGTGGCTAAGAGAACTATTACCATCGTCATTTTAATTGTTGTGGCAATTGCAGCAATCGTTGGCGGCTGGTTTATTTGGCAGTCTTTTTTCGGTCGGGCAGCTGAAGAGCTTCCTAAAGCGGAGCTTACCTTAAGTCCTGAAAGTGGTAGCTTTAATGTTAACCAAGAGTTTGATGTTGAGCTTTGGGTAGATACTAAGGGTGGCAAGGTTCCAGATACTTTTGCCTACTTGGAGTTTGACCAGGATGTTTTTGAGGTTGTTGGGGTCCAGCCGAATACTAAGGATGCTCAAGCAAGTGACCCGATTTTTGAAAGATCTTGGGGTCCTAAAAATCAAAAGGCTTTAGGAGCTGTTAATACTCTCAAGAAAGATGGTAAGGGTTGGGTTGTAATTGCAGGGATGACAGGGAGAATGGATGGTGAGGCTGAAGCCTCATTGGACGGTGAAGAGGAATGGTTCCAAGGCAAAGGTAAGTTGGCAACAATTACCCTTAAGGGTAAAAAGAACGCTACTTCCAAGGTTAATTTCCTTGAAGTAAAGAGTGCTGTGATGCATACCTTTAATGGCGAGCTTGATGAGATTGGTCAGCCCAAAGAGGATCCCGTTAATGTTTTAGCAGTGGTCAAGGGTGGAACCTATACGATTGGTGAAGGTGGGGAAGAAATTCCTGCTCCTTATGAGTTAACTGCCAAGGGTGGCAACAAGAAGGTTAATTTGAACTGGAAGTGGGAGCCAGGTCCTGCTGGTCAGGGTGCAGCTGCTACTTATAACCTCTATCGTGCGGAAGTTCGCCATATTACTTCAGGTGTTTTAAGTGAAAGTGGCTCAGATCCTGCTGGCTTTACTAAAATTGAAAGTGGCTTAACTGATAAAAAATATCTTGATGAAAATGTCGTAAATGGTCGCACCTATGAATATTATGCCGAAGCGGTAGTTGAAAAGAAAGAGAGTGATGAGTCTAATCATGATTTGGCGACTCCAAATGCTGAGGAAATTCCCGCACCGGAGAACCTCGTTGCTGTTGCTGGAGATGCGCGGGTTGGTTTGACTTGGGAGTATGCTTCCGAGTCTGCAACTACGAAGTTTAGGGTTTACCGGGCTTTGAAGGATAAGAGTGCTTCTGACGTTGCGAGCGACTTTGCGAAAATTGCTGAAGTTAGTGAAACCAACTACACCGACACAAAAGTTGTTAACGGAACTACCTATCTCTACTTTGTCAAGGCGTTAGTTTCTGGTCAGGAAAGTGGTCCTTCCAATATTGTTGAAGCAACGCCAAGTGCTGGCGGAGGAATACTCCATGCGGATATTGCCCATAATGAAGATGGCAATGCAGTATATGGCAGAGATGGCAAAGTGGATGCTTATGACTTCATCTTCTTGATGAGTGTTTGGATGTGGGAAACTGCACAGATTGAGGAAGCAGGCTTCACCGATCCGAATGTAGACTATGCTAAGTACACAGGTGGTAGTGTGACCACAGGTTCTGATGGGATTGTTTCTGCTCCAGAGTTTATTTGGATGATGAATGAATGGCTGGAGGAAATTGAGCAACTTCGTTAATTAAAATAAAAATAGAAAATGAAAACTAACGTCAATTTTAAAAAGATTCTTGCTACCAGTTTGATTGTGGTGATTGGTTTGGGAGCGGCAGTTGGAGCTTGGTTTGCTCTGCGCTACTTTATCTCCAGGGCAGCTGAACCAGAGAAGAATGCAATCTTAATGGTTAAACCAGAAAGTGGATCTTACAAAAATGGGGAAGATTTCTCTTTGAGCATTAAGGTGGATACTAAGAATCAGGAAATTGGTTCAATTAGAGCGTTAATCAACTACGATCCAAAGGTTTTGATTGCTGAAGAAGTATCTAAAAAGGATTCCATCTTAAATACCTTTATGGCAGATATTGATCAGGAAAAAGGTCAGGTCTCGCTCTTGGGTTCCACGAACAAAACTACCCCCGGTGGTGAGAAAAAGATTACCTACAAAACTACTGATCCCGGCAACCCAGGGCAGGTGATGCGCATTGACTTCAAGGTGAGTACTGAGAAGAGCCTTGATACTAAAGTTGGTTTTGTTGCAGGTGAGAATGGTGTTTATCTCGCGAAAGAAATTAATGGGAAAATTTTCAATATTCTAGGTGAAACTCGCGGTGGTACTTATAAAATTAATGGTGGTAGTGGTGAAGAGCCGCTTGATCCTCCGGTCCTAGAGAAAGCGGAAGCGGGTGACCAAAAAGTAGATTTAACTTGGACCAAAGTAGAAGAAGCTACTAATTACATTGCTTTCTATGGCGAAACCTCTAGAAAGTATAGTGATAGCAAAGAGGTTGGTAATGTTACTACTTCTACCATTTCTGGCTTAACTAATGGCACTACTTACTATTTTGCAGTGAAAGCCAGGAATGAGAAGGAAGAAAGTGAATATTCTAATGAACTTTCAGCTACTCCTCAAAAAGGAGGCGGTGAAGAAATTCCTGCACCTTATGAGTTAGAGGCAACCGCAGGGAACAGCAAGGTTGATTTGGACTGGAAGTGGAAGGCAAGTGCCCAAACCCCAGGTGGTGGCAGCCCCACTTATAATGTCTATCGCGGTGAGGTACGTACAACCGAAACAGTAGGTAGTGAAACCCCTGGCTTTACCAGGATTAAACGCAGTCTTAGCGAGAAAAGATATACCGATCAGGAAGTGGTTAATGGCACGACTTATGAATATTATGTCAAAGCGGTTTTAAACAATCAGGAAAGTAAGGAGTCCAATCATGATACTGCTACTCCAAGTGAAGAAGGTGGCAAGTTAGCAGCGGATATTGCCCATAATGAAGATGGCAATGCAGTATATGGCAGAGATGGCAAAGTGGATGCTTATGACTTCATCTTCTTAATGAGTGTTTGGATGTGGGAAACTGCACAGATTGAGGAAGCAGGCTTCACCGATCCGAATGTAGACTATGCTCAATACCAAAGCGGCAGCGGAGGAAATGTTGTGCTTGATTCTGATGGCATTGTTTCTGCTCCAGAGTTTATTTGGATGATGACGGAATGGGGGAAACAGGTAACAAGTAACAAGTAACAAGTTTCAATCAATAATTAATTAAAAAATAAAAATGAGAAACACACTTCGAAAAATTCTCACTACCACACTGATTATTGTTGTGGCGGTGGGAGCGGCAATCGGCGGCTGGATGCTTTACAGAAACTTTATTAGTAAGGCAGCCGTTGAAAAGAGTGCGACTCTTTCAATTAAGCCAGCTAGTGGTACTTACGAACCAAATGATACGATTACTGCCAATGTCAGGTTAGACACTGGCAATGCGGAGATTGCTACAGTTGGTGCTGAAATCGGTTATGACAAAGATGTTTTGAAATTGACCAACCTTATTACTAAGGATTCAGAGTTAAAGATGTGGATGCCAACTCCCGATCCTGAGGAAATGCAAAATGGCAAGATTACTTTCCTGGGGTCCACCAACACAATGAGTGGTCGCAGATCTTTCAGTGATAACGACGGTCAGATTATTGGAATGGAGTTTAAGGTAAAGGCTGGTACTTCGGGAACTACTAAGCTGGAATTCAACAAAGACAATAGTGGTGTTTGGTTGGCAGAGCCAATCGAGAGCATAGTCTACAATGTTTTAGGTAAAGTGGAGAATGCTCAGTATACAATTGGTGAAGGTGGCGGTGAAGTTCCTTTGGCACCAACTGGTCTTAAGGCAACTTCTAACTGGTATTCGGTAACCTTGGAATGGAACAAATCCGCAGGCGCTACAGGTTACAAGGTTTACTATGGCACTGAGTCTGGTAAATATGGTGACCCGGTTGATGTTGGCAGTAAGCTCAAAACTGTCCTGGATGAGGAATATTTGGTCTATGGTACGAAGTACTACTTTGTGGTCACTGCTTATAACAATGCTGGTGAAAGCAAATATTCCAACGAAGTGACTGGTAAGCCGCATATCCCTGGTGACTTGGATTATGACAAGGATGTTGATGATTACGATCCTGCCCCGGGACGGATGGGTGACTATCATGTCTGGATTACCTACTTGGTTGATTACACTGAACGTGGGGTTGTAGATGACCTTAACCGCGATGGTGATTTGAGCGGGGCAGAAAAAGAAGGCCAAGCTCCCAAGCCAGATGGCAAGATTAATCTTGATGACTTTCAGACTTGGGTGGGCTACTGGATTGATTGGACTCAAGGAAGAAACAAAATTCAGCTATAATTAATAATTAATTAAAATAAAAATGAAAGACACACTTAAAAAATTCCTTACTGCAATGTTAATCATTGTAGTTGCAGTGGGTGCTGCGGTTGGTGGCTGGCTTTTATACAAAGAGTACGAAAGCCGCGCCGCTGTTGGCAAAGTAACAATGAAGCTTGACCCCAAAAGCAAAACTGTTAGTAAGGGTCAGACAATCAGTGCAAAGGTGATGCTTGAAAATTTGGGAGGCAAGAAAATCCAAGGTGCTCGGTTTAAGCTCAAGTATGACAACTCTGCCTTTAATGCTACTGAAGTAGATACTGCTAAGTCTGACTTTGGTCTTTTCCCGAACATTGATGATGCTCTTAATGAGAAAGGTTATGTCAAACTTGAGGCGTCAATTGGAGGCGGTACTCCAATTACAAAAGACAGTGCTTTGATTGCCATCGTGCAGTTAAAGGCAATTAAAAAGACCAGCCCCAGCAGGGACAATACCACTTTTGTAGCTGACAAAGACAAAACTGCAGTCTTTGAATGGTTGGGAGGAGGAAAAAAACAAAATGTTCTGGGGGTAAGAGAAGGAGCTACCTATGCGGTTTCGGAGGGAGAAGTTCCGGGCGAAGCAAAACTTAGTTTCTTGCCAACTTCTACCAAGCGCAATGTTGGCAGTACCTTTAACGCTGAGATCAGATTAGACACTGCTGGTGAGGATGTTAGTAGTGTTGCAATTTTTCTTGGTTATGATCCGGTGGATAGTTTCCGAGTCACCCTTAGTAAGAAAGGATCTGTCTTCTCCAATTTTCTTAGAGAAGAAATTTCCGGAGGGATAGTTAGCTTTAATGCTGGTGGCAGTAAGAGAGTTAAGTCCTCAAATGCCCTGGTTGCAACATTGAAAGTGAAGGGTACCAAGAAAGTTACTCCTACTGCGGACAACTTTGTATTTGACGAGGGTAAGTGTAAGGTTGGTAAGTATGTTGGTCCTGGTAACGTCGTGAACATTTTGGGCTCTGTCAAGAATGGCCGTTATACGATTACGACTGTTGGTGTTCAAGAAAAACCGGAAACTCCAATTGAGCTTAAGGGCGAAGCAGGAAACACCGTGATTAAATGGACCTGGAAGTGGAATCCGCGCGCGGATGCAGTTTCTAACCAGCTTGCGGGCTTCAAACTTTACGTCGGTACAGAGTCTGGTAAATACGGCGGACCAATCGATATTGGTGAGAAGTATACTTACACTTCAACAGGTTTGACTAACGATACTACCCACTATGCAGTTGTCAAAGCTTACAATGCCAATGGTGTTTTAAGTAATCCTTCTAATGAGGCAAGTGCGACACCTTCTGGTTCAAAACAGTGGGGTGGTCCAGGTCAGCCAAGCGAACCTTCAACTGGTGGAATCTTCAATATGCCTTCAAGCTTAATTGCAACTGGAATTGTGATTGGCTCTGCATTACTTGTTGCTTTGATTATTTCAATTGTGATTTGGGCTTTGGCAAGAAAGCGCAAGAAAGTTAAGTAAACTCTAAAACTTAGCTTAAACCTCTGAGGGGAAGTGAGGGGGGTTGGTAAATCCAGCTTCCGCTCACTTCCCCTCTTTTTATTCTTTTGAGCTAGACAAATGAAATCTGACAAAGCAAAAAATCTCAAAAAGCGCAGGTTAAAATGGATTAAGGTTCCTTTTTGGTTGGCAGGAATTCTTTTGGTTATTGGTGCGGGGGCTTATTTAAGCTACCGTTATTTGATTAATCCGGAGGCCTTTGCGGAGGTTCCAAAGCCACCAGAGATTAATAACTTGACAGACATTGAGAGGAGTGCCGGCAAATGGAAAGTTGAGGTGAGGTACTTCACCGAGGGTTGTATCCCGGAGCCTGAAGCGGGTAATTTTGCGGATCTTGAGCGATCCGAAACACGAGATTCTGGATATGTTTTTATCGCTAAGGCATCAATGTACGGGCTTGTTCCTCCAGAGGGAGCTCTTGTTACTGATGATGGTAAAGTCCTGAAGCTTGAAAAAGGGAAAACCTACTACTATCGACTTGTTTGGAAGGGAACTCCTTCTGACCCACAGTCAATTACGATTGGTGAAGCGAAAACAGTTGGTGAGGACGGAGAGGAGAAACCACCTGCTCCCCAGAATCTTACTGCAGAACCGGGGAATCAAACAGTTACTTTACAGTGGAAAGGTGGCAGTAAGACAAAAGGCGAAGCTGTGGGAGGAAGCAAGGGAACTGTAGAGGGCTTGCAAATTGTTGCGGCTGCGGAGACAGAGGGAAGTGGTCAGGCAGCCAAGGAAACTGCAGGTGATGGTCGTCTTTATAATATTTATCGTGGTACCAAGATAAGTGTCAGTGAGAGCAGTGAAAGCCAGAAGTCAGATGGTGGGGGGAATATCGCGGTTCCTTATAAAGGTGATGGCATTGGTTATGTTTTGATTCCAGAGAGTCCTGTTGGGGGCTATAAGTATTCTGATACTAGCTTGACCAATGGTGTAACTTATTACTATTTCGTTAAAGAGGTAGCGAATAATAAAGAGGGTGATTCTTCAAATAAAGTCTCGGCAATTCCGCGAGAAGAGGGAGCAATTGAGCCCCCTGCTAATTTAAGTGCTAAGAGTAACTGGTTTAGTGTCACTTTAAGTTGGGACCAAGTTAAAGGTGCCGATGGTTACCGAATTTACTATGGCAAAACTGCTGGTGAGTATGAGGAGCCGGTTGAGATTAGAAAGGTCACTACTGAGAAAGATCAGCAAGAAACCTATGATGTTGGTATTGATAAAATTGACTATGGGGTTCATTACTACTTCACAGTCA
>Ga0209977_10001407_pt1 | contig 10558 bp, 8 predicted proteins | sample SumtaG_2_FD_183113 | JGI IMG/M metagenome (GOLD analysis project Ga0209977, IMG submission 183113) | Deep subsurface microbial communities from Indian Ocean to uncover new lineages of life (NeLLi) - Sumatra_00607 metaG (SPAdes) (version 2) | ecosystem: Environmental > Aquatic > Marine > Oceanic... | reverse complement strand
AGCTTTTGCAGCAAGTTCTTTTTTAATGTGATAAAAAAAGGAACTTTTGCCTGCTCCCGTTAAACCTGATATAAAGACGTGATGTAGTAAATCGTCAAATTTTAAGTACATTGGTTTTTTCTTTATGACTCCATCGCGAATCCAATTTCCGAGATAGAGTCCGTTCTTAAAAGAAGAGGAAAACCCGACGTTTTCGCTTTGTATTTTTTTCGATTGAGGTAAAAGAAAATCTTGTGGGATTGTAAAGTCTATGCTTTCAGCGTTCACAAATCCGGGAAGTTTATCTTCCTCAATTTCGTCTATTATATTTCGAAAATATCTGCCCGTATCGCGTTTATGTGTATTCTTATAGAATATCAGGAAGTTTAAGATGTTTTCTAACGATAAAAGAGGTTGTTCTTTTATTTTAGCGCTCTCGTTGTTTTCGTTTAAGATTCCAGAAGATAAAGATCGTAGATGACCATCAAATTTTGCTCTTAAATCTTCTTTTTTTTCCGCGCGTGGCGAGTTTGGAACCGTATTAATAAAAATCTTAACTTTATAATAATCCTCTATTATTTTATGCCTCTTTTCCAATTCAGTATCGCTAATTTCACTAACTATGTCGTCGGAACGCTGCCAGAAAATGTAAATCTTGACTTTATATTCTTCGATATTGCAAAAAAGATTAATAATTCTTTTAATTAAATCTATTTTTTTGCGATATGGCGGCTCAGGCAAGACTAATTCGGAAAATTTTGTGTCGTTACTAATTTGCTCTAAATAAATTGGCTTAACCTTAACTTTCCCATCTAAACCGGGGTATAATTCTTGCAGATAATCCAGAAAGCAAAACCCTGATTCAATTGCTTCTTTCCGGGTTTCCTCTTTTAGATAAAATCTCCAAGAAAAGGACTCTTTATCTAGCGTAAATTTGGTGCAATACACTACATTTCCTTCGTTCTCACGCGCGCTGAGAGGGTCACAAAGCCACGAGACCTCACCATCGTCTTTTCCGCTCATATCTGGGACTTGCGTAATTTTAACTACGCTGTGCCAACAGTCGGGTTTCATTTAATTCTCCTCCAAATATATGAATTGTTTAAAGCCGTTAAATATTGTAGAATACATTTGGAAGATATTTTTACAGGTTTCAGCTATTTTTACCGAATCGTTTACTTCAATATTTTTACAAGAGGTTAAAAATTGTAGTAAATCGTCTCCTGTAAACGGAAAGGACTCGACTTCCAACATTGACTCGATAAATCTGTTGATGTCTGCGCCCGTAATCGCGCAATTATCGCCATAATAGGAGTTGTATGTGGCGAGAAGGAATTCTTTAAGTAAGTTTTTGCCGATTTTAAGCGATTCTTTAAAATTTCCGTCTTTAATAGCTTGGTACATCTTAAAATGTTCGTAGTATAAGATTGAGCTGAAATGTTCGGTAAAAGCTTTTTTTAGGTTTTTGGCGTTGATTTTTCGCACCTGAGAAGAACTCTCATAATTATCGGAGTTAACGGAGTTATTGAGGTTATTGAAGTTATCAGATTCTACATTTATCGGTTCGTAGGAAATTACCGCGTTTCTTTGAGATTCGGAGTAGTCTTGTAAAGCTTCGTCATAGTGTGGTCCGACTGCAAAGGAACTCCGCATGGATTCAGAACCGCTAGCTCGTTTAGGATGACTTTCCACAAGATAGTCGTGTCTTACAAGGAGCTCAAAAAGTTCGTCTCGAAGTTCTTTTATTACTCTTTTGCCGTAATTTCTTTTTTGAGCGGTTGGATTGATATGTTTTAAAAGTTCTTCTTTTAATTTTCCCTTGTAAAGTTGACCTACTTTATCAAGGGTTTTAATATTATTCAAGAAATTCATAATATCCTCGAGGAAATATGAGTGAAGACCAAAGTCTTTCTCAAACAAGGTTTTTTTAGCTTGATCTAATATTTTTCTCTCCGAACGCTTCAAATTGTAGCCCTGACGTTCCATATATTTTATAATTTTATCGTGTGTCAAAGGTAAGGATTTAAGGAACCAATCGTAGGTAATAATTCCAGGGAATGGTTGGTTGATATCAGCCCTTTTAACGATTACCTCGTTGTCCCTCAAATTTTTTAAATAGTCAATTTGATACGTATTGTTCCTTTTTGAACTATAATACCCAGAACCCTGTAATTCCTGAAGGTTCATCTGGTTTTTTAATACAGCAATGTCCCTTGAATCGGTAGTTTTAAACGAGAGGATGTTTTGGAAGTAATTTAAGAGATTTGGATGAAGATATCTAATTTGATTTGCTGAAAAGATTAACCCAAAACCGTGTCTCCGCAAAGGTTCTAAAAATTTCTCAATTTTTCCGTAATTGGCTGTAGTATAGTTGCTATCCAGATAATTAGCATCAAAAAAAACGTCAACATTGGGGATAATTATCATTTTTTCTGTATAATCAGGAAAGTTGTTGATATAGTGAATGATTTTTGATAAAATAACGAACGAGATGAAAACTTTATTTTCTAAATCCTTTAAAATAGAAACATCGATAATGACGCTTTTATCGTTTTTTACAAAATCTATTGGATTTATGTTATCCTCGAATTCAGATGCTTCTTTAGAGAAGACGATAGTCTGATTAGTAAGTTCCTCTAAAAGGTTCAATAATCGATTATCCTTGACGTATGGTTTAAATTCTTTATCGTATCTGTAATCTAAAAGAAGGGGGGTGAAATCCAGATTCTCCTCTTTTTTAATCGATTTCTTCAAGGCTTCAATCGTGATTTTTTGCTCTTTATAAGCTAAAGCGAAAGCATCGTAGAATAAACTCAAATACTCTACGTTATTATCGTATTCGATGCCAGATTGCGATAAATTAACGTTAAATGTGGTTCCTAATTTAAAATGAAGAAATTTGTCTTCGTACATGGTATTTTCGAAATATCGAATTAATTTCGACCAGTCTCCTGAAAAATCAAATATCACGCAAGCTTTTTGGGTTTTTATCAACTCAGCGGCAATTTTCATTTTAGTGAACTCGCGTTCCCGAGCAATCCCATTGGTGATTAGTAAATTTTTAAATTGCTCAAATGTGAATCCAAGAGGCTTCTCTTCCTCTAAAAATTCCGTATTAATTGTTTGACCTATTATAGCGTGGTTTATTAAGTGAATCGGGGTGTTAAACTCCGCTGCAATCTTAGTAGTTATCCCTTTTTTAAATTCTCCTGAAATTTCAGCTAACCTCAATAAATTTTTTCCTTGAAAATACAAGTACTTTAAACGCGTGCCAGCCGGATTAAAATTCATATTTTTAAAACTGGTACCGATAAAACCGGAAAACAATAAATGCTTATTTAAATCGGTTAATGTCAGCTTTAAAAAATTATCCTCAAACGCACCTTTCATAACCGTGGCATTGGTGGAGAGTTCTGCTCCTAGTTCAAAAAAGTCGTTAATATCGAGCTTACTAATAAATTTATAAGACATCGCGGTAATAGTTAAGATAGTTTTCCAAACTCCAGATCTCATTTGAAGCCAATTAGAAAATTCAATTTCAGGATGTTTTACCTTGGGAGTTTGCTCGTCAAGAACTTCATATATAATTCCTTTTAAACCTTCATGTGAACGCTCATTTAAACTTTTTAGGCATTCCTTGGTAAAATTATGGGGCGAAATTGGAGTCCCATATAAACTGTATGCGTATGGAATTTGATGACTATTTAACGCTCTGAAAAACTTATCGGGATAAGTTAACATAGGTTGTACTGCCATTCTCAAGTTCATAATTTTGACAGCAGTTAATAACTTGTTATCAATATTTGCAAAAAGAAGGTCCTTATAACTCTTTAATTGGTAAAACGTGACGTCTTCAAAAGGGCTAAGCACAGAGATTTGATTTGACCGTTTAAGATAAATATTTGTAAAAACATATAAAATATCACGCCACCAAACAAAAAAACAAAATATAATTAGTACAGTTTCAGATATTATCACAATTACTGGATGTATTTTGAATGAATCTAAAACGAACCAAAGGTAACCAAGCGCGATAAGTAAAAAGCACATTTTTACAAAAAATCGCGCTAAATAACCATTCTTGCTCAAATTTACTTCTTTTACAGTGGGTAAGTCTACGGATTGGTTGAAAGTTAGGATCCTTATCGCATTAATTAGCTTAATTCCTGAGAGGAGCGTAATTTTGGTGTGATGGAAATTATCGTTAAAGTTAGATTTAAATCTATTGGAATACATGCTTATTGCCTCCATCAACTCCCATTTTTTAGTTTCTCCTAAAATCCCGTTTATACGGTAAAATACGCTAAAATAGATTGAAGTTTGGAACGAATCGCTTGAATTTACTATTTGATACGAGTCAAATTTTGAGTTTTTATCGCCCTTTATTTCGTTCTTCGTTAGATTTATCATAGGTTTTTGAACTACTTGATAAGAGTATTCCAACTCTGCACTCCCAAGAGCCTTTATAAACTGATTGAGCGTAGGATTGACATTTTCAGGAAGAACCTCTATCTGAAAAATTCGCGTGATTAGATTAGTTGCGGTTTTCTTGTTTACTATTAAAATAGACGCTGGGTCCTCAACTAACTTACAGATATCAAAGTCTTCGAAGGGCTCCACCTGAACAGCCTCGTAGAACGCTTTCGATACGTTATGATACACGCTTAACAGTTTTTCGAACATAAAACCAACGATAAAAAATACAGTAATTCCAATTGCTAGGTATAAATTTCTAAATATAAGATAAGAGAAATAAAACGTAAGGATCGATATTACTAATACGGACACACTTCTTATTTGTGAATATTTTAAATCGATGTCTCTATAAGCCGGATTCACTCTCCATATATCTAACAAATTCGAACGAGTGTCCGAATCTTCGTCTAGGGTAGCGTTATTTTCTTTTCTAGCCCTGTTTGAGGCGTTATTATTTTTATACATCCCACACATATTACAGCACCATTTTTATTTTTTTTCAATTAATTTTACTATTAATAAACCCTAAAAAATCTGGTATATTTAAATAAAAAATTTAATCGTTCTTTTTTTCACTTTTTATATGTATTAGATTATTAGATTTAATAATTCTTTAACCTCCAAGCTTTACTGCCATTTATTAAATCCTCTTCAATTATTTTTAAGTTATTTAATTCAATTAGTTTTGCCTTTATCGCAATCGTGTGTCCCATCCTTGTTATTCGACGGTTTTTAGTTATATCCAGTATAGTCTGATATTCTTCAGATAATAGCGCGAGGACCTGATTATCTGAAAGGCTATAAGTTTCTATTATTTCATCATAGAGAAATCTTGATAAATTATTCGTCATAGAGAAATCTTGAAACTTCATGTTTGAAATATTCAAAGAAAAATTGTTAATTTCTTCTCTATGGTCAGTTTCTCTTAACAACGAATCACCTTTTCTTTCTTGACGATGAGACTCAATTCTTTTTCTTTGATTTTTATTTATTTTTTCGACTTCACCGTCTTCTGGAAGTTTTAAATTAAACTTTGCTACAATTTTATACACAAAATCTTTATTATTTCCAGTTGAATAATTATTTTCAATGTATTGAACCATTCCCTTACTTTTTAAGTATGTGTAAAGCTTTTTTCCTAATTTAGTAAGCTCACAATACTTCACGGGCATAGCATGCATTGATTTTTTCCATTACTTTCTAGACTTAACTCTAATTAAATTAGAATCTTTCTTGCCATTATTAAACTGAGATCTTGCTAAATATTTACAATCTATTTCCCTATCATTAATAATTCCTCGTGGATCCAGAGGAGGATGCTTTTTTCCTCGGCTATTTTGGTGTACCCATGACCCTCTCCTACATACAAAATATGGTAAAAGCGGCATTTGAATTAATAGTGTAGTGATTAAATAATCAAAATCGTTTTCACATTCTATCATAATTCTTTTCTCACTCAATATAATAATTTATACAATTATCATTCGAAACGGATCTTTATTTCATTTATTCGCCTTCTTTTTAAAATTCTTTTTTCCATTTTTTTCATCTTTTTTTCATTTATCCTCCTTATTTTTACAAAAAGGCGAATTCTCCTTCTTCCTAAATTTGTTTTCATTTTATTCGCCTTCTTTTTAAAATTCTTTTGCGCTTCTTTTGCTCGCTTAAAATCACCCATTCCTTCGTAGGCAATAGTAATCTGGTCCCATGCATTCATATTTTCCCAATCTAAATCCATAGCCCTATTGCAAGCGTTTATCGCCTTATTGAATAAATGTAATCGATTATACGATTTACCAAGATTATGTAACGCTTCACATTTGTTATTTTTATATAAGATATCATCAGAACTGGGAAGCTTTATAGCTTTTTCAAATAAAGCTCTTGCTAATTCATATTCACTCCTCCTAAGATAAGCTATACCAAGTTTATTTAATATTTCAATATCAAAAGGGCAAAATTTTAACGCATCGTTAAGGTATTTAATAGCTTTCTCAAAATTTTCATTGTAAAAGTAATTAATCCCTGTATCCCTTAGAAACCAAAAAATTTGCGTTTTTAAAGCACTATAATTGTGGGATCCTACGATTTTTATGCATTGTTCAAATAGCCAAATAATTTCCTCAAACTCAAAGTATTTTAGATAACCCTCTGATATTAAATAAGTTATTACAGGAAAATATCCGCTCAAAAACCTTTTAGTAATCTCAAGCTTAAAAACTTCAGTTGCTTTAGTATCCCCCGCTTCATACAACGCTTTCAAAATTGGAAAGGCGTCGTCTTTACGAAGTAATCTCGCATCGTAATTATGGTTTATCCAAGCCTTAATGTATTCGCAATAAATCAAAAACATCGTTTCAGGAGCTCCCATAAATTTTTTCCAGTCATATGTTCCAATTAAATCTATACATGCTTCATCCATGCAGGAGTAATCATTTTTTCCATTTAATATCTCAAAAATTTCTTTGAACGAAAATTTATATAGATTGAACTTTCTCTCGTTTACGGAAACAACTGTATAGGTAAAATTATTGCCAGCATCCATTAAACTGAGCGTTATAAACTGGTTTATCCGGAATTCCGTTCTAACTATCGCTTCTTCACAAGGATTTTTTAAACTATATCTTGGTTTTTTTCTAATTCTTAATTTATTATTTATTAACATCATAAATCAATTGCTTTTTTTTTTTTTTTTTTTTAATTGCAAATAAATATTTCACGATGTATTTAAAGAAAAAATGAAAAATTTCTTTACTAGAATTTAAAGAAACATGGGAAGGCAAGTTGTAAATCCCGCTATTAATCCCGTTATAATGCCAGTAATTAAAGAGATTATTGATTTTTTTGTATTCGTTCCTTCCTTATTAATTATCTGCCATAGACTTATTGTTATCGTCAAGAGAGCTAGAAACGAGATAATAGCTATTCCGTAGTATATAGATTTCTCGTAAGGATACACTACCTTACTTATGTCCGAAATGTTATTCGTAGCAAATGGATCGATATTACTTGAAAGAAAGATAAAATTAAAAATGAGTCGATCTGGTAGTGGGTCTAAAACGACAAGCAAGAAGTACGTGAACCAATTGAGCAGAATTCCAAAGGCAAAGACAATGTATAATTACCCCAGAATAATACGAGGCTTCGTCATCGGATTATGAGCTAATTTTTGTTCCTTGCTGTATCTTATTCTTTCTAAAAAGTATTTACCTCTTAAACTTAATAAGGTTAAAATCCCGATAATTAAGAGTATCGCAAAAAAGATGTATTTCATATACCCAAAAAACAATTCAATAAATGAATTAATCTCGATAAACAGACCATCAAGGTTGGGTAAAAATGGGTCAATTATACTTAAAAATTTTACACGAAAAAGATAGGTGATCATCAATATTACCTTTAAAATCACCTATTTAAATTCTACAGATTAACTTATTTTTTCACTGCAAGATCTTTTCTCGAACTTATATTTTCCTTAGTAATTATGAATTCATATATTCCAGCAGATACGCCTATAAGTAGAACAAAAATATTGCTTAGAATTATGTTAAATACTGGAACGTCAATAATATCTATAAATAGATACGGGATAGAATCTAAAATAAAAACATTGATACTTGATATCAAAAGAAATCTACTAACCATAACCCATGTTGAGACTTTGCGATTTCTATGACGAAAGATTAAGACGATAATATATAAAATACACAATCCTATTAACCAACCAAGAAAAACTAGATAAAAGAGCTCGGAATCTAAATAACCAATCATTATATTATTACTGAGAAAAAGTCTCATAAACTCCTAACTTTTTAATATAAGATTTACATAAAAAATCTACTATAACAAAGTAAATTATTCGGTCTCATCTTAGTGATTTTGTCGATATTGAAAGATTTTTATAAACTAGCTTCTCAAATCATGAACAACACTTTATAGAGGAAATTTCAGAATTAAGATAGATTTTCAATTATTTTAACACCTTATTTAAATTCTTACTATAGATATTAAATTATCAAAGATTTTAGGTCAGAATAAATAACACTTAAAAATTTCCACAATATCAAGAAAATACCCTATAAAGAGATCATTTTATCTTGGACTTGATCGGTTAATAAAACTCTTAGGTATTTTTTATCGTTTCTGAAATGTACTTCTTCTAATTTACCTTTAACTAACACATTTTCACCATTGATTGCTTGTTCGCAAAATCTTCCTCTAAATGAGCTAATTTCACTAAGAATTTTTAAGTATTTATCTCTATAATTAATTTTACTTTCAATAACTTTCAAACACTTAATTTTATAAGAGCAAGGAGTAAAAATTGAATTGGTTGAATCAATAATTTTTGCTTTAATTTTAATTCTCCCTAAGTTCTTGAATTTATAATCGTAATAAGTTCCATTCCAATCTTCGGGACTTTTAATATATCTTATAAAAAAATCGATCCCTTGAAATTTTCCTTGGTGTAACTTTCTTTTTTCGCTTTTTAGAAAATCTTCGAAGCTAATATCAGACCCTCCGACTCTCCATTTGTGGTGAGTTTTATATTCCTCCAAATTATACATTCTACAACGGTTTGAAGTTTGAAAAATACTTTTTAATTTATCTTGAAATTCTAAACTAACTTGAGTACCATATATAACTATATCAATATCTGAGCTTTTTATATTTAATCCAATCATAGGAGAACCCGATATCCCAATAGAATTTTCCGGAATATCACCCTTATGTATTAAAAGTTCACATAGATTTTTAGACTGAATTTCTGTTTCTGTTAATTCATTTTTATCTTTAAGCTTTTTAAAATAGGCTCTAGGAGTGTAAATTTGTTTTATATCTTCTAATTTTACTCCTTGAAGTTCTAAATCAAAATTTTTAGAAAAGAATAGATGTTGAGGATAATATTCTCTTAATTTTGAGTACCTCTTATCGAGCGAATAGATTTTTTTAAATTTAATGTCATCCTTTATTCGATCTCCATTTTGATCAGGATAAAATCTTAAAAAACAAATCTTACGATCAGGGGGGTGATGAATACCTTTTATATCAAAAAATAGATGGTCTTGTTTTGTTTCAAGGTAGTCTCCTTCAATTCCTTTTGGAATTTTCATAGGTATCCCAAACTTAATAATTAATATTTTGAAGGGGTTTTTGATTTGATTTTATATTTTGGAATCTCTTTTATTTTTCTTAACTCTCTTTCAAAATCTCGCTTTTCTCTAAGAAATCTCTCTTTATCACTTTTTAATTTTTCTCTTTCTCTTCTAATTACCTGCTTTTCATTCTGTATCATCGATTTTTCTTTTTCCAATTGTTTAGACTCAATTTTTAATTTTTTAAGTTTATTCTCTAAATTACGAATTTTATGTTCTAAAGAATAATAAGTATCTTCTGCTTTAGGAACTTTTCTATCTAATTCTTTTAATCTTGCTTCTTGCCCTTTTTTCTTTCTTTCTAATTCTCTTATACCACGATCTACATTCTCTTTATACTTGTCCAATCCATCTTTTTTTTTGTCAATTTCACGAGATTGAAGATTTAAATCTTTTTTTTTATAGCGAACTTTTTCTTTTTCATCTTTTAATTTTCTTTTCTCATCTTCAATTCGATTTTTTTCATCTATTATTTCTCTTCTCAAACTATTGATATCTTTGGTTAGATTATCTCTTTCTCTCGTTAAATTCTTAATTTCATTTCTTAAATCCATTAATGCGTTTTCCAACTTTTCAATAGTTCTCTCTAACGCAATTTCTCTCCGTTCCATACCGGGTATTTTAGTTTTAATTTCCTTAATTCTATCTTTTGCTCTTTCTTTATCTTTTTCTAAATATTTTTTCTCACTCTCTATTTCATCTTTTAATCCTTGTAGTTTCTCTTGATATCGTTCTAAGTTAGCATTTTTTTGATCTAGATTATCTCTACTTTGCTTTATTTCATTTCTTATAGCGTCTAATTCATTTTTTAATTTTTCGCGTTTATTTTGTATGTCTCTCACTTGAAGTTCTTTTTCTTTTCTTTTCTTTTCTAAATCTTCAATATTTTCGTGGTATCCTTCAACTTTTTTAATAACCTGTTCCCATTCATTTTTCTCTTTGTTCAA
>Ga0209977_10001406_pt1 | contig 10559 bp, 7 predicted proteins | sample SumtaG_2_FD_183113 | JGI IMG/M metagenome (GOLD analysis project Ga0209977, IMG submission 183113) | Deep subsurface microbial communities from Indian Ocean to uncover new lineages of life (NeLLi) - Sumatra_00607 metaG (SPAdes) (version 2) | ecosystem: Environmental > Aquatic > Marine > Oceanic... | reverse complement strand
AAATAACTGCGTCTTTACATACTAATCCGACAGTAGTGGTTCCAGTTTTTAAAGTGGGAGCTTGATTTATCTGAGAATTTTTGTTATCCATAAGTCTAGTTTCTCGTGAAAAAACTGTTTCTGAGGGTTTTACTAAATGTTCTTTTCTCATAATTTCATTAAAAGTCTCTTATCTTAATAATTTTTTTTTAATTTTTTATAAATTGATATATCCCTTAAATATTTACAATAGAATCAATTTCCCATAAATATTTTTTAAGGTCGATTTTATTATTCTCAACAAATTCAACGCCTTCTTTCTCAAGTAATACTTTTTGATATTCTTTACCGTCTTGGGATTTCAATGCAATTTTTCCTTGTGAATTAATGACGCGATGCCAGGGTAAATTATATTTTTTTGTTGAAGAATGTAACAACCATGAAACTTGTCTAGCAGCTCTTGGATTTCCCGCTAATTTTGCAATTCTACCATAAGTGAGTACTTTTCCAACTGGAATATGTTTTATTATTTTAATTACATCTTGAGTAAAATCGGTTGGTATAGGGGGGTCACCTTTTTATTTATAATAGCGTTAATCAATCAGATTCCTTTCTTTCTTGAATAACTTTAAAAAATTCTTCATAATTCATATTTTCTTCTCTTCATTAAATAATCTTAACTAGAAAACTGTTTAATAAATTGTGAAATGTTACATTTCTCTCACATCCTCAAATAGAAATAACAGAAGATAATTTTAACTAGAAATCATTTAAAAAAGTTATAATTATGAACGAAGAACCAGATATAACACCAGATTGGGAAAACTCAAAAATATTCAATATAAATAAAGAGCCTGCACACTCAACTTTGATTCCCTTTGAGAGTCTTGATGGAGCATTAGGAAAATGGGAAGATTCCCATTATTATAAATCTCTTAATGGAATGTGGGAATTCAATTGGGTAAAAAAACCTTCAGAACGTCCTAAATACTTTTATAAGGAAGATTTTAAAGAGGATAGGTGGGAAGAGATTGATGTTCCAAGCAATTGGCAGATGCGAGGATATGGAATACCTATTTACACTAATGTTAAGTACCCATCTAGCATGAATACTCAAATTATTCCTAAAATTGACCATAATAATAATCCAGTGGGCTCCTATAGAAGATATTTTAATATTCCTACCAATTGGAAAGGACGCGAGATTTTTATCCACTTTAGCGGCGTTAAATCTGCTTTTTACATCTGGATTAATGGGAAAAAAGTTGGTTACAGTCAGGGAAGTATGACTCCCGCAGAGTTTAATATTACGAAATATTTAAGGACGGATAATAATTTACTCGCTGTTGAGGTATTTAGATGGTCAGACGGTTCATATTTAGAAGATCAGGACATGTGGAGATTTAGTGGGATATTTAGAGATGTATTTTTATATTCTACTCCCAAAGTTCATATTCGAGATTTTTTTGCACGGTGCGAGTTAGATGAAAATTATGAACATGCGAAGCTTAGAGTTACAGTGAAAGTCATTAATTATGAAAAAGAAGATGCTAAACAACATAAAGTGGAAATTTCATTATTAGATAGCGAACAACGCTTTGTAAATTCAAAATTTCTTATGAGTGAAGCTTTTACGATCAAACCAGGTACTGAGTATTTAATGGAATTACAGGCTAATATTGAAAACCCTAAGAAATGGACCGGAGAAACTCCTAATTTGTATGATTTAATTCTAATACTTAAGAATTCGAAAAATCAAATAACTGAAGTGGAACATTGCAAATTTGGTTTTAGGAAGGTTGAAATTGATGATAATGGTAGCTTTCTTATTAACGGAAAATCCATTATTCTCAAAGGCGTTAATAGACATGAGCACGATCCAGATCATGGACGCGCGATTCCATACGATAGGATGATTCAGGATATAATGATATTGAAACAAAACAATATTAACGCTGTTCGAACAAGTCATTATCCAAATCACCCTAAGTGGTATGATTTATGCGATGAGTCCGGAATTTATGTGTTAGATGAGTGTAATTTAGAATCTCATGGGCTTCGCGAAATAATACCAGGAAGCGATCCAAACTGGACTGAAGCATGTATCGACCGAATGATCAATATGGTCGAGCGTGATAAGAATCATCCTTGTGTTGTAATGTGGTCCTTAGGAAATGAAGCTGGAATGGGGGAAAATTTTAAAATCATGAAGAAAGAAACTCTTAAATTAGATTCAACCAGACCAATACATTACGAAGGGGATTATAATCAAGAAATTGTTGACATAATGAGCTATATGTATTTATCACCCAAACAACTAGAACGAAAACTAAAGAGAAGCACTACGGGATATCCAAGGAGGGATGGTAAAACTGGTACTTCAAGACCATATGTCTTATGTGAATATGCCCACGCAATGGGCAACAGTTTAGGAAATTTTCAAGAGTTTATGGATGTGTTTGAAAAATATCCAAATGCCATTGGGGGGTTTATTTGGGATTTTATAGACCAAGGATTAAGGAAAGTATCAGAAAAAGGAGAAGAGTTTTGGGCATATGGAGGGGATTATGGAGATGAACCAAATGATAACAATTTTTGCATCAATGGTATAGTGTTACCAGATCGCAAACCTAATCCCGCATTATTCGAGGTTAAAAAAGTATATCAAAACATTAAATTTTACCCTGTAAACTTGTTGGAGGGAAAATTATTAATCCATAATAAATTCGATTTTATTTCATTAAGAGATATTAAAGTTGATTGGGAACTAACTGCAAACGGTAAAATCATTCAAAATGGAATTATTGATAATTTGGAAGTTGGACCATGTGAGCAAAATGAAATTATCATTCCATTTCAAAAACCTAATTTAGAACCGAATACTGAATACCATCTCAAAATTATTTCCTCTCTGAAAAAAAATATGCAATGGGCAAAGTTAGGCCATATAATCGCATGGGATCAATTCAAAGTACCATATAGTACACTAAAAGAAAGTTTTGCTCTAGAAGATTTACCAGAAATAGCAATAAATAATTTAAAAGAGTCTTATGTAATTAAAGGAGATGATTTTAAAATAAAAATTGGTAAAATAACTGGTACTTTAGAAACTTACATATTTAGGGACATAGAGTTATTAAATACACCATTAATCCCCAATTATTGGAGAGCTCCTACAGATAACGATCTAGGATTGATAGATTTTACTGAACAGTCAGTTTCTAGTTTTGATTTAAGCTGGAAAGAAACAAGTAAAAATAAAACTATAAAAGATATTACTTTTGAGAGAATTAATCCTAACATCATCAGAGTTTTTGTACTTTTTAATATTGATAATTCAGAAGAAGATATGGCTCTTACATATACAATATATGGTGATGGAAATATAGTTATCAAGAATTCTATTAAACCTTCGATAAATATGGCGCGATTTGGTATGCAATTGACAATTCAGAATGATATTAATCAATTAACATGGTTTGGGAGAGGTCCTCATGAAACTATGCTAGATCGCAAGACAAGCGGGGCTATAGGAATATATACAGGGAAGGTTGATGAATTGATTCATAGTTATATAAGACCACAAGAAAACGGTAATAGAACAGATGTAAGATGGGCTGCAATAACAAACAAAGATGGTATAGGACTATTTGTATCTGATGTAGGAAGTACACATCTGAGTATAAGTGCATGGCCATATTCTTTAGAAGATTTAGAATTAGCGGATCATACTTACGATTTACCTAAACGCGAATTTAACACTTTCAATATTGATTACAAGCAACAAGGAGTGGGTGGAGATATTCCAGCAATGGCTATGCTTCACAAAAAATATAAATTAAAGGGTGATAAGGATTATTCTTATACTTTCAGAATCAGAGGATATTCTAAAGAGAAAGGAGATTTTAATTATTTTTTTAAAAAGGTTCCCCCACTAGTATAGAGATAACTCTCTTTAATTGGTATAATTATGTATTTCTTTTGGTTTTCCTCCGTCATGAGCAGATCGAGAAGCTTGAATCCCAGCCATACAGAAATTGGCGCCTACTTTAGCGTGTATTGAAGCTTTTGTTCCTTTTTTTATTGCTTGTAACCAGTCATCTAAGATACGAGCATTAGCACCAGAATGAAATCCCTCAACTCGAGGAATTACTCTCGATAATAACCCTTGATCAATTTTTTTAGCTTTTCCCTTTCTACGTCGGACCTTATTAATTTTATGTCCATCAGCTATAAACAATCGACCAGGTTTATCAACTTGATTGCATTCATAAGTACCGGTTCGACCTACCACTTGAATCGAAATTCTAGTGGGTTCTCGAGCAAAGATGTAAGCATTAGCACACTTAGCGATAGCTGTAGTTTCTGTTCTAAATAACGCAACTTGGAAAGCTTTTGCAGGTTTGCATATTGGATTTCCTTGATACCCACCAATATCATTAGCAAAGCTTGTAACTTCGATAAAGGGCATTGGATTTTTTAGTCCTCCTAATACAACTTGAGCGGGCCCAATTGAATGGGCATACATCATTGGATCAAATAATTGGTACCATGAATCGACACGAGGAGTATCTACATCTCCAAAACCTTGATTTCTCCATCTATAAGTAACATCATGCAAATATTCTGACTCAGCATAAACCGGTTCACCAATTTTACCTGTTGATGTAAGTTGAGCTGCATATAATACTTCAGAATAAAAACAATAGTTTTCTCCAAGTTGATAAACTTTTCCAGACGTATCCTCAGCGTAAATTATACGATTTAAATCATCTTCTTTAATGGCCATTGGAACCTCAGAAAAAACGTGTAGATTAGATTCTAATGCGGTAACAGCTTGATCCGCATGATGTTGTGGTGGGCTTGCTATAATAATTCCATCAAGTTCTTCAGTATCTAATAAGTCCTCAAAAGATTTTGCAGTTTTAAATCCCTCAATCTTTTTAAACATTTCAATAGCGATTGGATCTGGATCATAACCAGCAACCAATTTTGATCGTCCTTTCAGCAATGGGTGATTATCTAATTCGGTTTTTATGCTAATTGAGTGAAGACCAAAGCCAATTATCCCAAGAGTTATTAGCTTTCCCATAATTTAAATAATTCACGAAAATATTAATAGTTAAGGATACCTGACAAATTTGTAGATTTTAGATTCAGTGGGTTTAATTTTTGTGAGAAATATTATAATTTATGGATAAAAAAATAGTGCTAATTGGAGCCGGTAGTGCCGCGTTTGGACCGCCTACCTTTATCGATTTAAATTTAAGCAAAGTGCTAGAAGGGTCAACTATTACTCTACTTGATATAGATAAAGAAAAGCTACAGATGGTATATGATATAGTATCAGAAGATAATAAAAAAATTGGGAATAAATTCAATATAGAATGCACACCAAATCGAGAAAAAGCCCTTAAAGGAGCAGATTTTGTCATAAATTCTACTGAGCATGGAGATAGGTTCGAATTGCGTTGGCAGGACAATATAATCCCCAGAAAACATGGCTCAACAGAAAGGATGGGTGAAAACGGGGGACCTGGAGGATTTTTCCATAGTGCTCGTCAAATTCCCGAGATTATTAAAATTGCGAAAGATGTTGAAAGAATATGTCCAAATGCTTTTTTTATTAATTATTCTAACCCTATGTCCCGTATATGTTTGGCTTTAAAAAGAGCTGTACCTAACTTAAAAATGTTTGGTCTCTGTCATCAAATCGGACTTTTAACCTCACATCATTTATCAAGTATGTTAGATAAAGATTTAAGTGAGCTACAAATAACTACGGGAGGTCTTAATCACTTTGCATTTTTACTTGGACTAAAAAATTTAGTTACTGGAGTTGATTTATTGCCTGAATTTAATACGAAATGTATGAACTATTTTAAGGATAAGCGAGACAGATTTCATTATGCTGATCTAACCTTTGAGATATATAAGAGGTTTGGATGGTTTCCCTACGTTGGGGATAATCACATTTGCGAATATTTACAATTCGGATCTCATTACACTACGGCTCAAGATTTAACAGATTGGATTACTAGAATGGAACAATCAAATAAGGGTGGTAATGCTCGATTAATAAAATATTATAAAAGATTGAAAAATGGTAGATACCCAAAAAAAGGTATGCTGATGAGGGGGTCTTCTGGAGAGAGAGCAATACCTATTATTGAAGCAATCATCAAAGATAGTAATTCATATGAAATAGCAATAAATATACCAAACAATGGGATTATTGATAACCTACCTCAGGATCTAGTGATTGAATGTTCAGGAGTAGTTAATAAAGAAGGTATTCATGGAGTTAAATTAGGAAATATTCCTAAAGGTATAGCCGCAATTTTACGAATAGAAGCCTCTATACAGGATTTATGCGTTGAAGCTATTATCCAAGAATCAAAAGATTTAGCAATTGATTGTCTTGCAATGGATGTGAACTGTGGTAGTTTTGAAATGGCTGAAGCGATATTTAATGAAATGTTTGGCCTTCAAAGGGAATACTTACCTAATTTTAAATAAGAGATCGGATTTTAGAACTATTATTTACACATTTATTATATTCTAAAAAAAATTCACCCAGATCGGAGAAGTCCAGCCTCTCCCATTTAATCTTTCCTTGTAATCAAATACTCTCTACCGTTTTCGTTTGTATTCATATTCATCATTCATTTAAAATTTCTTTTTGAATATAAACAATCCATTAAGTAGCTTGTTTTAAGAGAGAGGAGATATAATCCCATTTCTTGTTGATCTTTTCGGAAGTTCGTAACCGGTTAAATAGTTTATACTCGAAAGCTCCAATTAAGTTATATGAACCTTTTACTTCCTTGTATACATTGTGATTCTCGAAGGCAGTTTTATAATCTTCAATATTTTTCACACTCCATATGTTTTCGTGTTTTCTCATGCTAGTTGCTATATTCGTTACCCATATTTTTGCCATTATCATAGAATAATATAACCCTGAAGATCCAAATGGGTTAATAAATCCCGCACTGTCTCCAATAAGAACAACACCAGGTAATTGAACAAAGTTTTTTACCATTCGAGCGTTAGGAAGTGCCGTTACTTCTTCGTAATCAATTCTAGCCCCCTTAAAGAATTCGCTAAATCCAGGATAAGTTTTTTTCAAATTTCCCCAAACCGTCATAATTTCGTCGTTAGTAGGGATTATAACAGTTTTCATTTGGGGTACTTGTGCCATTCTTAGCATTAAACCTACTTCTACTCTTTTACCCTCTAACGGAAATACATATGCAACGCCCTGAGGAAAATTAGGAGAGTAGTCTAAATCGCCGTTTCCAATAATAAAGAAATTCAAATCGGGAGTTTCCTTTATATCTATGTTTGCTTCGCTAATTAAGCATTTAACAATGGGGCAGTTTATTTCTTCGTCGTAAGGCACTCCATAATGCCTACCAATTACACCAGAATATCCACTGCAATCTAAAATTGCCTTCCCATAGACTTCGTTAACATTACCGGATGTATCCTTATATTTAACGCCAACGCAGAACCCGTTTTTTTCTAGTGGTTCTATGACTTCACTTTCTAGCATAATCTCGACTCCTATCTCGTTTGCTCTTTCTACGAATCTATCGATAAATGTTCGCCATTCGAAAAAATAATGATCATATTCGCGGTAAGTTCTTGTTATTTGAAGATCTCCAGGAGAATGCCAAACTCTGCCTCCGTTGGATTTTATTCCTATAGAGGGCAAATAATTTTTTCCTAGAATATCATCAACAATAGGATAATATCCCATACCTTCACCACGAGGTTTTGGTCCAGCTTGTTCTCCTTTTTCTAAGACAGCTACTTTAAAGCCTTCTCTTGCGGCCACTATACTTGCAGTTAAGCCAGCTGGTCCAGCTCCAACAATTACAAAATCAAAAATGCTTGAATTATTTGATGTCATAAATTGAAATAAGAATGAGGAAAATTAATTACTTTTGGTGATTACACATCAAATGCGATAGTGTCCATGATTACTAATGAGCCCATAGGAAATCATTTTTAATGCTTTGGTCATTAAGAATTATAATTGATCTAAAATAATGTGATAATTCTTATGTTTGATGTCGTTATATCTGGAGCAGGTCCGGCAGGCTCAAGATGTGCTCAAATTCTTGCTGAAAAGGGATTTGAAGTCGCTTTACTTGAAAAAGATGTAAACTGGAGAAAACCGTGTGGAGGTGCTGTAAGTTCGAGAATCTTCAAGTATTACCCGCAACTGCGAAAATTAAATTATGCTCCAATCACTGAAATAACTATGTATTCTGGTGATTACCATGAATTATCTTATTCTTGGAAAAACATTAGAGATTATTCAATAAATGTCGATCGCTTGGAATTTGATAACGTTGTAAGAACAATAGCTATTGAAGCTGGAGCTCATCTATTCGATAAAAACCTTTCCGTTGACTTTGTTACAAAAAATAATCGTAAGATTGGAATTAAAACAAAAAGTTCTTTAGGTTCAAAAGAGTATCTGGGAAAAATTTTAATCATCGCTGATGGCATGAGCTCGAAATTAGCCCCTAAATCGGGTTTGAAAGGAAAATGGAAAATTGATGAAATAGGATTATGTAAATGTGCTATATTGGAAGGAGAAAATTCTTTAAATAAGAGTTCTATGTCTCTGTTTTTTCGAGCATATAAGGGATATGGTTGGATATTTCCTTTAGGTGATAAACGTTTTAACATAGGTTGCGGCACATGGTTGGACGAGAACCTTACAACAAACTTGAACCAGGCATATTCAGAGTTTTTAAATGATCCCCATATAAAGAAATTCTTTCCTAAATCACAATATAAAGAAATTTGGAAAGGCGCATACCCAATTCCAGCGTTAGGAGTGAAAGAAAAATGTTTGTATGGAGAAAATATTATGATCATAGGTGATGCCGCAGGCTTTGTTTCTCCAATTAGTGGGGAGGGCATACATCCAAGCGTAGTATCTGGGCAAGCCGCCGCTGAAGTCGCTATTAATGCTTTGGAAAATGATGACATATCCACGCAGAGCTTAAAAAAGTTTAAGCAATATCCTAACATTAAGAAAATTATTCGAAATTTTAAAATGAAAGTTTCTATGGTTGAATTTCTTTTTGAAAATGGAGGTCAGAATCTTTCAAAAATGTTTGAACTAGCAGACACAGATGATAAAATAAGAGAAGAAGTCATTAATATGTTCTTATTTTCCATACCACCATCGAAAGAATTGCTTTTAAAAATCCAATCTTAATTTTATAGCAATTTCTAGAACTTCAATTCTCCTTCTTTCTTTTTTTATATTGGGACGAAAAAATGTTTAAAGGTTTTCTTATATTTTTCCAATTAAAGAACTATGGAAAAACTAAAGATAAATATCCTCCAAATAGTGAATTTTATACCACGCCCGTTTTACGGGTTTTTATCAGCATTTGTGGGTATAGCTGGAGACATCATAGCTATATTACTCTTTCCTGATTTTAATTTAAGCTACATGATTAGTGATTTAGGGACGGGGCCTGGTGCAATATACTTCAATATCGGGACTTTTTTATCAGGAATTTTTGCATTATTGGTATATTTACACATAGTAGAAATTTTTGAGAACGAAAATCTCAATCATCCAAAAGTACTCAGAATCGGAAAAGTGTTTGCGATTAATTCGTGCGTTTTTTTTGCTTTAATTGGTGTTATTCCTTCGGTTAGAAGTAACATAATACTTTTTATTCTTCACGGAGGGATTGCGTTAATTAGTTTATCAAGTGGGGTTATTTATTTAAGCTCTTTTAGCTATCTTTTCTTTAAAAGTGAGAAATTTTCAGGGTTTGTTGGGTATCTACCGTTAATAGCAGTAAGCTGTATCGTCCCATTTTTGTTTTCATGGCACCCAATAATGGAATGGATTTTGACGTTTGGCATTACATTCTGGATTGTTGCTATTTCAATTTACATGCTTTATCATAAAATGTAATTCTAATTCTCAAGACTACTTCTTCTCGTTTTAATTTTTAAAATAGTATTAAAACTATATTTAATAATGTTCAGTTAATGCCCGAATTGTTCGGATATATTTTAACACTGGATGCTTTATTCACATGGGGGATCGCTTCTTTAGTCTATAAATTTAGCTTAGGTAAAATTGAACCAAAACCAGGCTTACTTTTTAGATTACTCTTTGTATCGTGTTCCACTTTTATACTCGCTCTGATATTTAGTACCTTTTCTTTTATTTTTTTGTTGAGCAGCCAAGATTTGACTTATTATATAATAATGTGTCTAATTTCCGGTTTATCAGTTACAATTGGAGATTTATTGTATTTCCTCTCATTAAAAAAAATTGATGTTTCTCGCGCGTTTCCACTGACACAATTAAGCTTAATATTTGTTTATCCTTTTGCTTTTTTCATACTTGGACAAAAATTAAAATTTTCTATACTCCTAGGGGGTTTTTTGATCTTACTCAGTGTTTTCATTTCAAGCACTAAGGATAAACCTAGTATCAACGAGGACAGTTCAATAAAAGAAAAAAAGAGTACAGAAAAATTATTTCTCGGAGTTTTATTTGCTGTATTAGCAGCATTCCTTTGGGG
>Ga0209977_10001405_pt1 | contig 10560 bp, 15 predicted proteins | sample SumtaG_2_FD_183113 | JGI IMG/M metagenome (GOLD analysis project Ga0209977, IMG submission 183113) | Deep subsurface microbial communities from Indian Ocean to uncover new lineages of life (NeLLi) - Sumatra_00607 metaG (SPAdes) (version 2) | ecosystem: Environmental > Aquatic > Marine > Oceanic... | reverse complement strand
ATCCTTACCAGCAGCCGTACCGGCCGGGCCTGGGAGTTCCCATATCGCAAGAGGAGTTCCCGCCCGACTGGATCTCGCAGCATCCAGGCGTCAACCAGGCGGCCGAGCAGTACGCTGCGTGGGCCATGTAGCACCTAGTAGCTGATCACCGGCTGGAACTGTAGCGCGCAACGCGCGCGACCCTCCAGCCGCGAGGGATAACGAGGAGGTCTTTGAAATGAACGCGAAGCCATACAGCTCGCACCTTATGGCGGGCTTGGGCCAGGTGCTGCCACCTGGAGTCACAGCCACCGGCAAGCCCGGTGAGCTTCACATCGAAGGCGTGGGTATTCGCAAGTTCGCGGACATGCGCCAGGGCGTCATCTATGACCAGGTGGAGATCGCGGCGAGCACAGCCGCCGGGACGGAGTACGTCTGGTTCAGAGACATCGCCGGGAAGAACAAGTACCAAACCAATATGACGCAGCAGGCCACGCTGCCGCAGGGCAATGAGGCAATCGTCTACAGGATCAACGTCATGCCCGCCCTGAACGCCATCCCGGCGGACATCGAGGCGATCCTAGCGGGGGGCTACGGAGTATTCGTCATGGACGACGACAACACCCGCAAGGAAGGTCCCATACCCATCTTCGGCTCCGCATACGGCATGTACGGCAACATGATGACCACGGCCAATGACGCGGTTGAGGGCGTGGTATCGAACGGCGTCCCATCTCCGGGTGCGCAGCCCAGGCTGATGATCCCTGAATACATCGCCGAAGGGCGCACATTTCGATTCAGTATGTGGTTTTTCACCCTAACGACGCTGACGGCCGCTGTCAACTGTTGGGTCATCCTGGATGTCCTGAAGACGCGCCCGCTTCGGTAGTCGCTTTTCGCCCGTCCCGACTGAGGGACGCACGGCATGAAAGGAGGCTGCAAGTATGGGCGGAATCAACAAGAATAATAGTCAACAGGGCCTCATGGAGGAGCGGTTCTACACCATACCGGTGCAACTGACGGCCGGCACTCTTGCTACGACCACCACGGCGCCCGCGGTCGCCATCGGGGCGCTGCCGTTCCGATGGGAGGAGCTGGGCGCGGACTGGAACACCACTAACGGCGACTGGTCCATCAGGATCACCGACATGGGCGACGACAAGAGCTTCTCACCTTCCAGGGTGAAGGTAGCCGGCCTCTGCGGAGCCACCGAGCGGGAGCCGTATAAGCTGCCCGCCCCGTGGATCTTTAAGGCCGGCTCTGCGATCTATATAGAAGCCTATAACGCGGGCTCAGGTACGGACACGCTGGAGCTGCTGTTCATCGGCCGGCGCCTCAACCCGTAATAGGAAGGGGGCGTCACCATGAGACGAGAGGAGCTGGGCCGCACGACCGGACTGCTCCCACAGATCGACGCGGACGCTGTGAGTATGTTCTGCGACACCGCGAGGCAGATGGCGCTCAGGCTGGACATCATCGCGGAGCTTCTGCGCAAGCTGAAGCCCGACGTGGTATACGGCACTGAGATCTATATGGCCGAGCTGATCGAGCTGATGAGGCTGGACCTGGCGTCCATGCCCAGGGACCACGGCGTAGTCAGTGTCGCGAGCACGGCGACGCCGATTGTCCAGAACACCACGCCCGGCCCGGTGCCATACATAGTCACGAACCTGGACAACGCGCAGATGCTCCACTACGGCGTTGAGTCCATATCCGCCACCACCGGCCCCATCATCAAGCCCAAAGACAGCCTGAAGATCATCGTGCAGTCGTCTGAGGAGCTGAAGGGCATCGTTGGCGGCGCGAATATCGACGTTGCTGTGAGCAGGCTCTTTATGCCCGCATAGGAGGCGATGCTATTATGGCGCGAAAGCTCCTATGGGCGGGGGCCGCAGCGGCTGGACTCTACCTCATCACGAGGCGGCCGAAACGCTACCACGCCGATGAGCTGCATAACCTGTTCTGGGACCCGGAAAAACGCCGCTGGCGGACTGACGACGAGGTGGCGTCCATCCTGAGAGAGCACCCGGAGTATGTCCCTGAGCCGCTCACGTCCGAGGAAGCGCGGGTCCTGGCGTACCTGCCGGAGATAGACGCCGCCGCGGACAGGTTCAGCATTGACCCGGCGCTCATAGCGGCGATAATCTCCAGGGAATCGAGCGGAGAATCGGACGCCAGAGGCGCCGTGGGCGAATACGGATTGATGCAGATCAGAGCGTCAACCGCGGCGCTCATGGGCTATACGGGCCAGGCCGACCAGCTTCTCAATCCCTCGGTAAACATCCGCTACGGGACAGCCTACCTGCGCCGACAGTTCGACCGCTACTCAGACAAACCCGATACCGCGCAATGGGCAGTCGCGGCTTATAATGCAGGAACCGCCTACTATGAGCGCGGCCGGTTCGCAAACCAGGCCTACGTGGAGAGCGTGGTCCAGTACAGATGGCCGCGCTACGCGCGCCTGATCAACCGGATCCACGGCATCTACGGCCCGCCGGCGGTGTCTCTGGACGGCTTCGGCCGGGCTTCTCCGTGCGACTGGAGGTGCAGCTATGGGCGCTAGACAGTGGCCGCACATACCGCCAGGCGGGAGTATACCGCTCCCGGAGGGCACGGAGCGCACGGGCGGCGGCTTAACATACTGGATCTACTATAACCCCCGGCTGAACAGGTCATACTACATCACGGGATACCCGGCGGCGGGCTACGACGTGATCGAATACCCGTATCCGCTCTGCCCGCAATGTTGGGAGCGACACAGGAGGTATCAGGAAAATGGCGTTTAGATCCACATCCAAGATCGACCCGCTGACTGGTGACGCCGCCGACGCCTGGAGCGCGGCACTGCCGCTGGCGTTCTATACGACCTATCTGTGCCTGGAATGTTGGGATAACGCCCTGGAGGTCCAACTGAGCTATGACGGCACGACCTTTCAGGACGCGTTCGAGATCGACGTGGACAGACCCTGGATCATACCGTTCCAGGCGCGGGCGGTCAAGGTGAAGAACAAGGACGCCGGCTCCACATCGCGATACCAGATCGCCGGTCTGGACTGATAGGAGGCTGAGATGGGTTTTCAATACGAGACTGATACAGCGGCCGATGTGGCGGACTTCTTCGCCAACCTGGAGGCGCTCCTGGTCGCCGCGGGGTGGGTGCTTGTCGGGGGTGGCGGCACGACCGATATAGTTTATAGATCCACAGGTGAGCTCGGCACCCTGACCAAGCTATTCATCCGCGTCTGGCAGGACGGCGGGACGCCTCAGCGGGTATATTTCTGCGTCCAGGACGATGGGGGAGCAACGCACTCCACGGGAAGTGGCAGCGTGGGCTACCTGACAGCCACCGGCGCGGGAGACGCTGCCTTCAAATACTGGATCACTGCCACGAAGGATATGGTGATCATCACGTTCAAGGCGGCCGGCTATTCGGGGTGTTATATAGGCATAACGGAGCCATTCGCTCTGACTCTGCCTGACGAAACCTACCAGATGGTGTCTGTGGGGTTCCATACGGACGACGGGGCGCAGGACAGACCTTATACGCGGATACTTCACAGGTATGACGATACATGGGACTACGTGTGCTACGTGGAAGAATGCACTCATGAGTATAACCCCAACCCGCTGGACGGGTCACACGCGTTGTTCGGCGGGTATGTCTGCACGTCAAGTTCCTACAGGGAGCACTACGGCCAACTACTTTACGCCACCGGGAGGATTAAGGCCGGGACGGGGATCAACGCTGAGGATACCATAACCTCCGGCTACCCAGGGGCGACAAGCGAATGGATAATTTTTGGAGCGGGAGACCTCCGGTGGGCTGTAGCCACATCCGCGCCGCTCCCTCTGGGCGTGCCCGACGGCGCCAACTGGGCGTATACGACGGGCGTCGCCGGGGACATAACCGCACTACAAACGGCCCTGAACACCTTCCTCACTGCGCGCGGCTGGACAGTCGCGGACAGAGTTCCCAAAATCCACGCGGAGGACAAGACGTTTAACAGCCCTGGAGAGAGCGGCCTCCAGGACATCTGGATCAGGTGGCGGTGGGATGCGCCCCAGACGTTCTGGGGCGGGTCAGTCATGGACGGCATCGCAGAGGCGCATATGACCTCCTATGTCACTCCAGGTGCCGACAGGATAGAACCTGGCGACTGGCCGGTCCGGTACTACTTCACAGGCGATAAGGACTGCTTCCTCGTCATAGTGCAACTTTCGGGCATCTTTGAGTGGTGCTGGTTCGGACATTGTAAGAGCTTCTTCCCCGACCCTGACATCATAGCGACAGAATACATGGTCGGCTGTCTGTATGACACAACCGGGCACTGCCTCCGAACGCCCACTGGGGCGTGGGCGGGAAGTCTGAACGAGTTTGTGGAGCCATGCTATGTCAACTCGTCGCCGAACCGCATCGACGGGACGACTTTCACGCTCTGGCCCTATACCATGTATGCGTCGGGCGAGGTCCCGTGGGGCACGCTGCAATATCTCTATCGCCTGTCATCTCTGAGCATCTCGCTTGGCGATACGGTGCAGATCGGCGCGCATGTGTTTATGTATATCGGCTCGAATTGGGCCATGAAAATCGCATAGGAGCACATTATTATGGCTGTTACATACGGACAACAAATCACCGACGCCTGGGAAACCGTGGACACCGCGCTCAATCTGCCGCAGGCAAGCACGAACAATCCGGGCAGCAGCTTCGACTTGGGGGCCGCTACCGCTCCCCAAGACGTTGTCATGAGGGCGCAGCTCACGCTCGATAACCCGGAGGGCGCACCCGCAGACGGATACAATCTGGACATCCGCGTCCAGTCATCCCGCGACGACGTGAACTGGCCCGACGCGGGTATGGGCCAGCCTCTGGGGAATTTCTATGACGCCGCGGTGGGTGCGGAGATTGTGCGGAGTCAGCTCATCGAGTTTGTCCCGAAGGACCGGTACAACCGCTTTGAGTATGACAACAACAACCCCGTCGACGATAGCGACGTGACGATGAACGTCAAGGGGATCTCGATGCAGGGCGCGTGATATGTTTTCTGGACTAATACAATCGGACCCCAGAGCCGGCTTCGCCTCGTGGGCGGTGGATAGGGCCTTCACGAATCCCCGATGGGACCATCTGTGGAACGGCCTCCTCGTGGGCCTGCCGCCAATCGGCCGCGGCAAGTGGTGGATCTCCTGCGCCACACCCAACGGCGCCATCACCAGGAACGACGGGGAGCTTGAGGGCTTCAGCCTGCCGGCGGCGTGGGTCCAGGGCTATCGCGGCGCGTGGGCGCTGGAGTTTGACGGCTTAAACGACCGGGCGAGGATAGACGACCTGGCGCTCAAGACCTGCTTTGACCTCCAGGACGTGTTCTCAGTCGAGGCGCTCATCTGCCCGACGGAGACTGACGATGTAGTTGTGGCGGCCAAGCGCGGCGTTGGCTATGCCTGGGAATTGCGCATAAACAGCGACGGGTCTGGAAACAAGCTTGAGGGCAAGGTGAACGCCGACATAAACGTCGCCACGTCGGCGCGCAGCATCAACGAGGGCGAATGGGTCCACGTGGGGATGACCTATGATAGAACCAACATCAACGTCTACATAAACGGGCGCGAGGACGGCTCCGCCGCGTATGCCGCCGCGATGAGCCTGGTCAACGATGACATCACGCTAGGAAGTAATCTAACCGGCGCGCCTGGATGGTTTGAGGGCAGGTTCGGGACCTTCAGGATGTGGAAAAAGAAGCTCCAGGAGAGCAGCTTCTATCAGCTCTGGAATCACCCTTACGCGATGTACCAATACTTTAACCCCGTCCTGGTGGCTACAAACTGGATGGGGAAGCTGGCATATCCCGAATCTGTGACGGGGAATGAGTACGTGCGAAGCGGGATCGACACAGGCCCCAAAATGGCAAATGTGCCCTTTAATATTCTCAGGGGAGACGCTCGGAAGGCGCTCCCTCAGCGGCCCGACATGGAGAACAGGGCCGACATAGGGCCCAAAACATCCAATGTGCCCTTTGCAATAGGGCGGGGCGGGCCGGTCGACCCGCACAACATCAACGCCCGCGGCCTCGACAAAAGGCGCGATGAACGGATCACATAATGGCTCAGTATTACGGCGTTTTCTACGGCTACAGGGAATACCCCAAAGTCGCCGTGGTCGGCCGACTGGTCGGCGTTCTGGGGAGGCTGGACAGAGTGCCGCACGCGTACGACGTGTTTCGAGACAGCGCGGCTGACGCCTATGGCGCCATGATCACTTTCACCGACCAGAGCATCTACGTCATCGCGGAGGTCTGGCAGCAGAAGGCAGTTATACAGTTATCATATGACGGCCAGACGTACCAGGACGAGCTGGAGATAGACCCGGACAAGGACTTCGGCGCCATGATCCGCAACTTCGCAGGCCGCGGCTTCCGGATCAAGAACAAGGACGCGGGATCTATCGCGAGGTATCAGGTTCTAGCCTTCAGATAAGGAGAAAAAGCCCATGAAACGCAGGCGCGGCGCGACCTTCGGCGCGCTGCCATTGAATACAGTTGCAAAGGGCATACGCGCCGCTATAAAAGAGGACCCCAGGCGCGAAACGCACGGCTACACGAAAGACACGTCGTTCTTTGTGTATCCCGACGGCGAGGTTTCCCCCTGGTCGCGGCCCCGGTTCCCATGGCCCTCGAAGTTGGCGGGCAAGCTGCTTCAACGGACCGCTGACCCGCCGCGCGATATGACTATGGTCCATTCGCACAGCGCGGAGAACTGGGAGCAGTGGGAGCGCCTGACCCAACAGCAGGAGCCGTTTACCACGTTCAGCCTGGGCGATGTGAAGGTGCTGAGGAACCTCGTGCGCGCACGCATGGGTAACTCCCTGGCGCTCATCATGGCCGACGGGCGCATGGACACGTTGAGCGTGCCGGACAACGCCGTCCAGGAGTTTCAGAGCATCGAAGACGAGGCGCTTGAGACGGAAGTGGAGGGCACGAAATGGGAGAGGGCGACTCTGTTCCTGAAGGAGATCCCCTGGTGGGAAGTTGACCGCCGGCTCATGCGAAGGTTTGCGCGAATGAACGGCCTCGAGTACACCGAGGACCTGTGGTGGAAGCCCAGGAGTAAGGAGACGCCGCTGATCAAGCACAGAAAGCCGCTGCACGCGCCCAAAGGCGTAGAGTATCAGCCAGAGTTCGTCTACATGGAGAAGCCCTCAGCGGAATCAGCCACACACAGCTATTATGACAGCCCATACTATGAGCAGATCCCCCCTGAGCTGTGGCCGGTCGTGCCGGTCCAGCCGGAGCTTGAAATCGAGCGCAAGGGCCAGCGGTACACCTGGCAGAAAGGCCGCCTGGAGCCGTATGTCCAGACGCGGTTCCTGGGCGATCCGCTGCTCTCAGGCCGGATCATGAACTGCGGCGCGTGGGCGCAGAGCGACTGGGGCAGATGGTACTGTATTAAATACGGCCCGGCCTGCGACGCGCAGAGGGCTTGCCAGCCTTCGCCGGCGGGCGGCAAGCAGATCAAGGTCTGCGCCAAGACCAAGCGCGTCTGGTCCGACTACTACCGGAAAAAGGTCACGCGCTGCAAGCGATATGCCGCCGCCTGCGCCCCCGGCGCATGTCTCCCTGAGCCGATGCCCGTCCCGCGCGGCGACGAGCCAGAGCTGCCTTCCGAGCGCGATGTGAGAGACGCCGCTCAGTGGATGGCTGAGGAGCATAACATGCTTCAGCAGGAGGCCGGCCCATGGTTGGCGAGGGAGATAGCGTCCAGAGGCGGCATCGCCCCGTATAAGCGCGGATACCTGAAGGAGGAGTACAAGGAGATCCCCCTGCACCTGAAGCGCAAGAGCGGCCTGAGGATGGATGAAATGGCATCCGAGATGGGCATGGACGAGGCGGAGCTGGTCAGCGCCATATACGCGGCCTATCCGAAAGGAACCCGCATCAAGCGGCGAAAGACGTGGGAAGACTTCGAGCGCGCGGCATATTCCCTGATCATGGAGCAGCGCCGCGCTGCCTAACTCAAGGAGGAGGGACATGCAATGATAATCGAGCAAACAGCAACAGGCTGGACGCGCACCAGAGAGGACGTTATCCGCGAGGCGCTTGATCGCCAGATAGGCGGCGCCGGCTGGATCGTCTATCCTGAGCCTGGAAAGGAGTGGAAAGTCCACCCTGCATACTTCTACGCCGTAGTCACCGGCGCGACCAACTTAGCGAACTCCATCGGCCCCGGGGGCGCCTACTGGTTCACTATGGACGAAATCGAGGCAGCCGTCAGACAGCGCGGCTACGTGCCTTCATGGGAGAGCGGGCCGTCATACTACCCGCCGGCCCCGATACCGACGCCGCTGCCTCCAGAAGCGACGCCCACGACGCCGCCAGTGACCACCGTCGTTGTGCCAATCAGCCCGCCGCTGCTGCGCATCCTGCCAGTGCCTGAAGAGGAGCCGGGCGTCAAGTGGGCGCTCCTGGCTGTCCTGGTCGCCGCGGTGCTGGTTGTAGGAGGGAAATCCAGATGAGCGCAGTTAAGCAGATACTGGGCATGGTCCTGGGTCACGTTGTCGCCAACAAGCTCGCAGGTGGAGTCAAGGGTATTGAGCCGGGTAGATACCCGCAGACGGAGGCTGGCGGCCTGGTAGTGCCCAAAGGAGCCGAAATCGCCTCTATCGCGCAGGAGCTGAAGCGCGCCTCCGAGCAGAATCTGGCGCTGGCGGAACAGATAGAGCGCCTCGCGACGGGCGACGGCGGCGCTTCAACGGGGCCGGCGAACCAGCTCAAGCTCATGCCCTGGGCGATATACCTCGGCGTCGCCGCTGTGCTGTGGTACGCGTGGAGGGCTTCGGAGGCGCAGCTCTCAGGAGATGAGGACCTCTTCCCTGACCTGCGCCGTGAGCTGCACATGGAGCCGGAGGATCCGGCGACCTCCGATGACCCCATCGAGGCCTGCCTGGAGAGGCGATACGGCTGGAACCTTAACCGGATGCGCGTGCTCAGAGACTCCATAGGCGCGAAGTCCACGCCCGATATGTTCTCAGAAGAGGAGGAGGAACTCACGGGCCCAGAAGCGCAGCTCCTGGACCAGATCGAGGACTGCCTCACCAGGATCGAGAGCGAATACGGATCGCTGGAAGCCGCCGGACTGGAGATGATCTCATGTGGACCGGCCTGCGAGACGGATGCCGAGGCGGAGAGTTCGCCTCAGTAGTCATCCCCGCACATAATCACCTTCAAGACCTGTCCATGCCCTGCATCGACAGCGTGCTACTACACACGCGTTACCCCTACCAGTTTATCCTCGTCGATGACGGCAGCGCGGACGGCAGTTATCAGTATTTCCGCACCGTCACAGAGGACGCCTACCGACTGAGCAGCCGAAGCGGCCCCGCGGCCGCTAGAAACCTCGCTCTGCTCCACGCCTACGGCGACCCGATAGTTTTCCTGGATAATGACATGATTGTGCCCCAGGGATGGCTCACGATCCTGGCGGAAGAGTGCAGGAAGCCGGGCGTGGGGATAGTAGCCGCTATCCCGTCAAACGAGATGGAGCGGCTCAGGAGACAGCCTAGCGCGGACATGCTCCTGGAGTTTCCCTGCGTTTCAGGCGCGGGGATGGCTGTTACCAGGCAATGTTTCAACGCGGTGGGATACTTCGATGAGTCGCTCATGAATTCCGGCGAGGATACCGATTTTTGCTACCGCGCGCTTGAGCGCGGCTTCAGAGTCGCGAACACGCCACGGCTGATCATCGAGCATCACGCAGGCGGGACGAGGCGCGGCCTCGATAAGAGGGAGATGGAGCGCGCCGCGCGCAGGTTCAGAAAGAAGTATATCAAGCATCAGCACACCTTACCTATGCCTCCCCTCTACCCCTTCGGGTAAACGGGCAACGCCGCTCGTCGATTTCTCCCTAGAAATACTTCACAGGTGTTTTGACTATCTTGAAATAGCAGGTGCGCCAGTGATCTGCACAGGGATGACCCGCTTTTCTGCGAACTGATCCTCCCATGACCGTTTATATATCATCCTCAGTTCGGTTTGTCCCTGCTTTATTGCTTTTAACTCAAAGCTTTCGACTCCAGGTGCGCCGATCAGATTGGAATTACTCACAAAGTCGTTGCTGATTAACTCCAAGTACTCCTGGTCAAAGTGCGCTTCCCAAGAGTATCCTGTGGTCGGATTAGACACCAGAGAGATAGTAAAGGTCTTTCCAAGCTCAGTTCTCTGAACGTGCGCTGTTATTTCAGTCATATCCGGTGATAGAAGGTCCGGTTCCGCACTGGTCGGCTCTTCAGCACATCCACCGACCATGAGAAAAAGGACACAGAGGAAAGCAGTAATTGGTAAACAGGCAAAGTTTTTCATGGTCAAATCTCCTCCTCATTGATAGCCTCGGAATTCATATATTGGGCAGTCGTTAGCTGCACCTTTAATCACTTGGCAATAGCAAGTCATTATGCATAATTGACTTCAGGAAATACCTATCCGCAATTACGATGCCAACGCCGGTCGGAGATGTTATCAAGGCAATAGGAGCAGATCCGCGTCGGAGGATCTCAGTTTTTCGGATACATTGTCTCAGATTTCTGATATG
>Ga0209977_10001403_pt1 | contig 10565 bp, 8 predicted proteins | sample SumtaG_2_FD_183113 | JGI IMG/M metagenome (GOLD analysis project Ga0209977, IMG submission 183113) | Deep subsurface microbial communities from Indian Ocean to uncover new lineages of life (NeLLi) - Sumatra_00607 metaG (SPAdes) (version 2) | ecosystem: Environmental > Aquatic > Marine > Oceanic... | reverse complement strand
CCCTGCACCAATAACACCAATATGAGTTTTCTTATACATCAGAATTCCTTATAAAAAAGTATTGACAAAAGTATTGCTATGACCAAAGATATGCCAATCAGTGATATATCTGCGTTAATAAGTTAGGGTTAAATATACAAAATGAAAAAGTCAAGGCATAAAAAATCAAGGTTGATTATCACACTGTTACCGACTGTTATTATTGTTATCATTTTTATCTGGTTTTTGATGACTATCTTTGAAGGTGAGAAACCACTGGCTCAGCTAACACCATTACCAGATTACGTAAGTAGAAGTATTACCTTTAATGCAATGGTTTCTGACTTAAAGATGGGACTGAGAGAAGTAAAAGTGAGCGTAAAACAGGATGGCCCTGCTATTTACCTCCTTAAAAAGAATTTTCCCTATGAGGGACTATTCAACAAAAAGGGAATCCATACATTTGATGCGGAATTTACCCTAAATCCAAAACAATTAAATCTGGTGCAGGGGCAGGCCAACCTTATCATCGAGATCCACGATTTTTCTAAAAGGAGAGGTGGCGACGGGAATCTAACCATACTTGAACATAAAATGATAGTCGACACTATTCCGCCATCAATAACGGCTATTAGTAGAAGTCATAACATTAATATGGGGGGTTCCGGCCTAATCACTTATAGGACCTCAACGGACACTTGTGAAAGTGGCGTTTTAATAAATGGTCTGCTTTTTCCCGGTGTACCCTTTATGAACAATTCTCAAACTGGAATATATCTCTGTTACTTTGCTTTCCCTTACAATTTCAAAAAAGATACTGCGTTGTATCTCTTGGCCAAGGATAGGGCTGATAATGAAACAAAAAAGTCCTTCCTCTATCATATCAGGCAAAAACGTTTTCGTACGGATAAGATAAGGATATCAGACCGAGTCTTAGATACCATAATTTCCTCTTTTTCCCCTGACATATTTGAGCCAGGTGACAGTAATATTGAAAAATATTTGTTCATTAATAGAACATTGAGAGAGAGAAACTCCGCTATATTAAAAGGATTCTGTCAATCACAAACCAAGAAAAAATTGTGGGATGGACCCTGGCTAAGGATGAAAAAAGCCGCTACAATGGCCAGGTTTGCTGACCAGAGAATCTACTATTACAAAAATAAGGAGATAGATAGGCAGATACACATGGGTGTTGATCTGGCATCATTCGCCAGATCTAATGTCCAGGCTGCCAATACTGGCAGGGTTATCTTTGCCCAAGAACTTGGAATTTACGGCCAAACAGTGGTAATTGATCACGGACAGGGCCTTTATACAATGTATGGTCATTTAAGCAGTATTGATGTAGCTGTTGATCAACCAGTCACCAAGGGAGATAATATTGGCGCTACTGGTACAACAGGTCTGGCAACGGGTGATCACCTACATTTTGGCTTTCTGGTCCATGGTATTCCTGTAAACCCTGTAGAGTGGTGGGATTCCCACTGGATAAAGGACAACATATACAGAAAGCTGAGCATGTTAGATAAGATTATTGAGAAATAATACTGAATTTAGCTCCACTTCGCTCCGTAGTTGGAATGATGGAATACTGGAATGATGGGTTAAAGGAAGAAAGACAATTAAATATGATATTTTCCGCTTTTGGTACCCACTACTCCATTATTCCAATATTCCCTGGCCCAGACCCGCTTGCCAGATGGCGGGCAGGCCTGATTATCTGGGCTATATGCGTTCATACATGGAATATGCGCCAGGGCAGGCCATCATTCCATATGGATGGCATAAAGCGAGTGCCGCTAAAAATCCATGATTTCAATAAGTTGTAGAGATTTCGGAATTTTTAATTATTTATGAAAATTGATTCACGTTTAAAGAATATACAGGTAAATTGTTATTCCGGATATAAGGCGAATGAGCGACCGATTAATTTTACTGTTCGAGGGCGAAAATTAATGGTAGAAGAAATTATCGATCGATGGTATGGGATAAATGATAAATATTTCAAGGTATTAGCGAACGATCACAAGGTCTATCTTATTAAATATAACCAAGATTATGATCTCTGGACCCTGGAAAAAATATTAGATTTAAAAAGTGGTTGAATTTTAATAATCCAGTTCCTTTTTTTCCAGATTAAATATTCGATCCCGCAGGCGAGCCGCCTCCTCAAAATCTAACCTCCTGGCTGCACTCATCATTTCCTTCTTTAATGATTTAATAATCTTGGGTAAATTATCGGGAGAAATATATTCCTCCTCTGGTTCTGAGACATTGGGAATACTTACATAGTCTGCCTCATAAACAGAGCTCAGGATATCAGAGATATCTTTCTTAATTGACTCCGGTGTAATCCCGTGCGCTTCATTATATCTCCTCTGTAATCGCCTCCTCCTGTGAGTTTCATCAATTGCCTTCCTCATGGAGGGTGTGAACTCATCAGCATAAAAGATGACGGTACCATCCACATTTCGGGCAGCTCTCCCACAGGTCTGGATAAGAGACCTCTCAGATCGTAAGAAACCCTCTTTATCTGCATCTAAAATGGCCACCATCGAGACCTCAGGCAAATCTAAACCCTCCCGTAAAAGATTAATCCCTATAAGAACATCAAATGTTCCAAGCCTAAGATCCCTGATAATCTCCGTCCTTTCAATGGTGGTTATATCAGAATGGAGGTACCTGACATTGATACCTAACTCAGCATAATACTCGGTTAAATCCTCTGCCATGCGTTTAGTGAGAGTAGTAACCAAAACACGCTGACCATCATGTGTAACTTCCCTGATAGCAGTTAAAAGATCATCCACCTGACTACTTGCTGGTCTGATTAAAATCTTTGGGTCTATGAGACCAGTAGGCCTAATAATCTGTTCGGTCACGTGGGTAACCTTATCTAATTCATAGGGGCCTGGAGTGGCAGAAACATAGATTATCTGGTTGATCCGAGATTCAAACTCCTCAAATTTCAAGGGTCTATTATCAAGGGCAGACGGAAGGCGAAAACCAAATTCAACCAAGGTCTCTTTCCTTGATCTATCACCCTTGTACATACCCATGAACTGGGGATTGGTAATGTGGCTTTCATCTATGATAATAAGGGAATTATCCGGAAAATAGTCAATCAGTGTTGGGGGGGGTTCGCCGGGCCTCCTGCTGGTTAGATGCCTAGAATAGTTCTCTATACCATGACAATAGCCCATCTCATCAATCATTTCTAAATCATAGAGGGTCCTTTCTTCGATTCTTTGGGCCTCGATCCATTTTTTTTCCCTTTTAAAATATTCAATCCTCTCGACCAGTTCTTCTCTAATATTCTGGATGGCCTTTTGCCTTTTGGGTACTGTAGTCACATAATGACTGGCAGGATAGATAGCCACGCGGCTGAGCCCCTGCATAACATGACCGGTCAGAGGATCAATCTCCTGAATACCTTCAACACAGTCGCCAAAAAATGTTAACCTGATACAGGAATAATCCTCATATGCAGGATAGATATCCACCACATCACCTCTGACCCTAAAGGATGAGCGATGGAAATCAATATCACTTCTTTCATATTGAATTTCCACCAATTTTTTGAGGACATCTTCTCTGCTTATATAATCACCTTTTTCCACATACAGGAGCATACCATGATAGGCCTCAGGGGAGCCAAGCCCGTATATGCATGATACACTGGCAACAATGAGAACATCATCCCTTTCTAGAAGGGACCTAGTTGCTGAATGCCTCATCTTATCGATCTGCTCATTGATGGAGGCATCTTTCTGTATATAGGTATCGGTTTGGGGAACATATGCTTCAGGTTGGTAATAATCATAGTAACTGACAAAATATTCTACTGCGTTATTTGGAAAAAAATTTTTGAATTCACCATAGAGCTGAGCAGCAAGGGTCTTGTTGGGTGCAATAACAAGTGTGGGTTTTTGGACTCTTGCCACGACATTGGCTATGGAAAATGTCTTTCCAGAGCCAGTCACGCCAAGAAATACCTGATTCCTGAGACCTTCTTTTAGCCCTTCATAAAGGGCATCAATAGCATGCTGTTGGTCGCCTTTAGGTTCAAAGGGAGAGACAAGCTGAAAAGCTGAAGATTTTTGCACTTGTGTTTGTTGAGTTTATCGAGTTTTAAGTTACGGGTTACAGGTTGCGAGTAGAATTCCACATGCTATTAACTGCTTAGAAATGTAACTGACAAATGATAAATGACGAATTTATCTGGACTCCTCTATCATAAATCGCCATTTTGTGCCTTTTGGTCCATCTTCAAGAATAACCCCTTTTCTAGATAGTGCCTCCCTAATAGCATCTGCCCTTGTCCAATCTTTTGCCTTTCTTGCCTCATCCCTCTCCCGGATCATGTTCTCAATCTCTTCAGTGTTTATTTCAGATGGAGTCTTTATTATTTCCTGAAAAAATTGGAAGGGTTCCTCTTCAAAGAGACCCAAGGACTTAGAACAGTTAAGAAGATCGGCCCTTTCTTTCATTAATTGAGATTTTATGTCTTTATGTGGAATTGCCGAATCTATGAGCCGATTAATATCCCGAGCCTTATCAAAAAGTAATCCCAATCCTGCTGCAGTATTAAGATCATCATCCATAACGCTTATAAAGCGGCCCCTAAAATCATCTCCACTTTCTTGAGACAAAAACGGAGTGATTGAAATATCTTTATAGGGCCCGATTATCTCCTCTAACCTTTGAAGGGTCCTGTAAATCCTGATAAGACCTGATCTGGTTTCCAACAGGGCAGACCGGGAAAAATCTAATGGACTCCTGTAATGCTTGGAAAGCAAAAATAGCCTTAATTCCTGAGGATGATATAAATTAAGTGCATCTCGTATTGTAATAAAATTTCCCAGAGACTTGGACATTTTTTCCGACTCAACTGTCAAAAAACCGTTATGTACCCAGTAATTTGTAAAACCGACCCCATTGGCCGCCATTGCCTGGGCCCTCTCGTTTTCATGATGTGGGAATATCAGATCCCTGCCGCCACCATGTATATCAAAATTTGCCCCTAAATATTTGCAGCTCATAGCAGAGCACTCTATATGCCATCCTGGTCTTCCATCACCCCAGGGACTCCTCCATTTGGGCTCCCCTGGCTTTGCCCCTTTCCAAAGAACAAAATCCATAGGGTATTTCTTTTTCTCATCAACAGCAATCCGTGCACCGGCAATCATCTCGTCCAGTCGACGACCTGAAAGTTGACCATAACTTTCAAATTTTTCAACAGAAAAGTAGACAGTATTATCCACTAGGTAGGCAAATCCTTTTTCAATCAAGCGGCTAACCATATCAATAATATCATCAATGTGTTCTGTGGCTTTAGGCTCCACATCCGCATCAAGCACACCTAATGCAAGCATATCCTCATAAAAGGCCCTTATATAACGTTCTGCTAGGGTAGTTGTATCCTCCCCTGTTTTTTTTGCACGCTCAATGATTTTATCATCGACATCGGTAAAATTTCTAACATATGTAACCTTAAAGCCCCTAGCCCTCAGATATCTAACCAAGACATCAAAGACAATTGCTGAACGAGCATGCCCTATATGGCACAGATCGTAGACAGTAACCCCACAGACATAGATACCAACTTCACCATTTTTTATTGGCTTGAAGGGTTCTTTTTTCCGGCTTGCTGAATTATATAACCTAAGGGACATTTATTTTCCTTATTTCTTATCATGTGCATTTTAGAGTGACTACTGCATAGGCAGCCAACCCTTCCTCTCTACCGCAAAAACCGATGCCCTCGGTGGTAGTAGCTTTTATGTTTACCATATGAGGTTCAACCTCTAAAACACCTGATAGCCGTTCTTTCATATCATTCAGATATTGAGTTAATTTTGGTTTTTGGGCAACAATAGTGGTATCAAGGTTGTTCACAGTGAATCTTTCATCATGGGCAAGGTTTACAACCTTTTTTAGAAGAAAAAGACTATCTACCCCTTTATAAGCAGGATCAGAATCTGGAAAATGGCGACCAATATCACCTTTACCAAGGGCTCCTAGGATAGAATCAATAACGGCATGGGTCAAAACATCGGCGTCAGAATAACCTAATAGGCCTTTTATGTATGGAATCTTAACACCGCCTAAAATCAGAGACCTTCCGTCAACCAGCCTATGAACATCGTACCCAAATCCGATCCTGAACAGTTCTTTTACCATTTTGTTAAGAAAAAATTAAATTAATTAGGACACAGACCCGCCTGCCAGACGGCAGGCAGGTTTTCGCCGACCTGCCCGCCATGCGAGTCCGCACGGCGAAGCGGGCGGGTACCCGCAGAAAACTATCAAGAATCGGCAAAGGACGGCGGCCTTCCACCAGTCACTCAGAAAAGACCTCAAGGCCGCGCTTTACCTCCAAGTGCGATGGGCGTAAGGCCGTGGGTGTCTACTTTATTAAAATATTTAAAATCTTGCTTCCGAGTTCCGAATGACGGAACACGGAATTCGGAAATAATCTGCGCCCATCTGCGTCCAAAAAAGGAAATTGCTATGCTTCTAAATTTTCAATCAAGGCGGCTGCAAGCAGGGGAAACATGATCTCATTGTGCCCAGTTATGGAAAATCCCTCTCCACCCTCAAGTGTTGGTCTTCTAACTACATTAGTCATAGGCCTATAATTCCTTACGAAATCCATATCCACTGTTGTAAATTTTTTAACATTAAAACCTAGGTTTCTGACAAGAGTAAGGGCCTTTAAAAATACTTCGGGCAAGATAACCGCTGAACCAAGATTGATATATACACCACCATCAAGGCGTGAAACCAGCGAGGAAAAGATTCGAAAATCAAGATGTGAAGTTTTTCCTATTGCAGATCCATCTGCATCTGGATGGAAATGAATAATATCGGTACCTATAGCAACATGAACTGTAAGAGGAATATTCATTCTTGCAGCTCCAGCTAACAAACTAAACTTGCTATAAGGAAAGGATGCCTTGAGAATACTACTCCCAACCGAATAGCCTAATCCATCACCCCTTTTAGCCCCCTCCCTAATTGCACTATTTAGAAACTCCCCTGTCTCTTTAGCCATTCCAAATTTGCCATGAGCAAGTTCATTTTCTACATCCTCTGATGTAGCACCAACCATTGCCACCTCCGAATCATGTATAATGCCAGCACCGTTCATGGCAATACCAGTAATTATTCCCCTTTCCATCAAATCCAAAATTACAGGACTTAACCCAACCTTAATTGTATGAGCCCCCATAGCTACTATTATAGTCTTTTTTTCTTTCACAGCCATTGTTAATCTATTAACCAATTTTCTAAGATCATTTCCTGCTAAAATATTTGGTAGTCTTTCGAGCCAAAGACCCATCTTGTTGCCTGCTATCCAGCTCGATCCAAAATCCCTGACCGAAACCTTGCTTTGCCTTTTTTTTATAGGATAGGTTTTTATATTTTTTAGAGATATTGGTTTAAATTTCATAAGTGCCTAAAGTTATAAGTTAAAAGTCATCGATCTGGGATTTAAAATTACTAAATTCTTACATGTAACATTGCACATCCAAAAGGGCCTATTAAAGCACTAATCCTGACTATTTATGTAGCCTTAAGAGTTTTTCTGAAAAAGAATATACTCAACTAACTCACAAATTATGTGTCCTGTTAAGATATGGGTTTCCTGAACCCTAGGGGTCTGTTTGCTTTTAACCACCAAAGATAAATCTACTAACGTGACCATTTCTCCCCCATCTCCTCCTATAAGACCAACGGTATATAATCCTTTTTCCTTGGCAATCTTTATGGCAGAAAGGATGTTTTTCGAGTTTCCACTCGTTGAAATAGCAAGTAATATATCTCCTTCAACACCAAGGGCCTGAATTTGTTTAGAGAAGACCTCCTCATAGCCATAATCATTGGCCACACTTGTAATAATAGAGGTATCTGTGGTAAGTGCCATAGCTGGTAGTGGATGACGGTCTAATTGAAATCTATTAACGAATTCTGCAGCAATATGCTGGGCATCAGCTGCACTTCCTCCGTTACCACATAGCATGAGCTTTTTGTCATTTTTAAAGGCTTTAGATATATATTCAGCAAGATCTATCAATATAGAGGTATTTTTTCTAATAAAATCCTCTTTAACCCTCTGGCTTTCTTTAACTATTCTTGCAATAATATCTTCCATTCCTGTACCTATTTATCTTTCAAATATAAATTTGCTAACGTAAATAATGTTCTAAAATTATAATCTCAATAAACATTTGTCAATGCTGGATTTAATTCTGCATATAGTTCTGTCTAACCAATTGAAATCTAAAAAAATCTTTATTAATAATTTAATTTAATTAATTCTAATATCTATTGGTTAATCTTATAGATTTCAAAATTCAATTAATATTATATTATAAATTAACAAAAAATTATCTAGAATTACAAAATTTTTTATTGAAAATGCTATCTCACTATGCTAAGAACTCCCCTAAGCTTTATATATGCTCATTTTAAGAATATAATCATATCTTTCCTGAATAGCATCCGTAATTATTAAACAATTTAACTATCTACCTTTAAAAAAAATTATCCAAAAAAATTTATAGGGAAAGGGGGGAAACAGTAATATTAATTAGGGGAAGTACCTTTGGCATTTAATACCAAAAAATAAAATAGGAGGGTGAGACTCATGACAAAAGCAGAATTAATATCAGCGATAGCTAAAAGTACAGGTTTAACAAAGGCCGATTCAGAAAGATCTTTGAACGCTTTTCTCGCTACTGCAAAAGCTACCATAAAAAAGAAGGGCAGACTTCCCTTAGCTGGTTTTGGAACCTTTGTAGTAGTCAATAGAAAAGCAAGAACCGGGAGGAACCCACAGACTGGAGCACCGATTCAGATTAAAGCTAGTAAAGTTGTCAGGTTTCGCCCTGGGAAAGAATTAAAAGCAAGTTTATAGTGCTTAGCTAATTGTTTATCCTGTCAGAAAAAAACCTTATCATTTGTGGTAGTGTTCCCCCTATTAAATAACCTCGTTTGAAGGGTTTGAGTCTTTTGCATCCACATTTAATAGGGTAAAATAAGCAACAAGCTTGGGCAGGATTTAAAGCCCTGGGTAAACTTTATAACAGAGTTTAAAGAAAAAGGTGGTGGCACAAATTTTTTAGGTAATCGATTTCCTTGCAGATATTATTTTTATAGCTTCAGCTACAATCTCTAACTCTTTCGTTTGGATCGTTCGTGCATCCAATAAAACCTGATCTTTCTCAAGTCTTGTTATAATAGGCGGATTATAGGACCTTAACAAATTTACGATATAAGGGGCTGAAAGTTGCTTGGGAGATATGCAAAGAAGTCTGGTGCGTATCTCCTCTAAAGGCATAGCGCCACCACCTACACGAGATAAACCATCGCACAGGCTTATTAAAAAATTATTTTCATTTATCTTTCCAATCAGACCAAATAATCTCATCGCCTTTCTGCACAGGCTTTGATACGACTGGCATATCATCTTCAAGGTAGGTATTTGTCTGATTGCCTTGTGCTCATCTCTATATATGTAAAGCGTTTCTTGAAGTGCAAGTAGGGTTAATTTATCTACCCTAAGGGCCCTGTTCAGTTGGTTAGCCTTTATAGCCGAAATAATCTCCTTCTTTCCAAGAATTATCCCGCATTGTGGCCCACCCAGCATTTTATCACCACTGAAGGTGATTATATCTGCTCCTTTTGCTACGGAATCCTGAACTGTCGGTTCTTTTGTAAGTCCATAACGTGAAAAATCGATAAAGCAACCGCTACCAAGATCCTCCATTACAGGAAGACTATATTTCTTACCTAAAGCAACAAGCTCCTCTAATCCAACTTCCTCGGTAAATCCTACTATTTGAAAATTGCTCGTGTGAACCTTAAGTAAAAGAGCGGTATCTGCTACAATGGCGGACTCATAATCACTGATAGTTGTCTTGTTGGTAGTTCCCACCTCAAACATCCTCGCCCCACTTTTTCTCATGACCTCAGGTATCCGAAAGGAGCCACCAATCTCCACCAATTGACCTCTGGAAATTATAACCTCCCTATCTTTGGCGATAGTATCCAAGGCAATTAGAACTGCAGCTGCATTATTATTAACAACCATAGCTCCTTCTGCCCCGGATAGCTCCATAAGGATATCTTCCACATGGACATATCTATTACCTCTCTTACCAGTCTTTAGATCATATTCTAAATTGCTATAACAACCTGCTAAGGAATTGAATCTGGAAATAACCTTTTTTGCCAACAATGATCTTCCCAAATTGGTATGCACAATAACTCCGGTGGCATTAATGACATGTCTTAGGCTTGGCTGAGATAGGATTGATATGCTTTCTGCTATCTGGTCAACTACATTGTTTAACTCCAAATCCGGCAATTCATCGCCTATCTGAGCTCTTTCTATATTTCCCCTAAGCTCATCCAAAACCTGGTGAATGGCCCTCAAAACCAGAGCCCTAGGAGTAGTCAATAGAATGTCTTTAATAGTAGATGACTCCAGTAGATAATCTACAGATGGTATCTGCCTGAAAATCAAATTTTTTTTATCTTTCCTCACTAAGGACTCCATTCCTATATCCCTCATC
>Ga0209977_10001402_pt1 | contig 10566 bp, 12 predicted proteins | sample SumtaG_2_FD_183113 | JGI IMG/M metagenome (GOLD analysis project Ga0209977, IMG submission 183113) | Deep subsurface microbial communities from Indian Ocean to uncover new lineages of life (NeLLi) - Sumatra_00607 metaG (SPAdes) (version 2) | ecosystem: Environmental > Aquatic > Marine > Oceanic... | reverse complement strand
CGATGAGATCATTTACTTTTGAAAAACCTGTTTTTTCTTTTTCCAATGATTGCATATTACCTCTAGGTTCATTTTCAAATTCTTATATTCCATCTCTCAATTGTTTGCTTAGCTAATAGTTTTATTTAAAATTTGTATTTAAGTATGTAGAGTATTTCTTTTTAATACATTACTTGATTTGACGGATGTTCTACTATATGGCCGAATACCAAGATTTAGGGCAATATATCATGAAATTATTTGATGATCTTATTGCAGACTCTAAACAAAAGATAACTGAAGCAAGAGATACATTTATTAGAGATCTACCACAAAAAATTTCCTCCCGAACGACTGTTTCGTCAATGATGGTGGAAGGGATAGCGCGTGATTTATCAAATATACTCCTAAGGATTAACCAAGACTGCTTAAATGATTATTCAATTTCTATTGCTAAAAAGGCTCGCAGCGCTACTAAAAAGAAATCAAAATCGGTTGAAACTGAATTTGTTGCAAACAAAGAACTTCTCGAGAAAAAACAGGAAGAAATGGAGGGTGTACAAGCTCAAATCCGTGCACTAGAAAAAAGGGACAAGATTCTAGAACAAGAAAAAGAAGAGACACTTAAACAGTTTTCTGAAATGAGCTCTCGAATTCAGGAATTAGAAGCAATTCTCAATACTGCAAATACGGAATTTGAAAATCAATTAGCTCTGTTAAATGCGGATTGGGAGACAAAATTCAGACAAAATCAAGAAGAGTGGGATAGCTACGTCAAATTAAAACTTGCAGAAAAAGAAGTTAAAGCTTCTGCTGAAACCACTCCTGCTGAAACCACTCCTGCTGAAACCACTCCTACTGAAACCACTCCTACTGAAACTACTGAATCAAATGAAGACGATACAAAAAATACCGATTGAATTTTAAAATTTCCAACAGATTGAGATAAGATGTTTTACGACTCACTTCAGGTACTACGAGATTAATGTAAGAAAAAATCTTATGATTGAGAAGAAATATCTTGCAAAGTGTTTCTGTTCATCTTTTCCTCGAGGAATGGATATCCTTCATATTTTAAGATTTGATTAATCCTTTCTTTTTCTGGAATGGGTGTTAGAGTATGTTTGTCTATTGCTAAGCATCGCCCATCCACGATTGAAGTTTCAATATCTCCTCGAGCAACTGTTGATCCACGAAGATGAGGAGCGTCAAGAATACCTATTTTTACAGAATTTGAAAGAGTAATAGGATCTATTAGGGGGTCTACAACATCATTTTTAGCGATAAGAGAAATAGCTTGGCAAATCAAACCCACGTCAGTGTGTGTTTCTATCTCTTACTGGATTAGGTGAGGTTCTCTCAGTGTTTTTTTTTCTAGTTTTTCCCTTCATTCACAATTGAGGGCCTGATTTGGTTAAAGCGTAAACCATGGATTGAAGCGATGCTTTTTATTACACTTTGAATAAAAAAAATATTTTATCTTATCTTATCTTTGTGATCAAATACTCTAGCTAGCGCCTCATTACCTTCACAAATTATTTCAATAAAATCTCCTTCTTTTATGACCTGAGTAGCAGTTTTTGTACCAAGAACAGCCGCAACTTGAACAATACCAGTAACCTCAGAACCACGACTCACTCGCGTACCATGATCAGTAACAACACCAGCTACCAAATTAGCCACATCTGACCATGACCAATCCAGACTTGGACATATTAGAATGAAATTTTTGGAATGCTTAGCAAAATGTTCAATTCGTTCACGTGCATTTTTTGGTGTCAAAGCTATAAATGCAATCCCTTCTGATCTGAGTGTACTGTTTGCAGCCCATCCTTTTAACGTAATTCGTGGTATTTTTGTATTGGATGCCTTCATATGTGAATTCACTTCTGTTTTTTACAAAAAACGATTGAATCTAATAAAATATTTGAAATTTCTGATAAAGAATGAAAAATAGTTTTATAACAAAATTCTTTGGTAAACCTAAATCGAATGTATATTAAGGTAGACTAGTAATGACAACTAAAAAACAATCATATGCAATAATAATTCTTTATATTTTTTCCATTAGCTTATTGCTTTTTTTTCTACCTACAAAACCTGTTAATGCGATTGAAGTTACTCCTGATACAAGAGTAGATATGAAAGATGTGGTTGTTGTTAATTATACTTTATGGGTTGATAGTGTTCGAGAAGATGATCAAGAGGGTACGGTATATGTTGTTGATCCTGATCAACCTGTACCTAATAGTATAATTGAGGACTATCCTGATATTAAAGTACCTCCAAATGTAGGATTTCGCGAAGAAATGATTGGAATGCGGGCAGGAGACAATAAAAGCGTAGATATTCCTGAAAATTCGGAGAAAGGATTTACCAATGTGTCTGATCCTTTCTATGGAAAAAAACTATCCTATACAATTCGTATGAAAGAAATTCTTTATGACTCAAGTCTACCACCTTTTACCCTATTTGATATTCCATTTTTAATTCCTTTTCTTATTCTAGTAGCATTTATACTTTTTATTTTAGTAATCCTAAGAATTCAACGGGTTAGGCGATCACATCACTTATTCATGAAGAAACAAGAGTGTTATGGATGTAATAAAAGTACAGCTACAATAAAATGTGGTAATCCAGGATGCAATACACTATATTGCAAAGAATGTTTCTTGGAAGGTGGATGTAAACTATGTCACTCAAATACGATGGTACCACTTAAAAAATGAGAATAATCGATTATTAGCAAAAACAAGTTACTAAACGAAATATTTCAGGGTTTTACTTATCATTTTGCGAGAGCATTCAATCTATAGGATACTACTTACTATTCGGAGAATAATCGCTAAAAGAAGTGTGATTAATGGATGGAATATATTGTCAGCAAAATACCATGGTAGATCCTCAAAGAAATCAAATACTCCCAAAGCTATCGTAGGTAATATAGGAAGAAATAGATCTGGTTCCCCAATAGCAAACAGAAATATAAGACCAACTAAATATGTACCTCCTATACCAGCGATATACCCTTCTACTGTTTTTCTTTTTGTAAATGGTAGTTGTTTACGGCCAATCCCTCTTCCTATTATAGCTGCTGCTGAATCTCCCATTACTGTAGCCACCAATGCCAACTCGGCTATCTCTATAGCGTAAAGTTCAAAACTAACTCCGAGTAATACTACTAACCATATTACTGCTGATAGTACATAGTTTGCAACTCCCTCTTTTTCAGCTGATCTTGTGATATAATTCACCCAAGTATTTGGATTTATTTTTAAGCGGTAAATCTCCATTGGAATAAACCAAACGCACACTGTAAGAAGTAAAGCCAATTGAATAAACCAAAGATCTAGGTTCAACCAATGATACGCTAAAGGAACGGCAAAAACTGTTAAGTGAACCGATTTTCTAACCAATTCATTGAGAAAACCTATTTCCTCATGAGGTTGATCCTCTATTGTTTCACTTTTGTTATTTTTATCCATCACAACACCTGTCAGCTGTTTAACGGAGGTTTACCACGATAGAATTGGAACTTATGATAATCTATTGGATTAATGTTCTGAAGTAGATACATGAATAAATGTTCTGCCTTTTCCGCATGTTCACATACAAATAAGTCTAAAGATAAGTAATTATGTTCTGGCCAAGTATGTATATGACAATGACTTTCAATAAGAATTGCTATTAGTGATAAACCATATGGAGAATACTCTTTTGTAAATATTTCTTCTAAAGTCAAATCACTTTCAATTATACCAAGTTTTAATAGGTCTTTCAATTTTTTAATGTCATTTAAGAAGTCAGATTTTACTCCATAAAACTCAGCAATTATTTGATATCCTATAGATGGGAGATCTTTAGTTTTTTCCTCATCAAACGTATAAATTGTCGACTCGAATTCTTTTGTCTCGATTAAACGGATTTTTTGAGGAACAGAACTTACAATATACATATCTGAAGTGTTACCCAACAACGTTGCTCCGTGGTACCGATTAAATTCCTGGATGAATTCATTAATAGAAAATCCAGAGGATAATAGATGTTGTTGGCAAACCCATGTTTTTTGAGGTGTTTTGGCACCAAAAGAGATATACCCCCTAGCTCCATATTTGAAATTCATTAAATTGATTGCTTGATTAAGGAATAATTTGAATCCTGAAACAGTATAAGGAGGATCCGTTTCGAAGACATCATATTTTTGGTGCCATTTCTTAGGAAATGATGTTCGTATATCCCATAATTGTGTACGTAAAATATCATTTATTTGGTAATGAGCCGAAAAATCATCAATAAATTTGAGTATTCTAGAATCTATGTCAATTACAAATATTTCTTTTGCGCATTGCAGAAAAGCTAAAGCTATTGAGACACCATCATCGTCTCCTAAAATCACAATGCGTTTACCTTCAATATCCCCATTTTTTAGCATCAATAAAGCTCTTTTAATTACTGTTTCAGGAGTACTACGGGATTGATCATATTTGTATTCTGGAGATGGACGATCAGCTAGATATTTTATCACTGGAGCAAAAAAATCAAGGTATTTTGGTGAAATATCTAAATTAGAAGCTGAAAGAAACTCTTCTAGAAATTCTTGGTCATATTTGAGCTTGAGTTCATTTTGAATCCATTCAATAGCTGATACTGACAAGAGACTCTTTGTTTTCAAGAATTCAGCCTTTAATAGCTCACCACGAACTGCGGAAAGAACAGGAACAGGAATTCTTACAATTTTAGCTAATTCCTTGTTGGTTACTTTCATATTTTGCCTACGGAACATTTCAAGAATTATTCGATAAACGCCTCTAGCTCCCTCATGAAGACGACTTCTTTCAGCAATCTTGTTGAAAAAGGTCTCAGAATTCCCAAACATTAACGAAACCTACTTTTTTTCATATGAAGATTAGTATAGACAAATAGCTCCAATTAAAAAGGCTATAGCTCCCATCCAGAGAGCTGTTCGCGTATAATGTCTTCTTTTTTACCAGTTTCATAAGAAATGATCTTTAAGCAAAATAACTACAGAATATAAAAACAGAAAGATAGCAATTACTATGAAAAATAAGTACAATAAGTTATTTTGAAATTTAATGAACAAAGGAGCAGGAGCTAAAATAATTACTCCTAAGAAGAAAACTGATGCTAGTATCACAGCGCGCTTTGGACCGTATCTTAAAGCAAATGTATGAAAACCTGCTGCTTCATCACCTTCCATATCCATTACTCCTTTAATAAGTTCTCGCCCAACTACTCCACAAAAAGTGATTGCTGACATTATTACAACGACTAGGACTGTATCTGCGTCTGTAGCTCCCATTGCAATTAAAGCTAAAAGGTAAGGAGCTGTATTGCAAGTTGCAACTGTAATATTACCTAAGAGACCTTTTTCTTTTGTCCATAAGTTGTAAGAAATCGAAAGAAAACTAAAAAATACCACACCAAAAACAACCCACAAATTATCAAAGAATAGAAAGAGCGACAAAACGATACCAATTGCTATCATGAAGAGAGATAAAAATAAAACATAATTTGGATCTAATTTGGGATTTCGGACTAACGGACGATCAATTCGATTGTTTATTCTATCAGCTTCGTAATCATGATAATCATTTATCGACATCGACGCTCCTACAATTAAGAAAGGAATAGAAAGTCCTAAAATAGCTAAATCCCAATGCACTTCTAGATATGATAACACAAAAGCAAAGAACGTATCTCCAGATGTACTTTCTTGAACTAATACAACAATCATACCTGCAGTTAAACCTGCAATTGCTGCCATTATACAAAGTGGTAAGCGTATTAAATCATAAATATCATGAAGAGCAGTTTTTATAGACAAATCTATTCTTCCTAACAGTCTTTGTGATCTTAGATCTTATCTTTCAACCTCACCGCGAATAAATGCTTCGACACTATCTCGAGCTTGATCATCTGGTCTTTGAACAGGGGGATGCTTGAAGGCATAAGAACTCATAGAAATCAGTGGACCAGCAATATTTCTATCTTTTGCGATTTTTAATGCCCTGATAACATCGATCATTACACCAGCTGAATTGGGGCTATCAATTACACTCAATTTGACCTCCACTGAAAGCGGTTGATCACCGAATTTACGTCCTTCGAGTAATAAATAGCAAATCTTTCGGTCTCCTAAAAATGGAACATAATCACTAGGCCCAATACGAGTAGGAACATCATGGGGTAAGAGACTAGTAACTGCTTCTGTTTTACTAATTCGCTTTGTCTTCAACCTTGCTTCATATTTCATATTCTCAAAATCGGTATTACCACCAACATTCAATTGGTAAGTTTTTTCAATTTCAATTCCTCTATCTAACATAAGTTTTGCCAAAACACGATGTAAAATCGTAGCTCCTACCTGTGATTTTATATCATCTCCCGCACAAGGAATTCCACGTTCCTCAAAGCGCTTGGGCCATTCTTTTGTCGGATCTGAAACAATAAAGCTTGGAATACCATTTGCTAATGCAACACCTGCTTCCAAACAAGCTTCAACATATGCTCGAGTTGCATTTTCACTTCCTACAGGAAGAAAATTGACTAAGATTTCTGCTTTTGTCTCTTTTAATATTTTTGCAATATCAGCAGCTTTCATCTGAGATTCATCATAACAATGGAATGGTTCTACCATATGGGGAGGTACTCCATCGAGTATTGGTCCAGGATAAACTAATCCTTTGATCTCAGGAACTTCAGAAAATTTTGGGGTGCAATTGGGAGGAACCCAGATAGCATCACTAATTTTTTGTCCAATTTTGTCTTTGTTAACTTCAAAAGCGGCCACAAACTCCAAATCACGAACATGGTACTCCCCAAATTTCACATGCATCAAACCAGGAACTCGAGTATCTTCCTTTTCGTTTACGGTAATAATGGATTCCTTGTATTAAAGCTGAAGCACAATTTCCCAATCCTGCAATCGCAACTCTGATTTTTTCCATTTAACTATCTTCCTTTGAAACTAAAAAATCAATTTCGCATGAATTATAGAACAAATCTATTCTCATTTAGTAGAAATAAATTACTTTTCGATCTTTTCTTAAAAATAGAAATGTGTTAAACTGTTCAAGTATCTGATTTTATGACATATATAGAATTCATATTGAACTAAAAAGCCTAATTTACTCCTTAATACTACTTTTACTAACCAAGGTCTTTTAAACCCATTTCAATGGCTCTTACGAAGTTTTTTAGAAAGGGTAATACTTTGTTCATTAATTTTTGAGAAGTTCTTATGATAATATAAAGATCAGTTTTTCCTCTGAGATCATCTATATAAAAAACCGACTCTCCAGTATTAATTACTAAAGAGTCTAGAATTTGATTTAAATCTAGTAATTGAGATAATGTAGACTCGAAACTCATGATCAAATAGGCGTTAAGACTTTCAAGGAGCCACTGATCAGCGCATTCTCCTATTGAGTGGACTACTAATCCATCACTATCAACAAGTGAAATACATGCTGCCAAATCTATTCCCTGAAATGTATCTTCAATGACTTTTATTACATTATGAGCACTCATTTAGGAAAAACCATCCACACTTGAAATGTAACACTTAAAGCAATTTATCAAACAACTAGACCATTATAAGAATGTTGGTAAATTTACTGGTGAGTAATGACATTAAATGGATGAAATTAGTTTAAATGGTATAACTATTCATTTAGTGGGAAGTAGTAAAATATCGTCTCCAGAAGATTGTTGTGTATATTCAATCACGGATGATCAAGATTTATCAATACTTATCGATGCTGAAACAGGGAGTAAACACTCAATAAAGAATATAACTAATAATATATGCCAAATACAACCAATAAATCAAATAGAATATATCCTCGTAAGCATTCTCACATTGATCTAGTTTTTATGTACAGAAATCTCATTCAGAATATAATAGCTCCTTTGAAAATTGGTTTTATTATTGATTTAGGTGTCCGTAAAATAACATACTCTACTCTTACTGGCAGTTCTTCCTTTATATTGATGGTTCTAATATCGAAAGATGTTACCAATAAAGGTTCAAGTACCACTTCTTGAAATATTATAGGAAACTCTCTTCCATTAGGAGATATTTGCACTGCAGTAGTTAAAATGATAGGAAGATCTGATTTATTTTTAAGAAGTACTATTGTATTATCATTGGTATCGATATTTATTTCTATTACACAGCCATATTGAAAATTTAATGCCTCTTTTATCGCTTTCAGAATCCCGCTTGAAATTAAATTCTGCTGTTGGTTCAAATAATCAAGTACCTTAGATATCTGCCAGTGTCTTAAGGCCTTAAAAACAGAAATTAGTTCATTTTCACTATTTTCTACTGGAATTGAATATTCAATCCCAAAAGGTAAGCCAAGAAAGGTTGATAAAACAAGGAAATCTAGATTCAGTGTTTTAGAGAATATATCATAAAACAGATCAGATATTTTTCTCCTCGTTGTGTATTCTATGATATCAAACTCTGATTCAACTAGTTCTAGGAAATCTTTTGTTTTCCAAGTTGAGTTATAATATTCTGATATTCTATTTAGTGCCTTGAGTAACTTTATTGGATCTTTTTTATGCCAAACGCTCACTTGGTTGAAAATTGTGGAAAATTCCCAATTTGAATGTACTCTTTCGGTCTGATACTTCTTAATTGATCTCAGTAAATTGAATGCTACTGCTTCTCCAATGATTTTATTTTGATGAATATTGTTTGGTAGAAAAAAAAATAAAGAATAAAAAGCGAAAATTGTTTCCAAGTTCTGTGATTTAGTTGGAATGTAAATAAATTCCTCTGTCACTCTTGTCCCAAATATATCATCGCTAGCAGTTGCAGATTCCTTTATTAAAGGTCTATTTTTAGTTATCTTTTGAGAAATATGAAAAATCTTCGCTAAATGTAACCACACTTTTTTAAATTGCTTATCTAACTGAGATTCATGTTGAGCTTGTGTGATTGGTTTTTTAAGAGGTGGATATCGTGTTATTTTCTTCGATCTACTTTTTAGATCTTTGTACACCTCCTCCAGATTATTATAATATGATTGTCCGTGTAACATTCTCCCTTCAGAATCGAAGAGGTATAGACGTAATTCCTTTCTCCAATTCACTATTCCAAGAAATGAAAGTCCTTCATTTGATCGTATCATCAAATTTGGGATATTAGGTAGACCTCTTTTCAGAATCACTTGACTATTCACCCTCCTTAATTCCCCCCAATCAGCAGTTTTCTCATGAACTTCTTTACGGAGAAAATACATTAAAATTTTCTTTACATCACGCCGTACCATGAATAACCACTATTTTTTCGGAGTTTTAAATACTTCAACCTTCTTTTATTGGAAAGAAATAATTATGTTTTAGACACTATCTCTAAATATTGTCAAAATGAGAATTCAGGAAGAGATGTGTCATAATGGGAAAAGCAAGATCAAGATGGGAACAATTAAATCTAATTCGCAGAGAAAAGTTTAATCTTATTCTTCCTAAAGTTATGCGTGAAAATAAGATCGATATGTGGATTCACGTAATGAAAGAAGGAAATCCTGACGCTCTGGAATTGGATTTGGGGGGAAATCATGGTTATTTTATATTTACAGATCGTGGAAATGATAGAATAGAACGTACTGTACTGGGAGGTTATGAGGATACTCTTGAACAAATTGGTGTTTATGATATTTTTGGAAGAGAAGAAGAGCTCAAAGAATTTGTAGATCTACGAGATCCTAGCTGTATTGCGATTAATATATCTGAATCGATTACAATTGCAGATGGATTATCTCATACTAATTATTCAAAACTAGTTGAAGCTCTGGGGGAAAAATATACTAAAAGGGTGATTTCTGCAGGACAATTAATCACTGATTTCCGTACTCAAAGAGTAATTAGTGAAATTGTATTATATGGACAGCTAGGAGAAAAAACAAGACAACTTTTAGAAATTGCACTTTCAAATAAAGTAATTACTCCAGGTAAAACGACATTGGAGGACGTAGGTTGGTGGATGGAAGATCAGCTGTTAAAAAGTGGAATGAGTTCCACTTTCGGATTTAGTACTCCCTCAATAATATATTCGGAGAAAGCCCAGCGAAATGAATATAATTCAGAGAAATATGTAATTCAGAGAGGTGATTTACTTTCGTATGATTTCGGGATTCAGCATCTGAACTTTGGGACAGATATGAAGCGGGTGGCATATGTAGTTCAGAAAGGAGAGAGTAGTGTTCCGTCTGAGATTCAATTTGGTTGGGATCGTGCCTTAAAGGCCCGTAAAGTAATTCGTGCAAATATTAAAATAGGAAAAACCGCTGGGGAAACGCTTGAGATAATTGGGAAGGCTTTAGATGGCGCAGGATTTGAATATATCCATTTATCAACAGATCCTATGATCAGTGGATTACCAAGTGTGGAAGCGGATGTAAATCCTGAATATCCAGGAAAAACTGGAGTTTCTATTGATTGTCATTGCGTCGGAAACACTGGGAATAGCGAAGTTGCATCAGGTCCATCTATTGCCGGTTTTCGTCTTGATCGTACTCATTTGATAATTAAACCAAACCATATCTTTGCTTT
>Ga0209977_10001401_pt1 | contig 10566 bp, 5 predicted proteins | sample SumtaG_2_FD_183113 | JGI IMG/M metagenome (GOLD analysis project Ga0209977, IMG submission 183113) | Deep subsurface microbial communities from Indian Ocean to uncover new lineages of life (NeLLi) - Sumatra_00607 metaG (SPAdes) (version 2) | ecosystem: Environmental > Aquatic > Marine > Oceanic... | reverse complement strand
AATGAGTGAGTTGCTTTTGGAAATAGGCACAGAAGAGATCCCCTCAGACTATCTTGAGAATGGTCTAAAAGGGCTTAGGTTACTGGCAGAATCTTATTTAAGAGATAACCGAATCGAGATGGAGGGAGGCCTTCATGCCTACGGAACTCCAAGGCGACTGGTTTTAATTGGCAAAGCCATTGCCAATAAACAGGAAGATACGATCCAGGAGATAACAGGGCCTCCTAAAAAGGCTGCATTTGATGAAGAAGGAAACCCCACAAAGGCAGCATTTGGTTTTGCTAAAAAACAGGGAGTGTCTGTTGATGAGCTACAATTATTGGAAACACCAAAAGGTGAGTACCTCCATATTAAGCGCAAAATGCCAGGGAGGCTCACAATAGATATCCTATCCGAGATGCTGCCAGAATTAATAGCGAATATTCCCTGGCCAAAGTCAATGCGTTGGGGAAGCGGAGGGTTTTCTTTTGTTCGTCCCATCCACTGGGTACTCGCACTTTTTAACGGTAAGATTATTCCCTTTGAAGTAGCTGGGGTGAAGAGCGGGAATGAAACCAGAGGCCACAGGTTTATGACACCCCAAATTATGGAAATAGACGATCTTAAAGATTATCTACGAAAAATGAACGAAAATTCTGTAATTATTGATCAAAAAGATAGAGAAGAGGAGGTGGAAAAAGCTGTCATCACAGTAGCTAAAACGGTATCAGGCATACCCGTGAGAGACCCTGAACTATTATCCAAAGTGACCAATATGGTAGAATTCCCATCTGCTATTTGTGGTGGTTTTGATAAGGCATTTCTTAATCTCCCTGATCCTGTGCTCATAACATCAATGAAAGAGCATCAGAGATATTTTTCTATTCGGGACCAAGAAGGGCATTTGATGCCAAATTTTGTGGCTGTTAACAATACGATTGCAAGGGATGAATCTATTGTTAGAAAAGGGCATGAAAGAGTTTTGCAGGCAAGGTTGGCTGATGCAAATTTCTTTTTTAAAGAGGACAGAAAAAGTCGCCTTGAGGATAGACTGGAGGATTTGAAAACAGTTATCTATCAGGCCGAGTTAGGGTCCTCCTTTGAAAAGGTACAACGTTTTACTAAATTAGCCGAATACTTAGCTGAACAGATAGCTCCAGAAAAGATAAATGATATCAGACTTACAGCGAGGCTATGTAAATGTGATCTGGTTACTGAGATGGTCATGGAGTTTCCCTCCCTTCAGGGTATAATGGGCGAAGAATATGCCCGACTGGACGGTTATCCGGAAGATATCTGTCTAGCTATTTCAGATCATTATTTACCTGTTCAAGCAGAATCTAAACTTCCTGAATCTTGTATTGGGTCAATTGTTGGCATAGCTGATAGGCTTGATACCATTGTAGGGTTTTTTACGCTGGGCCTCGAGCCTGACGGAACAGCCGACCCCTATGCGATCAGGAGGCAGGCTCTGGCTATTATCAGAATAGTGAGAGATAAAAAGATTGCTATTTCCTTTCAGGATCTCATTAATAAATCAGCCTCTATTATGCATGAAACTATTTCATTTGACCTAAAAGAGGTTACAGATAAGGTAAATAATTTTATAAAGGATCGCTTTAAGAATTTATTATTATCTGGAGGCATTACTCGGGATTTTATAGAGGCGATAATTTCTATCGATTTTAATTTTCTACACCAAGTAGAGAAAAAAATTAATGGATTAAGAAGATTTCGAGACATTTCTAAAGATTTTGAAATGTTAGCTATGGCGTTTAAACGGATTATTAACATAGGAAAGGGTTTTAAAGAAACTTATAGGGTGAATCCTGATCTCTTTGAGCATAAAAGTGAAGAAGGTTTATGGAAAAAATTTCAGTTAGTAAAAGACGAAGCAAAAAAGGAGATAGATAGAGAAAATTACTTTGAGGCCTTGAATGTAATGTCCAGATTAAGTAAGCCAGTGGATGAATTTTTTTCTGAAGTAATGGTCATGGCAGAAGATAGAAGGGTAAGAGAAAACAGGCTTGGAATATTAAAGGAGTTAAATAATTTTTTTCTTCAAGTAGCTGATTTTTCGAAATTTTCTATTTAGTAGTAAAGTTTGAGGTGTCAAAAGTTGTCAAACCAGACAAAATCATCACTACGCAACTCCTTGCTACCTCCAATTCCTAAATCCCTAAATTCACAATTCCTCAATTATAAAGGTTTTATTAGTTATCTGGTTTTTTCACTAAAAAGTACATCTCTCCATTATGTTTAAGATTGCCCGCAGCTAATTCCGCATATGGATCACTACCCCAAAAAATATCTGCTCGGCCTGCACCTTTTATGACCCCTCCGGTATCTTGATTTAAGAGAAATCTTGAAAAAGGAACCCATCCAGTTATATTTCCATCTTTTCCCATAATGGGTTTCTGGCAGCGAATATACACCAGGGCTCCTTTTGGAAACAACCTATCGTCAACGGCTAAAGACCGTCCAGGTGTTAAAGGAACACCGATATTACCAAGGGGCCCGCTATCAAGTAATCGGAAAAAAACATAAGATGGATTATAATTCAATACTTCATCTTTAATGTCCGGATTTTGCTTTATATAAGATCTGATGGTCTGAAGGGATAAATCATCAGCTGTGATATATCCCATATCTATCATATATCTACCTATACTTTTATAGGGATGCCCGTTCGAGGCACTATAACCAACCCTGATTGTCTTCCCGCTGGGTAATTTTATCATACCTGAACCCTGAATCTGTAATATGGCTACATCGAGAGGATCTCTTAGCCAGGCAATTTCAATGTTTTTTCCTTCTAAAACCCTTCCTTCTGCTATATCTTTCCTTGTATAATAAGGGATAAGGTTCTGATCGTCTATCTTGGCCATAATGCGCTGTCCATAAAATTTAGGGTGGAAAAGCCCCAAATCAATTTTCAATAGGTCATCTGGCCTTCTGTAAATTGGGTATCTGTGGATAGTGTCACGCTCTAGATTTCCATTAAGAATTGGCTCAAAATATCCAGTGAAAAGGACCTTTTTGCTTCCCTGAAAACCAGCTGCCTTGTATAAAAAAAATTTTTCCCGTAAATCTCTTTTAAATTTTTTACTATCGGAACTTCTCTTTAATATTAATAAAAAGGTTCTTAAAGATTCCCTGACATGTTTAACAGGAAATGTATCAGGGCCATAGGTAAAAACTGTATCGTCTTTTAGGCGGTTCAAGTATTGCATATCCATTTCAATAGCCAATGAAAGGGAATCTATGTCCATGTCATCCTGGAACTTTGGCCAGAAATATTTTACCTTTTTAAGGGCCTTGGTTGGTTCCTTAACCTCCTTTTTGATTAAAGGATAACAACCACCAATAATAAGGAAGATTATTAATGCTGAAAGGTAACGGTGAATCATAGTTTTAATATTAGATTCAAACCTTTTCTAAATACAAGAAAAAAAGTATACAAAATAATGAAATTGTATAAATCAGACACAAAAGCTGTGTTAAAATTAACACATCAAATAGATAAAGAAGTAGATAGCTAACTTACTTTTAATTTTAATTATCATTATCAATTTCAATCAGTTAACCTCCTAAATCTGTCTTTTTGATAATCCTTTTAGCCAATGGCACATAATTTGCTTAGAACTAGTATGTTTTCCGAGTAACATTTTTTCTCTAAATTAATTTATTATCAAAGTAATCACTATGGATTTAAGACAACGGACAGTGGCAGAGGAGATAAGTTGCACAGGGATAGGTTTACACTCTGGCAAAAAAGTAAGGCTTACCATAAAACCTGCGCCACCAAATAGTGGTATAACATTTGAACGCGTTGATATATCACCTGGCTGTAGCGTCAAGGCCTCTTTTGATAATGTAGTTGAAACAAACATGGCTACTACTATTGGTTTTAATGGATATAGTGTTTCTACAATAGAGCATATTATGGCTGCCTTTTTTGGCATGGGTATAGATAATGTTTTAGTACAGATTGATGGTGGAGAAATTCCTATTATGGATGGGAGCTCTGCCCCCTTTATATTTCTTCTTAAAAATGCCGGTATTACCATACAGAATAACTATAAGAGATTTCTTCTTGTAAAGAAATCAGTAAAGGTTAAGGATGGTAATCGATTTGTTTATCTCTATCCTGCAAATGAGTTGAAGATAACCTATAAAATCGACTTTAATCACCCCTTAATTAAAGATCAAACCTATGAGATATCCTTTTCACAATCTACCTTCGTTAATGAAATCAGTAGGGCACGGACATTTGGTTTTTTAAGGGATGTTCAAACATTAAGAAATAATGGGCTTGCAAAAGGTGGATCACTAGATAATGCCATTGTTGTGGATGAATTCAGGGTTCTAAATGAGGATGGCTTAAGGTATAAAAATGAGTTTGTAAGGCATAAACTCCTTGATTTCATAGGTGATTTAGCTATTATTGGTTGTGTACCAATCGGACATTTTGTGGTTGAAAGATCAGGGCATTCTTTGAACCAAAAATTGCTTAAGCAGTTTATGGCGCAAGAGAAGTGCTGGGAGGTAATACGATTTAAGAATAAAGAAGAGTGTGGGAGGAAAAGTATCAAGATACCATCCTTTGGAGCACTTGATTTAGCCCCCGCCTAAGACAGTAAGCAGCTAGCAGTAGGCAGTGAAAAGGTCTTTAGTGCTTACTGCTTACTCCATATTTCTTACTATTCCCAATCCCTAAATTCGTAATTCAAAATCAATCCCATTTATTAAATCTTGCAATCACACCTCCTTTTTTCTATTATATCCCCAATATTCTTATAAGATTGCCTATTAAAATCTCTCAAATTATTTGAGATTTACGATGGGAGATATAGGATTAAGGAATTTAGGGATTGTGAATTGGGGGATTGTCCCTTACGGGTTATGGGTTGTATTCATTTAAAGTAAAGGCGTTTTTAGTTGATAAATTTAGGCACCTTAGCTCACTTTAGACACTTTAGGCACTTAATCTGTGCTTTAGTTTTCTTTCTCTTTTTCTGTATCTATCCAGAAATTTCTTCAGCTAAAGAGGCTCACTTATCAGATATAATTGTCACAAACACACGTGATCATCTACTTAGTTATTTTAATGTAAGAGATTGTTTTACCGAAGAAATGAACATGGCCATTATGAATGGGATTTCAACCAAATTTACTTTTATCGTTAAGTTATATGAGATTAGAGGTGCATGGTTTGATCGCAAGATAGCAGATATTAGGTTAACACATACCATAGAATACAATACCCTAAAAAACGAATTTAGTCTTCTTTTGCCAGAACAAAATAATAAAAAGGTAAAAACTAAGGATTTTGATAGTGCGAAAAAATTAATGGCGGATGTGGTTGCCTTAAAGGTGATCAGGCTCGATAGGCTTAAAAGAGGAGTTCATTATCAGTTACGAATGAAGGCGGAGCTTGACAAGATTGAATTACCTTTTTACTTAAACTATGTCCTCTTTTTTCTATCCCTATGGGATTTTGAGACAGACTGGTATTCAGTTGTTTTCAGGTATTAAGTATAATGAAAAAACATCTAGACATTAAAAAAGAAGATCTAAAGAGGCGTAAAAGAGAAATAATTATCATATGTATTATACTACCTATAATTATCCTTCTTACCTATCTGGGAACCAAGGCCTTTGATCTTGGTATTGAGTTACCGATTGCCGGCAGCATCTTGATCTTTGTCATAATAAATGTCAATGTAATTTTACTGCTTCTTCTTCTCTATCTGACCATGAGAAACGTGGTCAAGCTAGTATTCGAGAGAAAAAAGGGGGTTATGGGCTCTGGTCTTAGAGCCAAGCTCGTTTTTGCCTTTGTAATCCTTTCTCTTTTGCCAACTATAATCATCTTTTTTGTTTCAGTGCAATTTATCTCTCTCTCCATTGATTATTGGTTTAATCTTCAGATTGAACAGTCTCTTCAAAAGTCTTTAGAGGTAGGTCAAGACTACTATAAAAGAATTGAAGATGAGGCCCTGGCCTTTGGCAATAGCTTGAGTTCATTAGTTACCCATGAAGGGTATATGTTGCTATCCAGGGCAGATAAACTGCAAGCATTTATAGAGGAGAAAAGGAAGGAATACAATCTTACCGCTATTCAGATCTTTTCATCAAAGTTAGTTCCAAGAGTAGCCTCTTATGATAGTAGTGTTGATTTAAAACCTTTTAAAGATCTGAGTATTGATATACTACGCAAGAGTTTCAAGGACTCAATTGATATTAAGGTTATTCAAACATCCCCACACGGAGACTTAATCAGGGGCATTGTACCTATATTTTCACGAACTGAGACAAAGGCCCAGGTAGGGGCGATTGTGGTTGCTAAATTTATTCCAGGAGTGGTTTTACATCGGCTAGCAACTATTACAAAAGGTTTGGAAGGTTATAAACAAATAAAGATGCTCAAGAGACCTATAAAGCTAACCCCTTTAATTTTCCTGTCTATTGTTACACTTTTAGTCATCTTCTCGGCCATTTGGTTTGGCTTTTATCTATCAAAAGGAATTACAGTTCCGATAGAGGAACTGGCCAAAGCTACTGACAGGATTGCATCTGGTGATTATGGCTTTCATATTGATCTGGAATCCAAGGACGAGATGGGCGTTCTTGTAGACTCATTCAACAAGATGACAAAGGATCTTAAGGAAGGTAAAATCAAACTTGAGGCTGTTAACAAGGATTTGATTATAAGCAGTAAGGAATCAGAGCAGCGCAGGATTTATATGGAGACTATTTTAGAAAATGTGGCTGCTGGTGTTATATCTGCAGATTCTCGAGGGGTGATTTCAACAATAAATAAGTCTGCAGAGAAAATGCTTAATATTTCTGCTAAGAAAATAATAGGGAAGAATTATAAGAATATTTTGGGCCCAAAATACCGGTCAACTGTCAGTGGATTTGTTGCAGGCGAAAATCGTAATAAAAAAGAATTTTTCCAAAGAGAGATAGACATCTCAGTAAAGGGGCGTTCCTTAAAGTTGCTGGTTTCGTTGAATTTCTTGAGGGATGATCAAGATAATTATCTTGGACTGGTTGCAGTATTTGAGAATATGACTGAGTTAGAAAAGGCTCAGAGAATGGCTGCATGGAGAGAAGTCGCCAGACGTATAGCCCATGAGGTGAAAAATCCATTGACCCCGATTCAGCTTTCAGCACAAAGGTTGAGAAGAAAGTACGGTGAACGTTTAGCAAAAGAAAATGGAACCGTTTTTGATGAATGTACACGGTTGATAATAGACAACGTTGAAGAGCTGAAGGTATTAGTGAATGAATTTTCCAGTTTTGCTCGAATGCCAACTTCTAATCCGGTTCCAGATAATATAAAAGAGATAATTCAGGATGCCATTTTATTGTATAAGGATGTTCATAAGAATATTGCATTCAACTTTATCGAAAATGATGATATTCCTAAATTGAAACTTGATAGAGAACAGATAAAAAGGGTGATGATTAATCTTTTAGATAATGCTGTGGCAGCCATACCTGATAAAGGAAAGATTAATATCAGGCTTTTCTATGACAAGGCATTGAGGATTGTCAGAATTGAAGTTGTTGATACTGGTACTGGTATATCTAATAAGGATAAAGAGCGGCTTTTTGAGCCATATTTTTCTACAAAGAAATCTGGGACAGGACTGGGGCTTGCAATTGTCAGCAGGATAATCACCGATCATAATGGTTTTATCAGGATTGAGGATAATAAACCACATGGTACAAAGTTTATCATCGAGCTTCCTGCGAGGGTTTAAACTCGTTACTTGTTGCTGGTTACTGGTTTCTAATTAACGAGTAACGAGCAATGCTTATCCTCTACCATCTTTTAGCCACACTTATCTTTATCATTTTTTTTCCTGCTTTTTATCTTTCAAAAAATAGAGGTCGTTTTAAAGAAAGGTTAGGACTGAATCTTCCTAATCTTGATCAATCAGCAGCTGGCAGGCTATGGGTCCATGCCCTTTCAGTAGGTGAAGTCTTATCCGTAATTCCTTTACTCGTAGCATTGAAAAATAGATATCCTACAAAAGAAATTATTCTTTCTGTTAAAACAGCTACCGGTTTAGCGGTGGCAAGAAAAAGACTTAAAGATAACATTGACTATCTATTGCCAATGCCTCTTGATTTTTGGTGGTCAGTAAGGAGGATGATAAAAAATATTAATCCAGCTATTTTTATCTTGGTTGAGACAGACATCTGGCCTGCCTTAATCTCATCTTTAAAAAAAAGAAGGGTTAAAACAATCTTAGTAAACGGCAGACTTTCTCCACATAGCGGAAAATCCTATAGGAAGTGGGGATTTTTGATCAAGAGAGTGCTACAGATGTTAGAGTTGTTTTTAATGCAAACAGAAATCGATAAATGTCGTATTATTAAGGGCGGGGTTTCTCCAGATAAGGTAAAGGTTACTGGAAACATCAAGTTTGATAGGGCATGGCGGCTTCTTGATGATGAAGAACGCAATAGATGGCTTGATCTTTTAAATATTAAAAACGGTCTTATATGGGTAGCAGGGAGTACTCATCATCCTGAAGAAAAAATAATATTTAATGTATTTAGTCAACTTCTTAAATCTTTTCCCAACCTTTCCCTTATAATTGGCCCGCGAGAGGCTAATAGATTTAATGAAGTTTATGATCTTGCCAGAGATCTTGGATTTAAGGTCATAAGAAAAACTCAATTGCCGGTAAACCCGCCTGACACTGCCCCGCCCGCCTCGTCCCGTAGAGCGGGACGGGCAGGGAGGCACGAGCGTGCAGGAAACCAAAAATATAATGTTTACATTCTTAATACACTTGGTGAATTAGGCCGTGTTTATGGCTTAGCTGATGTAGCCTTTGTAGGCGGAAGCCTTGCTCCTATAGGGGGCCATAATCTTTTAGAACCAGCATTCTTTGGTATACCTGTCCTTTTTGGTCCTTATACATATAATTTTACCACTATGTCCCAATTAATGATCGAATACAGGGGCGGCAAAATGATTGCTGATGAATCGGAATTGCTAAACGTTATGTTAGAGCTTTTAGCCCAAAAAAGCAAAAGAGAACAGATAGGTAAAAGGGCTAAGGAATTTGTGCAGCAAAATCAGGGGGCAGTTGATAGAGTGATGGGAATCCTTGAACCTTACATTGAAATGTCTAAAGTGCCCGCCCGCCTCGCAAGCGAGAGCGTTGCGGGCAGGCCTAAAGTGAGAACTTAGGGATTTTACCCCAATGGAGTATTGGAGTGATGGGTTAGTTTGTCATGAGCAAGGTGAGGGAGAGGAATATAAATATAATATTTTCGGCTTTTACAATCCACTACTCCAGTACTCCATGTATGTGGCATGAATCGATTGCCACTAAAACCTATATGATTTAAGTAAGCTGTAGAAATTCCAAAACGTATAATTAGGCAACACGGAATAGGTAGTAATTAATAACGAGTATCCAATATCAAGTTATGAAAACTATTAACTGGCCAGCTCTTCACGCAAAGAAGGAAGGGAACCTTTTTACATTTTTTTTATGGATACTTTCATTTGTATATGGCCTTGCTATCCAACTTAGGCTTGTTGCTTATAAGATGGGTTTTTCGAGGATTAAGCGCCTTCCTGCCCATGTTGTTAGTATTGGAAATATAACCACAGGTGGTACAGGCAAGACGCCATTTGTTGCCATGCTTGCCAAGTGGGCAGATAGAAATGGATTTAGGGTAGCTATCCTTTCAAGAGGTTATAAAGGAAAGAGAAGCAATGACACCCTTGTTGTCTCTAATGGGAAAAAGATTTTAGCATCGGTAGATGATGCAGGAGATGAACCACTTCTATTAGCTAAAAAACTATTTTCTGTTCCTGTATTAATATCGAAAAAAAGATATAAAATCGGATATTTGGCCTTAAAATTATTTAATTCGGAGTTACTGTTATTAGATGATGGATATCAACATTTATCATTACATAGGGATGTGAACATTCTTCTTGTAGATGCTAAAAGGCAATTTGGAAACAGATCGTTACTGCCCCTGGGCCCTTTGAGGGAACCAGTTAAACAGATAAAAAGAGCAGATATTATTATTATCACTAGATGCACAGATGAGCATCCTGGAGATGACCTTGTCGATTTCTTGCAAAAGAATTTCCCTGCAAGATCGATCTTTCGATCTGGTCATTTTCCTGATCAAGTCATATTTCCCCTTGTTGGTAAGGCCTATCCACCGGATATTTTGAAAGGGAAAAATGTGGTGGCCTTTGCAGGGGTAGCCAATCCAGACGATTTTTTAGAAACGGTAGTAAGTCTTGGGGCTTATGTCATTAACTTTAAAGCTTTTTCTGACCACCATGTTTTTAGTAAAAATGAGATTGAAGAGCTTGTATCTTGGAAAAAAAGATCAGATGTCGATTTGTTATTGACCACAGAGAAAGACTGGGTCAGGATTGACGGTAAAATTGGTGTAGATCTGGACATTGCTATTTTAACCATAAAGATAGGGCTCCTTTCAGGCTCGCCTGCCACTCCGCCAAAAGCGGACGAGCGAGCAGGTACAGATACACTTTTTGATATCATCAAGCAGGGTATTATTAGATCA
>Ga0209977_10001400_pt1 | contig 10567 bp, 9 predicted proteins | sample SumtaG_2_FD_183113 | JGI IMG/M metagenome (GOLD analysis project Ga0209977, IMG submission 183113) | Deep subsurface microbial communities from Indian Ocean to uncover new lineages of life (NeLLi) - Sumatra_00607 metaG (SPAdes) (version 2) | ecosystem: Environmental > Aquatic > Marine > Oceanic... | reverse complement strand
GGTAATATAGCCTGTAGCTTCAACCCCGTTGCCAGCCAAGTCATGACCAATAAATCTTATTTCGGCTACAGCCCATATGACGTTTAAAGTTCCGATCAGAGCGTTCAAGGGAGGGGCAGTCTTGGCTTCTGCTCTCACTGCCACAATTTCGACATCCACAGAAGCGTCAACTTCACAAACAACTGCAAGCCTGCCTTCGAATGCAGCTGGCACAGGGCCTCCTTCAGGTCTCGTATAAGTGACCGTATAACGGTCAATCATTACACTTGTTTTGTAAGATGTTCCAGGCAAAAGGGGCTCCGGATTCTTAAAGTTTGCCTCCAGTGTAACCACAACCGGGTTTGTCAAGTAGCCTCCACCTGTTTGAACATCTGATGTAAGATAATCTGCATCTCCCCCGCCCACATCCATCCCGACGATTCTCGTGACTATAAGTATAACGCTGGACTTGTCGCTATCGCCCACTGTGTTGTTGCAAGAAAGAAGGAAGAAAAAAACGCAAAGGATTGCCGTAATTTTTAGGGAATTTTTTATTCTTCTCATTTTATACATCCTGTTATTTTATTATTCGAGGAGTGATAAAAATGATCAGCTCTCGCTTTTGCCTTGTTCGAGCGAAATTTTTGAAAAGGCCTCCCAGTATGGGAATCTTATGGAGCAAGGGAACTTTTTCTCGAGTAATAGAATCTTCAGTCCTGTAAATTCCTCCGATAACGGTTGTCCCTCCATCTCTAACCATGACCGTGGTTGTTGCGCTTTGAGTAGTTATCGGAGGAATTCCGTTGACCAGGTTGGCGAAGTCGGCAGCGTTGTTCCTTATTTCAATATCCATGATAATTGTTCCTTCAGCCGTAATCTGAGGAGTGGCTCTAAGCTCTAATGCTGCGTTAACGAATCTTGTGGTTGTGGTAAAGTTAGCCACAGTCTGGACAGGAATCTGCCTTCCCTGGATAATTTCTGCCTGCTGGTTGTTCTGAGTGGTTACTGTGGGGCTGGAGATTATTTGGCCCTGGCCTGAAGTTTCAAGAGCAGAAATAGCCATATCCAGTCTGAAGGTATCCATGACAGTGCCAAAAGAGAGACCGATTGCGGTATTGAATGCAGGGGCAGGAAGGTTTATAGCATAACCGCCCAGAGGCCCTCCGATTCCTTTGGTGGTGAGTCCTTGAGGGATTAGAGCCCCGTCAACTGTAATATCGCTCGGGAATTTTAGAGAAGTCTGGTTGCCATGAAGAGGATCCATTATACCGCGAAATCCCCATTGGATACCGAGGTTGCGGACAAAAGTGGAAGACGCCTCCACAATCCGAGCCTCTATAGAGACTTGTGGAGTTGGAGTATCAAACACAGCGATGAGTTTTTCCAACGTACCGATCCTGTCTACCACATCAGATATAATCAAGGTGTTTGTCCTCTCATCGACAATGATTTCTCCCCTTTGGGAGATTTTGGTCCTCAGAAGACCTTCAACATCTGCAGCTCTTGCGTAGGAGAGGTCAAACACTTTAACCAGGATGGGACCGGCTAATTCTTTGCTATCTTCCAGCTTTCTCTGCTCTTCGTCTTCTCGGGTGAGAACTGCCATAGGAGCAATTCGGAGAACGTTCCCATCAATTGTTTTTCCCATTTTGTTTAACTTTAGAATAATATCGAGAGATTGATCCCAGGGAACATCCTGCAAGTCGCAGGTGACAGTCCCTCTTACTTCTGGATCGAAAACGACGTTCAGACCGGCGAAATGTCCCAGATAGAGAATAACATCTCGCAGGTCAGCATCCTTGAATTTCATGCTGATGATTTCTCCAGTATATCTTACTTCGGGTGCTTCAAGGACTGTAGGCCTGACGGGAACCTCTATGACTGGTTCTGGAACTACGGGAACCTCGGTTGGCACTGGAGGTGCTACCTCTTCTTCAGTGGGAGCCGGGGGAACTGGAGGTGCTGGTCTTGGAGTCGGGGGGGCCATGGCTAGAGCAACTCGAGCTATTTCATCTTTATAGAATTGGAAGATAAAATTCTCTTTCTCAGAGAAAAAAGTGTAGAATTTGGGCCGATCAAGGTCGAAGACTAATCGAGCGATTGTGTAAGGGGGAGCAACTTCAAATTGTCCCGTTCTTACTCTTTGGATATCGAGTTTTCCTAATGGATAGCGGAAAGTGGGGTCAGGATATAATGTGTGGAAAAAGTCAACTACTAAACGTAGGGGGTTTTCAAGAGCAAATATCTGGGTTATGGCTTTTTCGTCCAGTTTTGCCGTGACGTTAACCATGTCCTTTTCCTCAAAGATGCCAACTTCTTTGAAGAGTAATTGCTTCTTAGGCCATTTTTTGAGTTCTTCTTCCGTTGCAGAATCGACGATGTATCCATTTAAAGTTCTTTGGATTCTATTCAGCTCTACAATTGTTTGTTCCTGCTCGGCATAGATTCTGTATGGCACTTGCTCTTTCAGGTCTATTAAAACATGGATATCGTTATCCTCTATTTTTTCTACCCTTATGTCCTCAACGAGCAAAGATTCTCCTCGGCTGATTTGAAAATCTTCTGCTGTTTCTGCGTTATCAAACTCGAGCACAATTGTTGAAGGAGTATCTTTTAAATAATATGTTTCAGAGATGGCTGGAGGCGCGCTTGTTTCAAATATTATTAGTGTATTGAGTTTTTCAGGTTTGACAGATATTTTATTTATGGTGACTAAGGCTTCATTGTTAAGAACATATCCGTTTAATAAAGCAAACAGACAAAACACAAAAAGGATTTGGGAAAATTTTTTCCATTTCATCTTACCGCTCCTCTGGATGAATTTCTTTGACAATATCTCTTGGTTTAAATAAAGGAAAGCCTCTTTCTTTTGTTTTCCGGAAAGTAATACTGGATTCTTGAATTGACAAAACGAAGCCGTCAGAGAATCTTTGTCCGGCTTTGATGAACAATGGGAATTCCTGAGGACCGGTTACTATAGCGGTGAATTTTCCTCTGGCCTTGACAATACCTATAAGGGTTATATCGTCGATATAAATTTCAGACTTTCCGCCAGGTGTGGTTTCTCTCTTGGCATCTCTGCCTGCAAGTAAATCTCTGAAAGGATCTTTCCTCCCTTGACGCTGGTAGGCAGGTGAAGTCCTTTTTGGCATCTCAGAGCTGAGTTCTTTCGCTAAATCCTTTTTTTCCTCTTTTTCTTCCTGAGATAAGATGGGCAGGATGAACAGACAAATAAGACTGAATAAAAGAAAGAGATATACTATTTTTTTCATTTTTTTTCTTTCATCTACTCCCCTCTCCAGGAGCAATCTCCTCACGAAAGATGTATGTTTTTGCTGTATAGGCTGCAGATATGGTGGAGGTATCTGTTTGTTTTCCAAGGGATTTAATCGAGAAATCCTCTATATTGAAGAGGCGCGAAAAATTACTCAAGCGGTCGAAGAATATCGCTAGATTGTGATAATTTCCTGTTATTTCTATTGATATCGGCCACTCATAGTAGAACTCCATGTCGACTTCTCCCTTAGGAAGAAATTTTACAATATTAAGACGAGAATTAAGGGCGAGTTGCTGCATTTTCCTTAAAATGTCCCATATTTCTTTCCTTTTAGGAATGATAGCCTCGAGCTCGTTCAGAATTTTCCTCAAGTCAATTAATTCTCCTTCAATTTTACTCAGTTGCAGATTTCTTTGCTTCAGATTCGTTACTTCTGCTTCAGTTTTCTCCCTTTCTTGTTTAAGGGCTGTTAGTTTGTTGTTTTGGGGTTTGAAATAGATAAAGAAGAGAAGGGCAAAGACAATCACCGCCAGGAGAATGTGTCCATACCAGGGCCAATCTTTCATTTTGCTACCTCACTTACATCTTCTCCTGATTGGGATTCAGCTGCTGGTTGGAGAACAAAACTTGCATTTAAGGCAAATTCTAGGTACTGATTATCTCTCGACGTCCTCTGAGTGGAAGAGAGAAGGTTGACGTTGAAGAAATAGGGGCTTGTTTCTAAACTATAAATATAATCTGCGATTAAGTTGTTAGAAAGAGCTCTCCCTTTTATATGAACCTTCTGTTTGTCGTAAGTAGCTTCTGAAAGCCAGACATAGTAAGGAATGTGTTTGCTTAACTCATCCATTATCCTTACTGCAACCTGCTGGCGGGGCTTTATCTGGTTGATGAGGTTTATTTTTCTCTCGAAGAGGCTTTTTAGTTTTTGTGCTTCTTCTAACTTGCCCAGAACATCACTGAGCTTATTTTTTTCTGCTAGTGCATCTTCCAGGAGACCTCCCTCTTTATTGAAAGCACTTCTTTGGTAAAAGAAAAGAGCTGCGGCGGCAAAGACAACAAGAAGATAGATTAAGCTCATTTTTGGAGGTTTTATTTCCCTTCTGACTTCTTCGGCCGGGAGTTCTTTTGCTTCAGGCTTTAATAAATTTATCCTAATCATGATTTTATTCCTCTCCCCTCCTGGTGGCAAGTCCGGTAGCCACTCCAAAAAGCGAGGCCATATCCCGAAGATATACAGAATCTAATTTCTTTTCGTTATAAAAGATATTTCTAAAAGGATTGAAAAGCTCTGTATCTGTATTAAACTTCTGTTCAAAGGATTTCGGCAGGTCTTTTAGCTTGGATAATCCGCCGCTCAAGAGAATTTTGTCAATTTTCTTTTCACTTCCTTCTCCAGATTCGTAGAAAGAGAATGTTTTTTCAACTTCCTCAAGGAGGTTCGCAGTGTTCGTGTCAATAACAGCCTGTGTCTGTTCAGGTGGCATATCTTTGACAGGAATTCCCTTGAGTACTTTTTCTGCCTCGTCAGAGCTAACGCCCAGGTCCTTTCTTATATTTTCTGTGAAAAAGTAGCCACCGATGGAGAGATCTCGGAATAATTGAGGTGTTTCCCTGTCGGTAATGACGATATTGGTTGTATGTGCCCCAAGATTAATTAAAGCAGTTGTCTTTTCTCGGAAAATCTCCGGATAATTTATCTCCATCGCATTTTGAAGGGCAAAAGCATCTACTTCTATTGCAACTAAGTTTTTGCGAGCTTGATTAACAACATTACTATAATTGGTGATTTTTTCTTTTTTTGCCGCTACAAGAAGAATATCTAAAGCTTTCTGTTCTGAACCTGAAGATGGTTTCAAGATAGCATAATCCACACTTGTCTCTTCATAGGGATAGGGGATATTGTGCCTTGCTTCCCAGATAATGGATTCTGCTAACTCTTCTGTTTCCATAGAGGGAAGTGATATTTTTTTAATAATCACTGAACTGCCAGAGACAGCGATATTAACGTTTTTGTTCGAAATCTTGTTTTCATCAAATATCATCTTTATAGTTTCGACCACAGCTTCAGAGTCCATGATTGTTCCTTCTACGATTGCGTCATGAGGTAGGAACTCAAGAGCTACATTTTCGACTTCAAACGAGCCTTCTCCCTCTTTTGCCTTTGGTTTTAACTCGATAGCTTTAATAGAATAGGAACCGATATCCAATCCAACTAGTCCTTTCGCTTTTCCGAGGCCAAACATTTTCTCTCTCCTTTTTAGTAGTAAGCTTATGCTTGAGTGCTTTTCCTGAATTTCTCCCTAAGTTTTTTTTCCACTTGCCCTGGGACCAAATCTGTAAGACCGCCTCCTAACATGAAAATTTCCTTCACTAATTTTGAGCTGAGAAAAGAATAGCTGAGATTGGGCATCATAAAAAGTGTCTCGATTTCTGGGTCAAGCTTCCGATTCATCAAAGCCATTTGAAATTCATATTCAAAATCTGAGATGGCTCTTAAACCCCTTATCACAATATTAGCGTTATTATTTTTTGCAAATTCAACGAGTAGACCATCGAAGGCTTTTACCTCGATATCTTTGTGATCGACGAAAAAATCCTGGATCATATTCATCCTTTCTTTAGTCGTGAAAAGAGATTTTTTTTTGGGATTCTCTACGACTGCAACCAGTATTTCATCGAAAATCTTCAATCCCCTTTGAATAATGTCAACATGCCCGCTTGTGATAGGGTCAAATGACCCTGGATACACAGCTCTTTTCTTTGCAGGTGCGTGAATTCTTTCGCTCATCTTGGTTAAGCTACTACTATCAAAAAAATTTTGCTTTGTCAATTCAAAATATACCTGAAGTTTCTCCTGGTTTGATCTCATTTTGGTTTATTGAACTCTGAATAATTTGACAATTTCTGCCAATCCAATATAAACGCAATATATATTTTTACAATGTCATTGCGAGCCCTGAAAGGGCGTGGCAATTTCTTAAGATGAATTAACGAGATCGCTAGCCTGTTCCGAGCAAAGCGAAGGAATCTTCTTCGCTCCTCGCGATGACACTGGAATAATTGCGTTTGTATTAATTCGGGGAGGAGATTCATATTCGAGTTTTCTCTCATCTCACCGATACCTCTCTAATAAAGCAGCTAAAGTTTAGCCGTGTCAGTTACATATCGTTGCAGAGATGGATTATAGCGTCAATCACCAGAGGGGAGGATTTCAAAGGGTGAATTTTAGGGTAATTTCATCACCCTTAGGGGTTAAGGCCCTCATCTCTGCAGAGGAAGCAATTCAATGGGGTCAGGTCTTGTTTTTTGCCTACAATGGAGTCAGACCTGCAAAACTTGCATAATTACGCTCATGCCTTTTTGGGTAAAAAGGGGACAGGCTCCTTTTTTTTCAGGTCTTGTTTTTTGTCTACAATGGAATCAGACCTGCAAAACTTGCATAATTACGCTCATGCCTTTTTGTAGGGGCTTGATTCATCAAGCCCGCACATTTTGAAGATATACCAATCTTATATGCCGGATAATACGTCTTAGGGTGTAACTTGAGTGAACGTTTTTATTTTGCCTCGGGTTAACGTCCTCATTTTACTTTGGGAGTATAATAGGATTAAAATATCATAAAGATTAGCAAATAATCCAAAGGCCAGGAGGTTTCAAGCCTTATATGCTTTCTCTTTTGAGCTTAAAGCCATCTCAGCCAGGAGAAATAGATGAAAGAAAGCAATTTTTTTAAAATGGTATTTGCTCTCACAATAATTTTTTGTTCCGCTTTTTTCTGCTTCTGTGAAGACGATGAATCATATGCCAGGAAGAGAGAAGAGATGGTTCGGGCACAACTTAAGACACGAGATATAACTGACAAACAAGTCTTGGAGGTCATGGGGAAAGTTCCCCGCCATCTGTTTGTTAGCCCCCGCTTGCGCCGTCAGGCTTACAGGGATTCCCCTTTGCCTATTGATGAGGGCCAGACGATTTCCCAGCCTTACATAGTAGCCTTGATGACCCAATACCTTGAGTTGAAAGGGGGAGAGAAAGTTTTGGAGATCGGGACTGGCTCTGGCTATCAGGCTGCTGTGCTTGCCCACCTAACAGATAAAGTATATTCGATTGAAATAAGGGAAAACTTGGCGAAAAAAGCAGCTGAAACACTAAGCACGCTAAATTACAGTCAGGTGCAAGTCAAATGGAGTGATGGTTATTTTGGCTGGGAAGAGCATGCCCCATTCGATGCCATTATCGTTACGTGTGCAGCCAATCATGTCCCGCCTCCTCTCCTCAAGCAGCTAAAGGAAGGCGGCAGGTTTATCATTCCCCTGGGCAGTACTCTCTATTTTCAGACTCTCACTCTTATTACCAAAAAAAAGGGTAAGCCGAAAGTGAGGCAGATTTTAGGTGTCACTTTTGTTCCCATGGTTGGAGAAGTCCAGAAAAAACCGGGCAAGTAAATAGCCTCCGGCTGCCAGGACTAAAACGAGATTATATCCTCCCCAGAATGCAATGATCAGGGCGAGAATCGAATTGATGACAGAGGAGAAGGCATTGGTCGCCCAGGCCCAGAGAATAAGTCTTTTCTCCCCTTGATCCAGCAGCCGAACTCCTGTGGGGAAAGGAAATCCCATTAAGAAACCGAGGGGGAAGATTACTAAAAACGTCAGGATTATTTTTAATGTCAGGTTGAAGCCTATGAGGCTTTCATAAAGGAGAGGAAGAAGAAAAAGATAGAGCACGATAAGACCTGTGCAGAGAAGAAGGCTTCGCTTAAGATTCCTTTTTAAGTTCTGGCCGAGGATCCTTTTAGAGAAGAAGCTCCCTAGTCCGGATGAGAAGAGCAGAGAAAAAATTATGATAGATACTGAATAAAGAGGGTGCCCCAAAAAAAGAATAAATTTTTGTATAAAAGTTATTTCCAGAAACATAAATGCCATTCCGATCAGACTAAAATAGAGAAAAATTTTCGAAGAAAAACCTCTGATTTTGTTTTTTGCCTTTCGAAAAACAAAAATAGGCAAAAGTATCAGAAAAAAAGCTATAATGATGGACTGTACGAGGAGAAGGGGGACTAAGAATTCTCCCTGGAGAAAAGGAAGCCATTTCTTGCCCATTGCATTGTAGGTGGCCTTCAGTTTGTTTAGCTTGAAAAAATTAAAGAAAAAAGGGCGGTTGTCAGTTACGGGCTTTATCTGGAAAAGGTAATTTTTGTAAAGCTTTGCTCTTTCTGAAGGAGAGAGAAGCTGAAGGGTGAGATTATAGTAAAGGGGCTTCTCGAGCTCGATGTGGATATTGGTTTCATCAATTTGTATTCCCGGGTAATAGACAAGATCAAAAAGACGCTTACCTGCAAAATCTTTTAACTTCTGGATTTCCAGCCTGGAGAATGGGCTTTTTTTGATAAAAAAGCTTATGGTTCCCCAGCTTCTGATGGCCATGATATGAGAACCAGGATCCATTTCGCTCCTCTCCAGAGCATCAATCCAGGTGGCCAATATTCTTCCCTCCTGCCGGGGAGGAGGAAGCAAATAGAGACTAATACTGACAAGCCCATCGGGTGACAATCGGTTTAAAATATGGGCAAAGGAGTCGGTTGTATAAAGGTAGTTTTCACTGAATCCATAAAGGCCTGTTCCCGTAGAGCCAAAGACATCGGTTAAAGAAAAGACGATTAAGTCATAGGTGTCTTTATCCTGTTTTAAAGCAGCTCGACTATAAGCTGAAACAACATGAATATTTTTTTTATTGTAGAGGTCTCCGGAGAATTGGGCCAGTTCCTGGCGAAGAAGCTTCGCAGTCAGAGGATTAGCCTCGATTACTTTGATTTGAGAAGCATTGAAATATAGGGAAGAGAGAACATCCAGCCCTCCTTTTGGTTCGATGATGAGGGTGCGCGGGCTTTCGGTTAAGGAGTAAGCAAGGGAGGAGGGAAGATAAGAAAGAAATTCAAGCTGCGGCTCTTCCGGGTCTTTTATGCGGGTGATGGCGGAAAGCTCCCCTCCATCTGTAGATAGTCCAAGCTGAGGCGGTAATTCTTTCTCGTACAGGAGGCTCAGCCCTGGCGCAAATCTTATGGCGGGCGAATCTATAATATCGACCCGAGAGATGGAATTCCATCTTGTGAGGAGATGTTTTGCCTGGGGGTATTTTAGGGCTATGGGCAGAGCTTTGTACGGCGAGATTCTGAAGCTCAGCCAGGAAGGAGAACTCAGGAAGAGGGCAATTTCTGCAGACATAAGACAGAGAAGGAGAAACCTAAAAGTGAATCGCCGCCTCCAACTAAAGAGGAAAGAGGAGAAAAGAGCTAAAAAGGAACAAAAGATGATAACTCCTCTATCTCCCTTGAGAAGGAAGACGAAAAGGGCTATCAGAGTACCGGCTCCAGCACCGAAAAGGTCTGAAAAATAAATTCTGTTCACAAGCCTTGGGACTCTGGAAATAGCGAAAGATATTGTCAGACCGGCGAAAAAAAACGGAACACAGAGAAGGAAGTAAAGCAGGAAGACAAAAAATATCTGGTTTTTATCCCATGAAATACTTATGAAGTCGAAGGGAACAGAGTTGCAGAGAAGAAAGCTCAGAAGAATGGTCAGAGAATAGATAAAAGAGCTGTAAGATAAGAACGTGTCCCGATCTACAGAGCTGAAAGATTTGAAAAGGGTTAAAAAAGACCCGCTTGCTCCATACCCCATAAAAGCTATGCTGACCACCCAAAAGGCAAAATGGTAATGCTGGGAGACAGAAAAATATCGGGTTAGAGATATCTCTAAACAGAGCGTTGCTGAGGATATCAGGAATATAGCGGCCAGTGAGCGATTTTTCATTTCTGCCACATCGAATAAGTTAAAAAAGATTTAGGCGGCTGTCAATGTTTCTTTAGGTAACGTCTCCCACATTTTTGGGGTCAGGTCTTGCTTTTTGCCTTAACTCATATATAAGCAATATATATTTTTACAATGTCATTGCGAGCCCTGAAAGGGTGTGGCAATCTCTTAAGATGAATTAACGAGATCGCCACGTCGCTTCGCTCCTCGCGATGACACTGGAATAATTGCGTTTGTATTAATGCCTTAGATTGCGGGTAATCCCCCTCTTTTTATAAAGGGGCAGGGGAGCATGGCAAAATCTCATCCTGAAGATAGGAGATATTTTTATCGCTTTCATCCTTGCCATGATATTTTAATGTGTTTCTTTGAGATTTTTGAGGCAGGCAAAAAACAAGACCTGACCCCATTGCATTTGGTCGGTTCTTGTGTTAATTTTGAAAAAAGCAGAGATGATCAAATTCGGGACTTCAGGATGGCGAGCCATAATGGGGGA
>Ga0209977_10001399_pt1 | contig 10568 bp, 12 predicted proteins | sample SumtaG_2_FD_183113 | JGI IMG/M metagenome (GOLD analysis project Ga0209977, IMG submission 183113) | Deep subsurface microbial communities from Indian Ocean to uncover new lineages of life (NeLLi) - Sumatra_00607 metaG (SPAdes) (version 2) | ecosystem: Environmental > Aquatic > Marine > Oceanic... | reverse complement strand
ATACCCATTTATGACCGAATACAGCGAGCAAGAGTGATGTCCCAGCCTATTGACAGATTTGGTGAGCTCAATTCCATGATGACCTGGGCAGAAAAGGCAGCCAAAGAAGAGAAGATCACCAGAGAGGAGGCTGATAACTGGTCCCTGCGAAGCCATCAGAAGGCCATTGCTGCAATAGAGTCTGGCAAGTTCAGTGAAGAGATTGTTCCCATTCCTATACCACAAAGAAAAGGTGAGCAATTAATCTTTGATACAGATGAGACACCCCGGCCAGATACTACATTAGAGAAACTTGCCAAACTACCCCCTGTCTATCCTGACGGGGTATGTACTGCTGGAAATTCATCTACAGAAAACGATGGTGCAGCTGCGGTGGTCTTGATGTCTGAGACAAAGGCAAAAGAGCTGGGCGTGGAACCCATGGCCTATTTCAGATCCTGCGCTATCGCTGGCAGTGACCCGACACTCACTTATCCTGCAGTACCTGACTCTGTGAGCAAAGCCCTAAAGAAGGTTGATATAACCATAGATCAAGTAGACCTCATTGAGATACAAGAGGCATTTGCTGTGCAGGCGTTGGCCGATGCCAGGATGATGGAGATTAAAGAGGAAGATTATGATAAAAAGATTAATGTCAATGGTTCTGGCATTTCCCTTGGTCACCCCATAGCTGGCACTGGTGCAATGAGATTGGTGACCTTACTACATGAGATGAAGAGGCGCGGTTCCAGGTTTGGATTGGAGACCATTTGCGGCGGAGGCGGTCAGGGAATAGCTGCTATATTTGAAAGGAGAGGATTTTAGAATGGAAATCAAAAAGGTTACTGTAGTGGGAATGGGCACCATGGGTAGCCAGATAGGTATTGTTTGCGCCAGGAGTGGTTTTAAAACCTGGATGGTGGATGTGTCTCCTGCGCTGGTAGAGAAAGGATTAAATGGCCTAAAGGCCTTCTTAAATAACCAGGTTAAAAAAGGGAAAATGACCAAAGAGGAAATGAAAACTACTTTTTCTCTTATAAGCACAAATACCAATTTAGATGAGGCCTTATCAGGGGTGGATTTGGTAATTGAGGCTGTTTACGAGGATATAGAGGTAAAAAAGGAGATCTTCCGGAAAGCTGATCTCACCTGCCCCAAGAAGACCATTCTAGCCAGCAATACCTCGACTCTGAGTATTACAGAGATGGGTGCGGCCACAAGAAGAGCAGAGAGGTGCATAGGAACACATTTCCTGATCCCAGCAGCACTTACTCCCCTCGTTGAGATAGTCAGGGGCATGGAGACCTCTGATGAGACCCTAGATACTGTTATCTCATTCCTTATTAAATGTGGAAAAGAGACAGTTACTGTTGAGGATTCCCCTGGTTTTGTTATCAACCGTCTTTATCTTCCTATGGTAAATGAGGCCTTTTTTGTCATGGAATCCTCCTTAGCAAGCGCAGAGGAGATTGATAGAAGTTGTGTTAAAGGTCTTGGCTTTCCATTAGGGCCTCTTGCTGCAGCCGATGCCTTTGGGCTCGATATTCTACTTGCCTGCATGAGAAGCTTTCAGAAAGAATTTGGTGAAAAATACCGGCCTGCTCCCCTGCTGGTAAAACTGGTCAAAGCTGGAAGGCTGGGCAGAAAAACAGGTCAAGGGGTGTATAACTATATGTGATAAGGGTAAATAAGTTATCTGAATTATTCCTATTGCCTTTTTGAAGCATACATTTTGTGACCATTGCTTGACATAAAAAATAGATATTATTAGCATATTTATGATATAGTTATATTTATAAAAGGTAAATTTCGTTGAGAATTTCTGTTCAATACCAATTCAGCTAATGGTTCTGCTTCTATTTTATTTTTCATCAACAGTATCTATGCTAGAAAATTTTCTACATTGAAACAATCTAAATATAGCCTTACATTATGCCAGTTTATGAATATGCAGGACTTGATAGCTCTGGAAAGACCCTGAAGGGAATCCTTGATGCAGACAGCACAGTTGCAGCCCGCCAGAAACTCAGGGCCTCAGGAGTCTTTCCGGTTGAGGTGAAAGAGACACTTTCCCGACCCAAAGGCGGACCTTCAGATACTCTTTCTCTCTTTGCTATTTTCCAGCGTGTTAAACCTGGAGAGGTGTATGCTATAACGCGCCAACTTTCTACTTTATTGGCTGCAGGGGTTCCTCTTGTTGCGTCTTTAGATTCCCTCATATCACAGAAATCCAGACCCATCCTTAAGAAAATCATTGCCCAGATAAAGGAATCTGTCAACCAAGGTAACAGCCTGGCTTTCTCTCTATCGCAACATCCAAAAATATTTTCGAATTTCTACATTAATATGGTTCGCTCTGGCGAGGCATCAGGATCTCTTGATGTAGTTTTGGCTCATCTGGCAGAATTTGGAGAGAATCAACAGGCCTTGAGAGGGCGCTTTAAAGCGGCCCTTGCCTACCCAGTTTTTATGTCATTAATTGGGACCTTTATCCTCTTTTTCCTTATAACCTTTATTGTGCCTAATATTACAAAGATATTCACTGAGATGCATCACACGCTTCCTCTTCCTACTATGGTGCTCATAAATGTAAGTAGTTTTTTACTCTCTTTCTGGTGGGTTATCTTACTGGCTATGTTTAGTGGTATTGTAATAATAATGTATAGTAAAAAAAGACCAGGAGTCCATTACATATGGGACAAACTCAAGCTTGGTATTCCTGTTCTTGGCCCCATTAACCAAAAAATTGCCCTTGCTCGATTTGGAAGGACACTAGGCAGTCTTCTCCAAAGTGGTGTTTCTCTTTTGTCCTCCCTACAAATAGCCCGAAACATTGTTAATAATGTTCTGATTGCTGAGGTCCTTGATAAGGCTGTGGATGAAATTCGGGCAGGTAAAAGCCTGGCTGGTTCTCTTTCACAAAGCCGATGGATTCCATCCATGGTTACACAAATGATATCTGTAGGTGAGCAAAGTGGGGAGTTGGAAAGCATGCTGAATAAAATTGCAGACACACATGAAAGAGAGGTAGAATCGCGCATCATGGCATTGACCTCAATGCTTGAGCCGATTATGATTCTGATAATGGGCCTGATTGTTGGATTTGTTGTTATTTCTATATTACTCCCCATTTTTGAAATGAACCAGATGATCGGCTGAAAGACCTGAATTGGAGGAATTATGATACGATGTAGATTTGGTGATAGAAGGGGTTTTACCCTGATAGAAATCATGGTGGTTATGGTTATCCTTGGTATTTTAGCCGGACTTATTATTCCGAGAATAATGGGTAGACCGGAAGAGGCTCGGCGTACAAAGGCCCGGGTTCAGATTGAGAGCATAGAGACCGCACTTAAGCTATATAGGCTGGATAGTGGCTCTTATCCTACTACTGAACAGGGTCTACAGGCCCTTGTTGAATCTCCTGCGGTGGGCAAACTTCCCATTGCTTGGAGAGAGGGAGGGTATCTGGAAAAAGGAAAGGTCCCAAAGGATCCATGGGGAAACGAATATGTTTATCTTTGTCCCGGAATTCACGGTGATTTCGACCTTATATCGTATGGGGCTGACGGGGAAACAGGTGGTGAGGGTAAAGATCAGGATATTAACAGCTGGGAACTGGAGTAATCTCTGGGGTGCATGAAAAAATTATCATGCAAAAAAGCAAATTAAAAATAGGTAAACAAAATAGATTTGCACTTTTCATTTTTCATTTTTCAATCTTCAATGGAGCGAAGCGGCAGGGCTTTACCTTAATTGAACTGACAGTAGTCGTTTTCTTGATTGGTGTAATGCTTGCTGTGAGTATCCCCAGGTTTCGATATTCCCTAATAACCGATAGCCTCAAGTCCACGACACGGAGGATTGTTGGCCTTGTCAAGGGTTTGAGAAACGAGGCGATTCGAGAGCAAAAAATCTATCTCCTCCATTTTGATATCGGATCAAATCAAATTTGGATTGACTCTGATACCATAACCGAAGAAGAACGTGAGATGGCTCAGAAAAAGGCCTTCCATCTGCCCCCGGGTGTTCAGATTCTGGATGTTTGGACCAAAAGGAAGGGAAAGAGGGTAGATGGAAATATAGTTATCCAGTTTAGCAAGAAAGGGTATATCGAGCAGACAGTGATCCATCTTGGGGCAGAGGACGGCAGGGAATTTACTTTATTCTTAAGCCCATTTCTTGGAAAGATAAAGAGCTACGATAAATATGTGGATATTGGAATTTTATAAAAAAAGGAGTGTTTAAGGAATGGAGTATTGGAGGAATGGAGTATTGGAGGGATGTGACAACACAAAAAAAGGACAGTACTCCAAAAGGAATCTTGGTTTTACCCTCCTTGAAGTGATGATTGCAATTGCAATTATTGCAATTACCTTGTTGGCTGTTTTTGGGTCCCAGTCTCAAAGCCTTTCGCTTGCCAATGAGGCAAAATTCAGTACAACGGCTGCTCTCCTTGCACAGAGTAAAATGGCTGAAATTGAGGCAGTAAACCCTGAGGATCTGGCCTCCGATTCTGGTGATTTTGGAGAAAATTTTCCAAATTATCACTGGAATTTAACCGTGAGTGATGTTTCATTTGCTGGTATAGATGAGGCCTTGGACTATCTCAAAAAAATTGATTTGAGTCTTTTCTATGGCGAATATGGCCAGTATAAATATAGTCTCAGGCTTTATCGGTTTGTGCCCAAAATAAAATAAATCAATTTTCTCGGAACTATAAATACTTTTAATAAATATGTGGATATTGAAAGCATGTAAGATGGAGTGTTGGAGAGATGGAACAATCCAAAGCAAGAACAATACTCCAATACTCCAGTACCCCAAAAAGAACTCAGGTTTTACCCTAGCAGAGATCCTGATTGCCATATTCATTTTTACCGTGGTTCTCACAACGATCTATACCTCCTACACTGGGACTTTTCGAATTGTAGATGAGACCGAATATCAGGCTGAAATCTATAGAATGGCCAGGATTACCATGGAAAGGATGCTTGAAGATTTGGAATCCATTTATATTCCAAAAAGTGAAGGAAATCCTGAATCAGGAGAGAGTCCTATACAGTCGGTTCAATTTGAGGGCAAAGACAGAGAGATCAAAGGCATGTGTGCCGACACCATCCGATTTATTTCCAGAGCACACATTAACTTAAGCGGACAGGATGAAGATACTGGAAAAACTGAAATTGGATATTATGTTAAAGAAAATGAAGAGGGTGAGGATTTAGTTCTATATCGGAGTGATAGACCAATGTTTGAGCAATCCTTACTGCTTGAGGAAGACTCTGGAGGATTGGTGCTTTGTGAGAGATTAGTATCGGTGAATTTTACTTATTATGAAGAAAACGGTGAAGCTCTTGAGGGCTGGGACCCTGAATCAGATGCACTTAAAGATAAAATACCGATAATGGTTTCCATTTCACTGGATTTTGTAAACCCTTTAAATCCTGAAGTACCCCTTAGATTCATGACAAGCGTAGCACTTCCAATAGAGAAGGGATAGTCGTGGCAAGGTTTCTTGGTGACAACAGAGGCATGGCCTTGATCCTGACAATTTTAATTATAAGCCTGATAGTTGCATTGACGCTCCAGTTCAATACATCAATGTGGTCTAATCTGCATGCGGCTGTAAATCTCCGTGATGGTATCAAACTCAGCTGCATAGCTAGGTCAGGATTTAATGGCGCTCTTGCGGTTCTGCATGAAGACGCCTCTTCAGGGAGTGTAGATACCCTGCGTGAGGACTGGGCACAGGCAAAGATGTTTTCTGAAAGTTCAGCTTCTTTGTTTGATGAGGGCCTGTTTCTTGTTGAGATTGCGGACCTGTCAGGAAGAATTCAACTCAGTAAACTGGTTGATAAGGATGGAAACTATGATAATACACAAAAAAGTATCTTTATCCGATTCTTGAGCTCCCCAGAATTTGGTCTTGATCCTGAAGAGGTGGAAGATATCGTAGATGCAATAAAAGACTGGATCGATAAGGACAGTGAAACTACACGGTTTGGTGCGGAAAACGCTTATTATCAGACATTAGAAAAGCCTTATCCTTGCAAGAATGCCCCCATTGAGTTTTTAGAGGAGCTGCTTTTTGTAAGAGGAATTACCAAGGATCTGTTTTATGGTTCCGGTGAAAAGCCGGGCATCTTTCAATACTTAAGCCCTCACGGTAATGGCAAGATCAATATCAATACTGCCGATCTTCTGGTATTAAGATCCCTTTCAGATGATATTGATCAGGAAAGGGCTGAGGATATAGTCGCATACCGTGAGAACGAAGATAATGATCTTTCAGATTTCAAATGGTATAAGAATGTTCCAGGGATGGCTGATGTGAGCATTCCAGATAATTTGCTTACCACCTCAAGTACCTATTTTGAGATCACATCAGAGGGTTTTAAGGGGACAATGAGTAAGAAGATCAAGGGCGTAGTAGAAAGAAAAGAAAAGTCACTTCAGATTTTGTCTTGGAAGGCGATGTAGGCTAATCATGGCAGGAAAGATTCTCGGGATTGACATACATAGTGATTCAATTACAGCAGTTCAGGTAGAAGGAGGACTGAGAGGCTATCACATAACAGGATGTGCAAGGGTTATGATGGGAGATGCTGGGGGACTGGATGAGGCATTTAAGGCACTGAGTGAACAACTATATCTTGAGGCTGATACATGCATTAGCACAATTCCTGGGGAAAAGGTATCATATCGGAATCTGCAAATGCCTTTTAGGAGCATGAAAAAGATTAGGCAGACCATAGCCTATGCTATCGAGACGATGGTCCCTTTTCCAGTAGAAAATTTGGTGGTTGATTTCACCGTCATTGATAAGTCGGATCAAAGTGATATTCTTGCTGCCTCAGTAGGGCGAGAGTATATCTCCGAATATCTAACCCTTTTAGAGGGCTATGGAGTTGACCCCGAAATCCTGGACATCAGCGGTGTGCCTTTAGTCTTATGGTTGTTCAGGCAAGTGGGGGTATCTGACAATGGGCTTCTCTTAGATATAGGCCTGAAGAGAAGCACAATGGTACTTTATCACAAAAGACGTGTAAACTTAGTCAGGACCTTTTCTTTTTGTGATGGCCTTAGAGCTGAGGCTATGTCAAATGCACCAACCGGCAACAATGCGGAAATCCCGGCACCTGATCAGGTCGTGTCTTGTTTCGAATCATTTTGCACAGATGTTCAAAATACGCTCCATGCATTTGGATCTCAGAATAACATGGAGGTTAGACCAGAAAAAGTTTTTGTCACTGGCATAGGAAGTATTTATCCGCATACGGTGGGTCTCTTAGAACGATTTCTTGATATTCCTGTTGAAGAAATTAATGTGACAGGTGGTGATCCAAGGGTTCATGTGGACGAAAATATAGCTCAGTTCTGGAATTCTGCTACAATGGATAGCGCCCTGGCACTTGCCCTTAGGGGCAATAAGCAGGGCCTGGGTTTTAATTTCAGGAAAGATGAATTTGAACTTAGAAAGAAGGAATCCAAGTTCAAGAGGGAGATCCGAAAGGCTGCTGTCTTCTTAATTGTTATTCTATCTCTTTTAACCACATATTTAGGTATTGATTATTATTTCCTGAAAAAACGCTACAGGATGCTGGATAAACAGATCACAGAGACATTCAGGCAGACATTTCCTGATGTGAGAAGGGTTGTAGACCCACTACAGCAAATGAAGGTGAAAATAACTCAAATCAAAAAATCAGCCTTTTCCCTTCCTGGAATTGGTGGAGACCATAAAGTCATTGATCTGTTACGGGATATTTCCCTTAGAGTTCCTGAATCGATGGATGTGAGGGTGATTAGGATGGTGGTTGATCCAGAGGCTGTACAGATCAAAGGAGAAACTGATACATTTAACACTGTAGATATTATTAAGAAAGGACTGGAGCCATCAGAGTATTTTAGTACAGTTACCATTAGTTCTGCCAATCTTGACCGCTCTAGCAAGCGGGTGAAATTTGAGATAAAGCTGAAACGTGCAAAGTAGGATAATGGAGTAATGGAGAAATGGAGAAAGGAAGAAAAGGAGTGAAGGAGGAATGAAAAGATACAAAACCAATAATCCCTGGCCCAGACCTGATATGCAAGGCCTAAGTTCTATGGCTTCTTCTTTCGAATTATTGGAGAGATATCAAATTGTTCCTAGTAAGTCGCGCCAGGGCGGGCCAGCACTCCAGCACTTCAGCTCTCCAATTCTCTTAGAACTATGATCATGAAACTTGCAAGGCGTGAAAAATATTTTGTATCGGCCGCGGCATTATTTATAGCGATTTTTTTTCTATTTCAGTTTTTCATTTTTCCTTTCTTTGAAACTAGAAGGAGGGTTGAAAGGGGTGTAAGTGCAAAAGAAGATAATCTAAAAGAGATTGCAAGGCTAAGCTCTGAATATCATAGATATCGGAGATCTTCTCAAGGCATAAAGCAGGTCCTTGCTAAGCGAAAGAAGGGGTTTACACTTTTTTCATTTCTTGAAGGCACAGCAGGTGATGCTGGCGTCAAGGCATATATAAAGTATATGAAGCCCTCCGTTTCGACTGGGTCTGGCCCTTACAAAGAATCCCTTGTTGAGATGAAACTGGAGGAGATTACATTGCACCAGTTAATTGGTTACCTTTACAGGATTGAATCGCCTGATAATGTTGTAAGCATCAAACGGATTTCAATTAAGGAAAACAAGAAGAAACCTGGCTATATAGATGCTATTTTACAGATATTGACCTTTAAGTAAGGATCGGAGAAATGGAGTGATGGAGAGATGGAGTAATGAAAAATACAAAATCAATACTCCACTTAGGGAATTGCTGCTATGAGACAGTTTATTTCAAAAAATAAGAAATGGTTTGGCTATATCTTTTACTGCATTATTATAACAGCTGGTCTTTTGTATTATCGTTTTCCTTCAGATGCCCTCAGGGATCATCTGCAGATAAGGGCAAACAATTTAGATAACTCGGTCACCCTTTCAATTGACTGGATTAAACCCTGGCTGCCTTTTGGATTAAAATTAGGGCAGACCGAGATTTCACTCAAAGATAAGTCTTCCATAAAGCTTTTCAGGGCTGATAGTCTTTTTGTCAAACCAGACGTATGGTCGTTTTTTAAAGGAAAGAGTAAATATTGCTTTGATTGCTTGGCTTATGGAGGTGATGTAAGGGGTTGTGTCTATCTCAAAAAAAATAGCATGGAAGCTCCTTTTGATACGGAAATTGAATTAAAGAATATTCAAATTGGCAATTATGAGCATCTAAAAGATTTGATCGGCTGGCAGGTTGATGGAATCCTTTATGGGACTATTTTCTATAGAGGGCAGCACAAAAACCTGATGGATGGAACTGGGGAGGCCAATCTGAAATTGTTAGACGGCAAGGTTGAACTTCTGGTGCCTATTTTGGGCCTGGAGTCCATTGAATTTCATGAAATTAAGAGCGATATGGTGCTCAAAAAACAAGTGATAAGCCTTAAACGTCTTGAATTAACAGGGCCTCTGCTGAAAAGCACACTATCAGGAACCATAAGACTGAAAAAAGAATTTATGAAAAGCACCCTAAATTTAAAAGGAACAATAGAGCCATTTGCATCGTTTTTTAAAAGCATGGGAGGTGTCTCCAATATTGTGAGGTTTTTTAAACAAAGGCTGAAAAAAGGAACACTTTCTTTTATTATCCACGGAAACATTGGAGATCCTAAAATAAGATTCACCTAAATTTATGTCACTATGCCGAAACTTTACAGGACAATTTTTAATCTTTTTGCCTTAGCCATAATTATCTTTATTGGTGTGGAACTCTTCTACATGATCATCAGGGTGCAGCTCAATAATGTCAATACTCAAGGAATTATAGTGCATCATCTACCTGATGTTAAAAGGCATAGAAAACCCACCTTTGATTACTACAGGGCAATTATTAAAAGAAATATCTTTGGCTCTGGAGAAGACGTTTCTAAAGAAATGCAGGCAGAAGAGATTGAAAACCTGCAGCCCACTTCATTAAAATTGGCTCTTTTAGGCACAGTTTCAGGCAATCAACAGAATTCCTTTGCTGTTATAGAAGAAATTAACAAAAAAAAGCAAGCTCTTTACAGGGTGGGTGATAGTGTTCAGGGTGCTATTGTCAAGAAGATTTTAAGAGGTAAGGTAATCCTTAGAGTTAAGGAGAGGGATGAAATTCTGACAATAGAAGAAGCTGCTGCCTTAAGAACTAAAAAGGAATACCTGGTGTCCAAACCAATCGGCAAAGGTGCTACAATAATAGTTGGCCGCTCGGATGTGCAGGAATCAATGAAGAATATTCACCACCTATTAACTCAGGTGAGGATAAGGCCTCATTTCAAGGATGGTAAGGCAGACGGTTTATCAATTACCAATATAAAGGCTGGTTCTTTTTTTGCAAAGCTGGGATTGAAGAATGGAGATATTGTTCAAGGAATAGATGGCAGGGTTATCAAGAGCCCGGACGATGTGCTGGAGATGTACAACAAATTTAGATTAGGATCTCGGGTGGCATTGCAGATAATGAGAAACAACGAGCAGAGAATAATAAATTACAAATTCAAGTAAAAGGTAGTTATTGAGTTTGTTG
>Ga0209977_10001398_pt1 | contig 10572 bp, 8 predicted proteins | sample SumtaG_2_FD_183113 | JGI IMG/M metagenome (GOLD analysis project Ga0209977, IMG submission 183113) | Deep subsurface microbial communities from Indian Ocean to uncover new lineages of life (NeLLi) - Sumatra_00607 metaG (SPAdes) (version 2) | ecosystem: Environmental > Aquatic > Marine > Oceanic... | reverse complement strand
ATGAATTTCGAAAATGTGTTAACCGCTATCAGGGCAATTATAAAATAAAAAGTTTTTCATGCTTTGACCAGTTTCTCTGCATGGCCTTTGCCCAATTTACCTACAGAGAAAGTCTTCGTGATATCGAAGCCTGTCTCCGTTCGATGAAAAACAAACTCTACCATATGGGTATTCGTGGCAAAGTTTCAAGAAATACTCTTGCTCATGCAAACGAAAAACGGAATTGGCGTACCTATGCCGACTTTGCCTTAGTACTGATTCACATAGACAGAAACTTATATATCAACGATGACTTTGGGATAGAACTGGACAATACGGTTTATGCCCTTGATTCTACAACCGTAGATCTATGCCTTTCTCTATTCCTGTCGGCCTATGGCCGCGGGCACGCTTTCGCCAGCGAAAAGGAGCTGTAAAAACGCATACACTCCTAGATTTACGGGGAATACCACTTCGTGGAAGAAGCCCCTCTTTTATCAAAATTACAGACGGAAAAGTCCACGATGTCAACATTCTCGATGATCTTATGAGTTTCTACACTATTTTGCAGATTTTCAGTGTAACTACATTTGAGCAAATGCCTATTATACAAGCACTTACGGACATAAACATAGAAACTCAAATGGCCAATACTTGTAACCAATTGGTATTATTCGATTTATGATGGGACACGGGTGATGGGTAATATTAAATACCACTCCCTCCAGGATAGTAGATGTAAGGTCCATTTGTGAAAAGTATTATTTTTTATGACCCGTTTTTTTCATAATTAGTAAAACAGGTTTTTTTATCAAGAGTAAAGATTTGACCCCTATAATCCCTTATCATATAGGTGGCATCTGACCCAATGCCCTTTTTCCTTTCCAGTTATTTCAGGGTCGACCTGGGAGCAGATATCCATTCTTTCAGGGCACCTTAAATGGAAGCTGCATCCGGGCGGAACATTAACCGGGCTCGGGATTTCCCCGCGTGAGGTTATCTTTTTCGGCTTGAGCTCTTCCTCCTCTCTGGAGACCACAGGTATCGAAGAGAGAAGAATCCGCGTATACGGATGCAGCGGGCTTTTGAAGAACTCAACAGTGGGGGCTATTTCGCAGATCTTCCCCAGGTACATGATAGCAACCCGGGTTGCCATGTTACGCATCAGGCTCAAATCGTGAGTGATGAAAAGATAGGTCAGATTTAGCTCTTCCTGTAATTCCATCAGCAGACCGATGATCTTTGCCTGAACAGAAACATCCAATGCCGAAGTGGGCTCATCAAGAACTATAAAAGAAGGATTAGTGGCAAGCGCCCTTGCAATTGCTACTATCTGTCGCTCTCCACCACCGATAGCCAGTGGATATTTATACATATATTCAGAGGGCAGCTCAACCATATTAAGCAGTTTTTCAACCTGTTCTGTAAAACCGCCATTCCCCGAGATATGATGGACCCTTAGAGGAAGCTCCAGGATTTGCTTGATGCTCCTCCTCGGGTTGAGTGATGAGCCTGGATCCTGAAATACTATCTGGATCTCCTTCTTAAAATGTTTTGGACGCTTTTTAGACTCTCTTGAGATATCCTGGCCCTTAAATAGTATATTTCCCTGGGTGGGGCCATAGATACCCAGGATCGTGTAGGCAACTGTGCTCTTTCCCGAGCCGGACTCGCCGACCAGCCCCAGGGTTTCCCTTTCCCTGATAGAGAAACTGACACCATCTGCTGCCTTGACTGTTCCCATTTTGGTATAGAAATATTTCTTCAGATTTATTAATTTAAGTGTCTCTGCGGCCATGATTATTACTCCTTAAAGAGGAAGCAGGCAACCTGGTGATCGTCCCTTGCATTGAAAAAGGGCGGTCTCTCCTTCTTACAGACCGGCATCACATGAGGACAGCGGGGATTGAATCTACAGCCCTCAGGAGGATTAAGGTAATCCGGTATCCTGCCTGAAATGCCCTCTGCAATACCCTCGCCTGTCAGCTTGGGAACTGCTTTCATCAAACCCTGTGTATAGGGGTGAAGAGGGCTTTCGAAAAGCTCCGCTGTCCTTGCGGTCTCAACCATTCCTCCGGCATACATTACATATACCCGCTGGGTCCATTCCCGCACAATTCCAAGGGAGTGGGTAATCAGAATTGTCGATGTTTCCTTCTCCTTAACAAGGACACCTAAAAGACGTAGAACCTGATCCTGAATGGTAACATCGAGTGATGTTGTCGGCTCATCGGCAATCAAAAGCTGAGATTCCGTTGCCAGGGCCATTGCAATGCAAATACGCTGCCTCATTCCCCCGCTGAGCTGAATGGGGTAGTTTTCTAAAATTCTCTCAGGGTCTGGGAGAGCAACATCCTGCAGTGTCTGGATTGCCAGCTTTCGTATCTCCCTTCTGGACAGTCCATCCTGGATACTCGAGTATTTAATGGCTTCCATCAGCTGATCTCCGATTGTGAAGACCGGATTAAGGGCTGCAGTAGGGTCCTGAAAGATCATAGAAATTCCCTGGGCGCGGATTCTTTGAATCTCTTTGGGCACCATCTTCAGTACGTCCTGCCGCTTGAAAAAAATCTCCCCTTTGGGGATCCTTGCCGGTGGGACAGGGAGGATCTTCAGAATCGATTTGGCAGTAGTTGTCTTCCCGCAGCCGGTCTCTCCCACAAGGCCGACTTTCTCCCCCTCATACATAAACAGGTTTACCCCATTTAGGACCTTGAGAGTTCCACCGTAGACGTCAAAACTGATATGTAAGTCCTTTATGTCCAGCAGCCTCTCTGCCATCAGACCTCCTCCACCTCCAGCATATCCCTTATTCCATCGCCAAGGATGTTGAACCCAAAAACTATAAACATAATAGCAATGGCAGGAAATATCGCTATCCACCACTGATCAGGCATATACTTGCCTCCATCGGCAACCATTGTGCCCAGGTCCGGTGTTGGAGGCTGTGCGCCAAGCCCGACGAAACTGAGTGCTGAACCGATCAAAATGACCCACCCCATGTCCAGGCTTATCTTGGTAAAAATCGGACCGTAGCAGTTGGGAAGTATCTCTCTGAAGATGATATGCAGCTTTCCCGCGCCTGTAACCTCAGCAGCCTGGACAAAGAACTCATTCTTTATGGATGAAGCAATGCCGTACACCATCCTGCAGTACCAGGGCCACCACATGAGGGTAACCGCCATCATGGCATTGAATACACTCGGAGTCAGAATAGAACATACTGCGAGAGCAAGTACCAGGGGGGGAACTGCGACAAATATATCAGTAAGTCGCATTATCACCGTATCAACCCATGTGCCCTTCATATACCCGGCTATTAACCCAAGGGTGATTCCAACAGGGGCGGCCAGCGTTATCACTACAACTCCCATGGTGATGGAGAACCTGAACCCGAAGAAGATCCTGCTCATGATGTCCCTGCCGAATACATCAGTACCGAATGGATGCTTTAGGTTGGGAGGCATACTCGCTTCATCGAAATTTACAAAACTCCCCGCGTGTTCAGGGTAGGGAGCTGCAAAGGGAGCAAATATAGCCAGACATACGATAATAAGAATTATTGTGGCTCCTATTATAGAGAGAGGATTTTTGGAGAATTTATACCAGCTCTTCTTTACCTTTTCCCACCTTCTTGATAAATCTGCAGTTTTTGTCTTACCCATACTATTTACTCCTCTCGGCTCCAAGCCGTATTCGTGGGTCCAGGCCGGCGACAACTATATCCACAATGATATTTACAATCAAGAACAAAAGCCCTATTACCATGATGACAGCGACAATGGCGTTCAGATCCTTGCGCATCATCACATTTATCCCGTAGCGGGAAAGCCCTGGCCAGTTAAAGATCAGCTCAACGAGGAATGCCCAGCCAAGCTGTGAGGCAAAATCCAGCCCCAACACCGATACGGTCGGTATAATGGATATCCTCATGAGATACTTGGTCATGATTCTTCTCTCAGGAATTGCCTGGGACCTCTCGAGAGCTATGAAATCCCTCTGGAGATTCTCGGTCATGCTTGACCGTGTAATCCTTGCCTCCTGAGCCATCGGACCTAAAGCCAGTGCAAGTCCAGGCATAATGAGGTGCTTTAATCCATCGAAAAAAGCCACAAGGTTACCTGCTATAAGGCTGTCGATTGTGATAAATCCTGTTACAACAGGTGGTCGGTCTAGCCACGGACTCAGCCTGCCTATAGTTGGAAGAAGGTTTAAAATATACCCGAACAGCAATAGAAAAAGGATAGCAAACACAAAGGCAGGAGTACATACACCCATATATGAGATAACACGCACTACATTATCGGGCCACTTATTAGCGTATCGAGCAGCTATAACACCGAGCATAATCCCGAAAGTCGACATCACAATGCCTGTGAAAAGAATTAACTCAAGTGTTGCAGGGAAGAATTCCCTTATATCGTCGGCAACATTGCGTTTTGTAAACAGCGACATCCCAAAGTCGCCGCGGATCGCGCCTATCAGCCAGTAGTAGTACTGTACATAGATAGGTTTGTTCAGGTGCAAATCTTCCCTATACTTTTCTACAATCTCCTCGGGAACACGCGGCCCCAAGGCCATACGTGCAGGATCACCCGGCATCACCCGGGCTATGAGGAATACCAGTACTGAAAGCCCGAGCAGAACAAATATCGAATGCAGCAATCTTCGTGCAAAAAACTTTAAGAACCTCATAGTATCCAAAAATGAGGAGAGGGAAAGTAAAGATACCCTCTCCTCACTTATTCCCCTTCTTTATGATTTTATTCAAAAATTTATATCTTATACCCGGCTGATTGAAAGTTTATTTGATTAGTTTTCTCCTTATCTTTTTAAATCAATTACTTCTTCCTTTCCGGATATACCTGGATGAAACGAGCGTCGAAGTCATAACCCATCACCGGGGGGGTCTCGCCCTTTACTGAAGGCCAGTCAATGTAGGATGCCTGATAGGCATGCTTCTGAGCCTGTTCGAATAAATATAGTGATGGACAGATCTCATCGAGCTTTTGCTGTATCTCACGATAGAGCTTGAATCTCTCATCTATGTCTATGGTGGATATGGCATTCTCGATCATTCGATCAAATTCAGGATCCTGAAGCCATTCGTTCTGCTCCCAGGTGTTGGCCGACTTCGAATGATATCGCGCGGTCAGAATGGAGCCGGCCTCAGCATAGTGAGGAGAGACAAATACCGTTACAATATTCGGGCTTTGATCAATGTTACTCATCTCCTCAACCACTGAAAGCCACGGAACTTTTACTATGTTGACCTTTATCCCGATGTCCGCCATATTCGACATGAACAGCAGCGCTGCTTTCTCTTCATCAGGAACCTCTGAAATCCAGTGAACTTCAACAGGATACTGGTCAAGCTTGTCATAGTACTTTGATTTTTTCAGCTCAACCCGCGCCTTGTCCAGATTGCGTTCATAAATGGTAAAATTGGGATCATGGCCGGGATAACCCGGAGCAACCGGTCCCTGTGGTATACGGGAACCAGGAAACAATTTTTCTGTTACTGTCTTATAATCCAACGCCCAGGACATAGCTTTTCGAAAATGAACATCATCTGTAGGCGGCTTTTTGGTGTGCATCATATAGTAAAACATCGTTCCTAAATACATAGTCGCAATGTCCACACCCTCAATAGCATCCAGAGATTTCAAAGCTTCAACTGTCTGCCACTGGTCGCTTATCTCGAGCTCCTGCCGCGAAAGCATTGTCTTTATCGTGACAGGCTCGGTAGTCCCGATAAACCTGACCTCATCGGGTGCATTTGGTTTAAACTCTCCCCAATAATCGTCGAATCTTTCCATAAGCAGATACTCTTCCAGACGCATCTCCTTCACTTTATAAGCACCTGAACCGGCATCATGAGTCAGGAGCCACTCTTTACCGTAGTCGCCGAACTCGCCATAGAGCCCATCTGCTTTACTGTTTGCTATTACCATATCCTTATTCAGGATGTACAATCTCACTATGGCTGTAAGGAATGGGCCGAAAGGCTCGGACATATGAAACCTCACTGTATACTTGTCGACTGCCTCGCTCTTCTCTACTTCGCCAGCGAAAAGATAACCGTAGCCCTCCCCGATGGCGATTAGCCTATCCATGCTAAAAGCAACATCCTCAGCCGTCAGTTCAGATCCATCATGGAATTTTACTCCCTTCCTCAGGTAGAAGGTCCAGGTCAGGCCATCCGCTGATGCGTCCCACCTCTCAGCCACATGAGGTTTTGCATCGCCTGAAGGTGTAGGATAGACAAGTGAATCATACAGGTTGACAAATGAAGAGGAACTCGAGAAGTCAGAACCCACTGCCGGGTCGAGATAGGTCGGCCATGCGTATGTAACCCTAAGCTCACTCTTAACCACAGGAACAGGCGGTTTTATTTTCGGAATAACAACAAATATAACCACTGCTGCCACTACTACAACGGCAATAATAATGTAAATAAATTTTTTCATACTTCCCTCCTTAACAAAATATAGATTTTAAAAAAATCTTCTTTCTTTAAAATGAGCGAAAAAAATTGTATTTCGTACCAGTTTTTATTTCTATATCAGTTTGTATTTAATGTCAAGAGAAAATAGTAGAATGCAGCTTTATTTTTGTTATATCAGGAACGCATTAATCGGATGAATTCTACTCCATTCCGAGCTTTTTTGCAAGCTCAATAAGCTCCTCATGAACCACCTTCCCCCTATCCAGCACCTGCCTGCCATCAAGCCATGCAGATGTGTTGAGCGATATCCCGTCCGTATGGGAAGCCGCCGGTATACCGTCAGGTTCGATCAGGCAGGCTCCGATATTGCCGAGGCCCCACTCTGTGGCTCCCCAGACCCGCTCGTCCTCCACAATGTCGCCTGTGAGCCTGGCTCCTGGATTAAAGCCCCAGCAGATATGGGCCAAAACAAACATCTGCGGATCATTAAAGCTCTTAAGCCACGCTTCGAATGCTCCGGCCTCTCTTCCTCCTCTGATACTGGCCACCCTGCCTTTCTCGATCTCGAGGAAAACCGGTTCGCGAAGCAGCCCGCACGGCGGAGTAAGAGACCCGTCAAATGCAATGGTCCCGTTTATGGTATCCCACTCAGGGGTCCAGCCTATCTGGCCCGACATCATGTGTGAACCCGGCACGTCAGCATATCCCTTATCAATACCGTACACACGGTTTGGATTTGTAGAGTTTTCAAATTCAACGTTTTCTCCTGCGGGTGTGGTTAAACGCCAGTGCTTTGCAGATATGGTCATCTCATAAACCTTATCCAAAAACTCCCCTAAAAGCGGATAATCAACCCGGCCAATGCAGCGCACCATCATATCGGCATTCAGTCCTGAAAGGCACATATACCTGAGCTTCTTATTCTCTTTCACAGCCACATTGTACGGGGTGGAATAGAGAAGCCACTGGTTATTAAGCTCGATCCAGGCATCAGCCTCCTTCAAACAGGCTGTCAGAGCCTCAACAGGCAGCATCTCATCAGCGGCTTTGCCGACCCCTAAAGGTGAAGCAAGAGTGATAACCATGGGCTTTGCATCACATGAAAAAGCAGCCCGCGCAGTTGCGTCAACAACACGCCGGTCACTTTCGGTATCTGCTGTAATGACACAGGTCTCACCGCTTTTTAGTTTGAACAGCTCCCTGCATAGTGTATCAGCTGCCTTTCCCAGTTCATACTCATACAGGCCAGACATAATCCCGCCTCCTATTAAGAAATCTCATTATTGGACCTTGTCTCAAAGTTACGTGATGAAAGCTCTGACAAGAATTTCAATGAATAAAACCATATATCAGTCATCTTTCGATTCACTGAGAACCTCTTCCGATATTAAAAATAGAGGACCTGAGATCTTCTTCAATGCTTCAGTAAGGTCCTTTTGATAATCAGGATCAAAGAAAGCCTTTTTAAAGCTCTCCATATCAGGCCAGTACATTTCTGTCATATATCGATACGGGAGCTTATCCAGTTTCCATGCCTCTTTAATAACATAAAAATCAGATTTTATGACCCCCGGTGTCTCCATGTTCTCCTTCTGGTGCTCGGTTGTACGCCATTTTATAAACTCTTCATGATCTGCTCCCTCAGGAAGATTATACATTACGGTTAATTTTACCATGATTCCTCCTTAATAAATCAGGATGAAGGCCCGCTCCTCAGGATCTCTGTTTTTCTCCGGTCGATTTCCATATTATCAGAATGCAACTCCACACCATATATCTTTCTGCAATCTTTTAAAGTTAAAAAGCCGTTAATAACATCTTCCTGTACAGAAACAGGGTTCCTTTCTTTGGCATTCCCGTATCCGCCGCCTGTTCCGGTAATTAACCGCACCACATCACCTCTTTTTAAAGGATACCGCGCCAGCTTACCCTTCCAGATCACAGGCTCAGCCTCCCCTTCCGGTATCACGGCAACCCCGTTTGGGGATCCTTCCATACCACCTTTTGTCCCCCAGGGATAATATTTATGACGTCCAAAGGTTGTGGTTATGTAAGCTTCACCACTCAGGATTCTATAGTCCCGGATTAAGCCGAATCCTCCCCGGTACTTTCCTGCTCCCTTCGGCTGACCATTAAATGCATATTGTTCAACCATGATAGGGTACCGAGCTTCACAGACCTCAACCGGGATAATGTATGTTTCACCATCTCCGACAACTACAAGACCGCTTTCACCGTCCTTTGTAACACCTGCTCCCCAACCCCCTGCCTGCGGTTCTACCAGAATAAACTCTTGTCCGTTTTCAGTTTTCCCGCTGATAATCGTACCGCATACACTCAAAGAATGCCCGGCGGTCAAACGGTCGGAGAGAACCGGAAAAAGTGCATGCCATATCAGGTCAACTGCATAAGCACCGGTTTCCCAGTATGTTGAGACCGGAGCCGGCCTCTTTGCAGTAAAAACCGTCCCATCCGGACAGATGACCCTGACAGGTCTGAACCAGCCGTCATTTACCGGGGAGGCCGGGTCTGTTATTGACTTGAAGATCGACCTGCATGCCGAGTACAAACGCGTTCTGGTGCTGTTTATAGGCCCCTGCACCTGAGCGGAAGAGCCGGAAAAGTCCGCAATAAATTCATCCTCCGTTATCGTTACGCTGACCCTGACATAAACAGGTCTGTCCGACAGTCCGTCATCATCCATCCAGTCTTCAGCAGAAAAACACCCTTTCGGAAGTTCCTTGAGTGCCAGGCGCGCCGATTTTTCCCCCTGCTCCAGAATAGCCGATACACTCTGCTGAAATGTTTCCAGCCCATAACGCTCTACAATCTCCATAAGCCGGGCTTCCGCCGATCTGAGTGATGCAATACCTGCATACAGGTCACCCAGTGTTCTTTCCGGAGTTCTCACATTGGCAGCAATCAGATCAATGAGGCTTTGATCTGGCTTATAATTTTTACCGAGATACAATACAGGAAACTGAAGCCCTTCCTGATAAATTTCGGTACTGTCCGTTGTCCAGCTTCCGGGCGCCATCCCTCCGACCTCTGTCCAGTGCGCCTTATTTACACTGAAGGCAACAAGAATCCCCTCATTAAAAATCGGCGAAATCAATGCCACATCTGACAGGTGATTTCCACCGCCGGAGTAGGGATCATTTGTGATAAACATATCACCTGAACAGAGACTTTCTTTTGAATACTTGTCAATTACCGCCTTAACGGCAAAGGTAAGGGTTCCAAGAAAGCCAGGCACTCCGTTCGCCTGAGCTATCAAATCACCGTTTGCATCGGTTAATGCACATGCATAATCCAGGACTTCATATATAATCGGGCTCTGACTGCTCCGTCCCAGCCGTATAAAGCTTTCTTCAGCTGCTGCAATTAATCGATTCTGAATAATGCCGGCTGTAAAGGGATCGAACTTCATCGGCTAAGGTCCTGAAAAATATTTAGCTTTATAAGATGGTTAACTGCTTCTGCTTATTTGATATCATCATTCAACAGCAGATTCCCCACAGACTCGCTCTTTTTAAAGAGGCCCATATTATCCACCTCTTCTTGAGGAGGAGCTTCACTGCCCCACTTCCGGCTGGGATACCACTGGAACTTTTCGGCTGTTTCTGCTAACATCTCAACAAGCTTAAAAGGCGCAAGAACAGCCTCAATTACAGGCACCCTTAATTCTTTCTGCATTACCTCATGAAAACCAAACTCTATTGTACAGCCCAATATGAGCACCTCTGCCTGGTCCTCTTCAATGGCTTTTCGTCCCTCCTCCATCATCCTGCGGCCTGTCTTTTCCGTATCTGCCTGAAAATCATATACCCCCAGTCCAAGGGGTCTCATAGATGCAAGCTGATCTCCATAGCCGTAAAGATGGATGTTTTCTTTCATCTTCGGGATCCATTTTCGCCTTCCGACCAGAACCGAAAATGAGTTTCCAAGATGTGATGCAAAAACAAGTGATGCCTGGCATGGGGCTGTTACAACCGCACGTCTTGAAACTTCCCGGGCCTCACGGAGACCCACGTCATAGAAACAGCCGACCACAATGCCATCATATCTATCCGACATAGAATAGGTAATGTTTACGATATCACCGACAACAAGCCCTTCATAGGCATGATACTCCAGATGTTTGG
>Ga0209977_10001397_pt1 | contig 10575 bp, 7 predicted proteins | sample SumtaG_2_FD_183113 | JGI IMG/M metagenome (GOLD analysis project Ga0209977, IMG submission 183113) | Deep subsurface microbial communities from Indian Ocean to uncover new lineages of life (NeLLi) - Sumatra_00607 metaG (SPAdes) (version 2) | ecosystem: Environmental > Aquatic > Marine > Oceanic... | reverse complement strand
ATGGATTTAAAGATTTGCCAGACAGAGAACTAATCAATGCCCCTGTAAAAAGCCAGCTTGGAAAAGATTACATGGGTGCAATGGCTGCTGCTGTCAATTTCGCATTTGCCAACAAACAATTAATCACGCATTGGGTTCGCGAGGAAATGAAATATATTTTTCCAAATGTAAAAGTTGATACTATCTATGATGTATGTCATAATATTGCAAAGTTTGAAGAGCACACAATTGATGGAAAGAAAAAAATTGTTTGTGTTCACAGAAAAGGTGCTACAAGGTCTTTTGGGCCTGGAAGAAAAGAAATCCCGGAAACGTATAGAAAAATCGGTCAGCCAGTTCTCATCCCTGGAAGCATGGGAACAGCGTCTTATCTTCTAATCGGGACAAAAAAATCAGAAGAATTAACTTTTGGAAGTTGCGTGCACGGGGCTGGAAGAGTAAAAAGCAGGAGCTCAGCTTTGAAAACCCTGCGTGGTGAAGAAATAAAAAAAGAGCTTGGAAAAAAAGAAATTGAGATAAAAGCTGGGAGTTGGAAATCTCTTGCAGAAGAAGCCCCAGAAGCTTACAAAGATATTGAAGAGGTTGTAAGGGTTGTTGATGAACTTGGAATCAGCAAAAAAGTTGCGAGATTAAAACCAATGGCTGTTGTTAAGGGGTGAAAAGAAATATATAAATCAGGGATTAAGAATAAATTATGGTTAACCTCATAGTAAAAATTTTTGAGGAAGTGCAAAAAATTCCTTATAAAGTTTGTAAATTTGAAAAGAAGAAAATAGACAAAGATCTAAAATTTGGAGATTGTAGACACAAATCATACTTATTAAAACAACTATTGCAAAAGAAAGGATTTGAAGTTAAGGAAATAAAAGTTATTTTTGATTGGAAAGACCTACCTCTCCCAAAAGAGCTTTTATCGATATTAAAAAAATCGTCTACTGTGTGGCCTCATAATTCTTTAAAAGTTAAAGTTGACAATAAATGGTTAAAAGTCGATTGCACTTGGAACCCCAGCCTTGAAAAAAAAGGATTTCCCATAACGAAGAGTTGGGATGGAAAAACTAATACTAAACAAGTTACAGAAGGAAAATTAAAATTTATTGATAAAGATAAGTACACTAAAAAAATAAAGGTTGACATGGATGAAGCAAGAAGATTTGCAGAAGCATTAAATAAATTTTTGGGAAATTAAAATGCCAAAAGTAAAATTTAAAGTTCCTTCATATGAAGATCTTGCTGTTACAATTTATTATTTAGTAAAAGACAAAAAACAAAACTATCGGAATAATATTTTTATAGAATTACCTAGAGAATTAATAGATAAAATTGTGAATAGTGAATTAGGGGCAGTTAAAGAAGAAATAATCAAAAACATTAAAGAAAAGCATGATATTCCAAAATTAGAAGAAGTTAAAGATGAACTAAAAAAAATTTGGGATCCTCTAAATGATTTATTTTTTGATAATCTTAAAAAAATAACTGGCTTTGATTTTCCTTTTGAGGAGGTTACAGCTTATATCACAGAAATAGTAAAAGGAATGTACTCCCAAGAAAATCATGTTTTTATCAATCCTATGAAAAACAGAACTTCTTATGTTACAGCAGAAGAGATTTTTCATTTGCATTACTGGAACACTTTCAGGCAATTAATCAAAAATATAGAAACCCCTTGGAGAATAAATAAAGAAGTTTGGGAAATCTCAGAAGTTATTCCTGAATTTGTTTTAACAGATGATTTATTTAAGCCTTTTGATTGGGGGAAAGATCTTCATAGAAATTATCCTTTTATTGAAAAATGGAAAAAAAAGTTATTACCTGTCTGGAAGAATAAAAAAGACTTCAAGGATTTTATGATAAAAGTACACAGAACGAAAAATGCCAAAAGGTGAGACTTTTTATTGTTTTGTTTATTCACAACAATCTTTAAATAATGAAAAAATATTTTCATTATATGGAAATGTGGAAGTTAGAAGATAGTGTTTCATCTTTTTTTATGTTAATTGGATTAATCTTTATACTTCCTGTTGTTTTTCTGATAAAAACAGCGAGGTTTCTTAGGGAATAATATAAATTATGAGTGTTTAACAGAAAACTATATAAACCCAATAGTGGTAACACTTTTATGGTGAAAAAACATAATAATAAAGGTAAAAGAGCTAATTTCAAAAAAATACTTGCAGGGGGGGCAGTATTAACTACATTTTTAGTTCCGCAAGTGGCTTATGCATCTAATTCTCCTCAAAAAGAAAAGGCTCCATTATCAATTATATTAGGAGCAAGAAAAGGATTTGGGAAAAGTGGATTATATGGCGGAGAACTTGGCTTAAAATATGGGAGATTTGCTTTAGTGGGAAATCTGGGCTCCCGGTCTGATATAAATTTACAGGATACTGAAGAAAAAATGATTAGTATTCCTGAAATAGATATTTATTTCCAGGGTAGAGAAAACCTTAAAGATTTCTCGTCTTTTGGAGGATCTGTCGAATATCATCCGCGTATTTCAGAAAGGATGTCTGGAGTTATCGGAGTTGGTGGGGGTCTTGAGAAATATACCAGAAATATAGAAGAAAATTTAGTAAGAAGGATAGGCAGTGAAGAATCTCTGCTTGCCTCAAATATCAATTCTATTCCAGAAAAAGAATTTGTCTGGAATGTCTATGGCGGTCTTAGTTTCAATATAACCAAAGGGTTAAGCTTAAATCCAAATATTGGCTATGAAAAAGCTTTCAAAAAAAACGGGTTAAAAAGAGGGATGTATGTTAATCTAAGGGCAATTTTATCCTTTTCAAGGAGAGGGAACAGGTAAATGAAGGCAATAAAAATTTTATTCTTGTCTGTATTTTTAATTTTTCTAGTTAATACTGCAAGTGCTGTTGTTGTATATGGAGAATGGAATGATAATTATGCGCAATCAATTTCAATAGATGATGGTGATTCAGTTGATTTCAGTGCTTATTTTGGAACAATATCTCCTCCGATGACCATAGATATCGGATTGTATGAATCCGGTAATTTAATTCATTCTTTTGAAGATAATACTGTAGTTAATACAAATAGTTTTGGCAAAACATATACTGTTAATAAAAATATTTATTCTATGCCAGGGGATTTTCAGGTAAAGATACAGGGTTCTGACAATTTTGGGGAGATGAGTGATATCCTTGATCTAAAAGTTATTAATTATCCTCCTGTAATAACTTCGACTCCGATTACAGAAGTTAATGAAAATGGTTTTTATGAATATCAGGTTTTAGCCACGGATCCTGACAATCACCCGCTGAGTTATTCTTTGGTTGCTCCTGCCTGGCTTTCAATCAATCCAAGTTCTGGCTTAATCACAGGAACAGCTCCTGGAGTTGATACAAACACTGATTTCAGTGTTAATGTTGTTGTTTCAGATGGAATAGATACAGACACCCAACCATATACTCTTACAGTAATATGGATTCCAAACCCGTCTCTCTCGCAAACAGTTGAGCTTGTTGATTATGTAAATGTTGAATATAATGCAATTCTTTCAGAATTAGACAGTGCAGTATTAAAAATTTATTATGGAACAAATTTAATTGAGACAATAAATATCAATGCCCCTTCATATGATGAAGTTTTTGATTTTTACAATATTCATCAAAAGACAAAAGGAGATTATAGCTTTATACTTGAAGCTGTTGGATATGATTTAAGTAAGACAAATGATATTGCTGTTCCAGATTATGCTCCTATAGTTGGTTCTATTCCTGATGAGAACTTCAATGAAGAAGCCTTAATACAAATAACTCTTCCTGTTCCTACAGATATAAATCCTGAGGATAATCCTGTAGCTTATCTTCCTGTAAGTCCTCCAGATGATGGCAAAACAACTGCCTCTGTTGATTCTGGCGGGCTTTTGACACTTGAAGGAAACATAGGCCAAACAGGAGATTATCAGGTAGAACTTGAATTTGGACAGGGAGTAACAGGAACTGCAACTCTTAGTGGTTATATCTATGACCTTCCTGATATTTCAGGTGTTTTACAAGACAATGAAGAAGATGCCGGAGAACAAGGAGTAATTCGGGTTTATTATCAAGATCCTAATAATTCTAGTAATTATCTTCCTTTAGAAATCAACCAAATATATGATGGAGAAGATATCGACGCTGGTTTAGGAAAAATTGAGACAACTTCTAATGGAACATTTAGTTTTCAGATAAATGAAAGAGCATCAGATTTAAATGAAATCATTTTGCAGGCGAGAATTGGGGAGCCTGGAGATTATACAAGTTATGTAAGAACAATAACTCTTCCTGGCGAGGACCATAATATAACTCCTGCTGTTAGAGCTGTTCCTTATGCTCCTTATGAAGATGATCCTGGAATGTTCAGACAATTCATGTATGAGTTAGGAGGAAGCCCCCCTAACACAAGATTTGACTTTGAGGGGGAATACATCAAGGATGGAGAATTTGATCCGGAATATTGGCCTGACCTTGTGAATTATACAGGGCTTATAGGAATTGAGATTCTTAGTGAAAATCCTTTTGGAGCAGAAAACGGAACTTTTACAACAGAACAGCAAAATAATATTAAAAACAAAATACTAAACCAAAGTGATATTAGTGGAATTATTGGAAATTACAGTATAAGTGAAGAGCAAGTGTTTATTGTAAATGGAAGTGATGGACATTTTGATTTTTATGAATATCACGTTCAGCCATATGGAAGAGTATTAGCATATCAAGGATGGATAATTGTTGTTCCTTATAAAAATATGAAATATGTAGGAATTGCCGAGCCTAGGAAAGCAGGCACACTTGTTTACGGAGGAACAATATACTTAAGGCTAACCGGCGATACGGTTATATCTCATGAGTTTGGACATATATTTATTGGGTGTGATCTCAATCAAAGCATCATATCTATGCCTTCTAATCAAAGTATTATGATATCAGGAACACTTTTATCTACAACAGGTATTGCAGACAAAAAAGCAGGAAAACTTATTTATGACCAAACATTTATGACATTCCCTCCTGCAGTATTCCCTGAAGTAGATTACGTGTATAATATTCTTGGCCTTGGATTTTATGGAGAAAGCCAGATAACTGGAACTTTCAGTGAAAATTATTTTGTAGTTGAAGATGATGAAGAAGATTTTACAGGAGAACACCAAAATTCAGATGGAGATAATGTAATTGATTTTGATAATACTGGCTCTTTTAATGGTGTTAATGCAGACCTACTTTATGATGGAACAATATATCTTCAATCAAACGCTGACGAGAACAATATTATAACATCTTTATCAAATATTATAAGACAGGTAATTTCATTTATAAGTCAAAAACTTAGGTCTGTATTTTCTATATAAAACAAAAGAAGAATATTTATAAAATACTTTTTATTAATAAATATAGTAAATAGAATGAAAAAGAGGGATAATGAAACACCACTATACACACCATCATACTCATCCTACAAAACACCACAAAAAGGTGAAAAAAAAGAGGGGGAAGATGGAAAACTATCATCAAACGAATGAAACAGGCACCAGAAAAAAAAGAGGTCTTTTAATTGCTTTAATTGTTCTTGGGCTATTGGTTGTTTTAGTAGCAGTTATTTTAATTTTAGAAAAAGAAAAAGTAGAACCAAACCCTATTGATGTTCAGTGCAAGTTTGCTTGTGAAAATGCTCAGAGAACAGCATTTTGTTTTGTTGAAAGAAAAGTAAATGATGAGCTAACAACCACATGTGATGAGCTTTCAAAAAATTCCTTATATGCTGAATATAATGTTGAGACATGTCCTGCAATATCTTGTGTAGTTCAGGATGAAGCAATAGACCAGACATGTATAACAGGCTTAGGAGGAACATGGGAATTTCCTGATGCAGAAGGAAAATGCCCTCAAAGCGGAATTACAATAATAAGACAAATAACACCATCTGATAATCCTCCAGTACAAGGACAGATATGTTGCAGATAAATCTTATTTCAAAAAAATGATTATAAATAAAAACAATATAAGGTCAAAAAAGATATTCATATTATTTGGAGCTTTATTCTTAATCTTATTTTTAGGCAGTGTTTCTGCTGTAGATGAGTGCTGGGTTGAGTTAAATTCTGCTGATTGTGTGAATAATAATGGAAAAGTTGTGATGAGTGTTTCTGACGCAACAAATGCTCATGGAGCATTAGCAGGACAAGGAACTTTTGCTCCTGTTTTATGCTGTGATTTTGGTGAAGGAGATACAACCTGCACTGCAGATAACAAAATTATTGGATTGTCTTCTTCTACAAATGCTCATGCAGAAGCCCCTGATTTAGCTTCTCCAAATTATAATATTGATGTATGTTATGATAGTTTAAAAGATTGTAGAAGAACGACAGAGAGCTGTTCTGTTGCAATGAATGAAATAGAAGTTCTTTATTTGTCAGCTGATGAATTTCAATTATATACAAATGCACATATTGAAGATGCTGATTTAGGGGACAACCAGAATTATAACTTAAAAATTTGTTGTATGGTTGAGGAACCTTTTTTATGTGATTTGACATCTGCAGGATGGCAGTATGAAGAAGTTATGGAAGAGGGAGATGTAGAAGCAATAGTTAATGGAACAAATTGTGATGAAGGAGAAGAAATCTCTTTTGAGATCTTTAGAGAAAAGACAGGCACTGATGACGCTTGTAGTGATATTACAGGATGTGAAAATCCTGCTAATGTGATTTTCGGGGCTGGAAGCAATAGTGTGGCTGGAACATGGACTGCAGGACCTGTTCATGATAATGAATATTATTTTGTTGCAACAGTTGTGGCTAATCCAGATGAAAGTGTGCCAAGCAGTGAGCCAGATCTTCTTGTTATTGTTGAATGTCCTTATGACCCAGAGCCTGTAATCTGTGGTGATTATACCAATGAGAATGCTTGTAATTCCAATATTTGTGGAATTGATGTTCAGGATAGTGTTCCAACTGGTGTGGATTGCAGTGACCTAGGTATAACCTGTGAGTGTATCTGGGAGGATAATGAGTGTAAAGGTAGCTGGGGAGGAGGTGATGGTGGTTATTGCGGAGATGGAGTTATTGATGCAGGTGAAACATGTGATGGTACTACTTGGGAACCTATAACTAATTGTAGTGATTTTGATGTTTTTACTGGTGGTGTGTTATCTTGTGATAATTGTCAATTTAATACAAGTCTTTGTACAGGGGGAATTGATGGTGGTTATTGCGGAGATGGTGTGATAAATCCTGGTGAAACATGTGATGGTATTAATTGGGAGCCTATAACTGGATGTAGTGATTTTGGTGCTTTTACTGGAGGAACACTAACATGTGCAGCTTGCCAGTTTGATACTTCTCAATGTGTTGGACCAGGAGGAGCAGGCCCTGAAGTAGGAACATGTATTTACACTCAATTCACAGATGATGATTGTGATGATGGATTTTTAACATTCAATTGGACAGCTGAATGGGTATGGGACGAAGAATGTGATGCTACATGTCAGACAGAGAATTCGGATCTGGCAGCACAATGTGCAGATGGACAAAAAACAGTAGAATGCCCTGCGCAGATTCCACTCCCATTCTTTAATATTTATAGCTTTATTGCAGCACTGATTATAATAGCACTGATATATGTTATCCTAATATTAAGGAAGGAAAAAAGAAAGAGATAGTTAAAATAAATTTGAATTTAGATATTTCTGCAATTCACAAACAAATTTATAAAGTGATTTTGTCTTTTTTAATAAAGAAAAAAGATGGTGGAAATTATGAGGTTTGATTCAAAAAACTATGTTAAGAAGCTTGTGATGCCGGCCTTAATAGTGTTTTTTATAGTTATTTTTGCATCAGTGATTTTTGCAAGTTTTCAGGCTGGAAGTCCGAGTCATTCTATAGAAAAAATATACGGGCCTTTGTTTAATATTAGTGGATGGATAAACATTAGCTTTGATGAAGAGCCAGCAGACTCTCTTTTCTCTGCTTTTTTTGATGATTCTTCTGGAAATTCAGTGAACCTTTTGGAATTACTTGATAAAAATCCTGCTTATGAGCATTCATGCCTCCCGTTAGACTGTGGAAAAGATTATTCTGTGACAAATGGGGCAAGCTCAAAAACCCTTACTTTAAACTCAGGTGAATCAAAGATTCTGGGTTTGAAAATTTCCAGTTCACTTCCAATAGAATCAATTCCTTCTTTTTCTATGAGAATAAACAGCGACGCTGTTTCTTCCGTTGTCCCGCAGCTTACAATAGATGTATTAGATGACAATGAAACTGACTGGAGAGCATATAAACCTCATGGGGAGTATCAGGAAAAAAATTATGGTTGTTTTGAAGAAGGATATGTAGAAGGATCAGCAGAAATTACAGCAACAGATTACTGCCAAAAAATTTCCATGCCTGTTTTCCCACAGGTAAGAATAGGGGCTGATATTCAGGAAACCTCTGGAGGAAATGTTACTTTTACAATGTCTATCTATAATGATACCATTGGATATAAATCTTGTGTTCAGAATGTGTCTGGCTCTGGGCAAATACACTGTACTATTTCTGATTTAAAAACAAGTCAGCCTTGGGATTTTTTTGTGTGTATAAGAACAACAAGCACAGCAGACAACAATAAATATGAATTAAGATATGAAAAAGATAATGTGTGTGGTTTTACAGGAACTTTCAATAACAACTATACTTTTGATTTTGAGATTTTTGCACAAGCATCATTTTATGATGAAGTGGGGGATTTTATCATGAATAATACAGAAATGCATAATTCTGGGAGTGAAGGGATGATAGAAAATAAAATTTTTAGTTATATTAATGAAAAATACGGCAGGGATTGTTCTAATGATTGTGTTGTTCCTATTAGGTTTATCTCTGGCACAGATAACCATGTAATAGAAATCTCAGATATAAGCTTGTCTTATGTAGCAGGAATTTCCACCACTACAACAACTATTTATAACTTAACAGAGGATTTTCCAAAAATAAGCTCTGACTATCAGAGACTTTTTATTGATAAGGCTGGGTTTTCAGTGCCATCTGATCTTGATATTTATGATTTTTCCTTAGAAATAGACAACCAGGAGATTTTTTCAGAAGAGATAGAAGTTAAAGATGTTCCTATAATAAAATCATTATATCCTCTTTCACCAATTGCTGCGTTTTTTCCTACTAAATTCGAAGTTGAAGTTGATTTTCCTACAGATGCAAATATAAGTAGTTGTATCTGGGATTTTGGAGATAATAGCACCATAACAACCCCTAGGAATATAGCGGTTCATATCTATCCTGCAATAGGTACTTATAATCTACAAATAACTGTAACAGACACAGGAGGGCTTAGTTCTTCAAGAACATTTGAAATTGGTGTAAGCTCTCCAGAAGACATGATAAATGACACTTTAAATAAAAGGAATATAAATCTCCAGAACATAAAAATAGATATTCAAAACCAGGACCCATTCCACCAGACAAGTCTTAATTCTGTTTTAAGAATAGAAAATATAAGTTCTGAACTAGAAAGACTTGAACAGCAATTTAATGCAGCGACAAATGATTCTGAATATATGGTAATAGTTGGGGATCTTCTTGAGATAAGGATTCCTGAAAATGTATTTAAAACAAAACAGGCTGATTCATTTTCGTTCTTTCCTGAAAGAAGTTCTATTGATATGAAAGTTGTTCAGTCTATTGGTGGTGGAAGCTATGAAACAAGGAGAATTGAAAATTACAAAAATGCTGTTTTGGCATGGCAGCAAGAGAATGTTAATTTGACAATGGATTTTAGTGAGTTTTCTGGAGAATATAATTCAAGTATAGATTCTCTTGTCAATATTTTTGAAATAAGAATAACTGAAACAAAAGATATAGTTCATGATTATTATCTTATTATTCCAAAACTCCAGGATATTGGTTTTGATAGAAGTGTGGAAGAAAAAGATGGTTTTGTTTATGTGAATTTAAAAGGAGTTTCAAGAGTTAATTTCTACACTACAAAAGATGTTGACTTTACTGATCTTCCTGCATTTATTGCACCTCCGATTGATAAACTTGTTGTGAGTGGACCCACAATTCTTTCTGATGAGTCAAAAAAACAAAGGATGATTATTTTTATCTTAAGCATGGTTTCTTTAGTGGTTATAGGAGTGATAGCCTATGTGATAATCTATCAATGGTATAAAAGGAAGTATGAAAAGTATCTATTCAAAAACAGAAATGATCTTTATAATATAGTTACATATGTGAATAACGCAAAAAAGAAAGGCTTGGATAATAAAAAAATTATTCAAAATCTTAAAAAAGCAGCATGGAGCTCTGAACAGATAAGATATATCATGAGAAAATATGAAGGAAAAAGAACTGGGATGGTTAAACTTCCTTTATCAAGTTTAATAAACAAGGTAAAAAAAGAGAATTCTCATCAAAAACACAGAAAGTGATAAAATGTGTTAAGAAAGTGATAAAGTTATCAAATAATCACACAAAAATTTAATAAGTCTATTCAATAAAATTTATTATGGCAGCAAAAGCATTAAGAAATTTTTTCAAGAGAATTTTTTTTAATATATTCAGACGAAAAAGAGAGCTAAAAC
>Ga0209977_10001396_pt1 | contig 10579 bp, 7 predicted proteins | sample SumtaG_2_FD_183113 | JGI IMG/M metagenome (GOLD analysis project Ga0209977, IMG submission 183113) | Deep subsurface microbial communities from Indian Ocean to uncover new lineages of life (NeLLi) - Sumatra_00607 metaG (SPAdes) (version 2) | ecosystem: Environmental > Aquatic > Marine > Oceanic... | reverse complement strand
CCTGCTCATCTCGGCTTATATTATACCGTTCTGCTACATTTTCTGCGGTTAATCCCATCCCGGTGAATGCACCCGGTCTCATATCTACAAGTGCAGGATTAGGATACATCATGCTCCCGCCCATGGGAATCTGGCTCATGTTTTCCACTCCACCAGCGATCACCACATCAGCATAACCGCAAATGATCTTCTCCGCGCCAATGGCAATGGCCTGCAGACCTGAAGAACAAAATCTGTTTACAGTCATTCCTGGAATGCGATCTGGCCAGCCCAAGGACATAACCAGGACGCGGCCTAAGTTGAGCCCTTGGATTGCCTCAGGGAAGGTGCATCCAATAATCACATCATCAATGAGCATAGGATCCATATCCCCTGCCCTTTTTATTAAATCACTTAATACCGCAGCCCCCATATATTCCGGGCGTGTATCCTTTAATATTCCTCTTGGGGCCCTTCCCACCGCTGTTCTGCATGCAGCAACAATCACGGCTTCTTTCATCTTATGTTCCTCCCTCCATAAAGATTAAAACTCGAAATTCGAATACCCGCCCGTCTTGCCTGAGCTCGCGATGGCGGGCAGGTCGAAATTCAAAACAATGACCAAATTTTCAAAATTCAAATGTCTAAAACAAATAGCTAAATATTATTAAACTACCAGTTTGCAAATGGCAAAATGTAAACATCTCTCATCTATTTTTCTTTTGTTTTGAACATTGAAAAATTTGATTTTTGGGTTTGTTTCGGATTTAGGATTTAATTTCTTAATGGTTTACCTGTATTCAGCATGTGCTGAATCCTATCCTGAGTCTTGGGTTCACCACACAAACTCAAAAATGCCTCTCTCTCTAAATCCAGTAGGTATTGCTCGCTCACCTTGGTATACTCAAGGACATTCCCACCACACAGTACATATCCCACCTTGGTAGAGACAGTTACATCATGTTCAGTGATGTAGCCTGACTCATGCATGGTCCACAAACCAAGTTTAACCATGGCAAATGTATTTTCCCCGGCCACGCTGATCTCATAAAGAGGCCTCGGCGGTTTATAGCCCTCCATATTCATGGCCAGAACCGTCTTTTTTGCATCTTCTATCAGATAATCTCTATTTACCGTCATCTTATCAGTGGATTTCAGGTACCCAAGCTTAACCGCCTCAGGCCCAGAAGTGGCTACCTTGGCCATGGCAATCGTCTCAAAGGCCCTGGCCACAAAGGGCATCAATTCGATCTGTTTTGGGTAAAGCCCTCCTTTCTGAACCTCGAACAGGTGCCCTGTGTTGCGAATAAGCACTTCCTTGCATCCTCCTCCAGCGGGGATCAAGCCCACGCCAACTTCTACAAGGCCCATATAGGTCTCAGCTGCAAAACGAACACGATCAGAAGCCATACAGATCTCACACCCACCACCCAGGGCCATTCCGGCTGGTGCAGCGACTACAGGTTTATCCAGATATTTCAGCTTCATTAAGGAATCCTGTAAATATTTGACAGCCCATTCCAGATCATCCCACTCCTCTTCCTGGGCTGCGAACAGAACCATAACCAAATTAGCCCCAACGGAGAAATTATCAGCATGGTTGGCAATCACCAGGCCTTGGAAATCCTTGCTCACAATGTCAGCCGATTTCATGATCATGCTGATAATATCATCACCCAGAGCATTCATCTTGGTATGGAATTCCAGGCAGGCCACCCCATCACCGATGTCAATCAGGCTCGCGCCCTTATTCCCTGTCACCTTCATTTCTCGATCCTTAAAGGATGGCAAAAGTATGATCTCTGGTTTTACTGAAATCTCTTTATAATCCTTGGAAGGGAGATCATAGAAATAGAGCCTGCCGGCTTCTCTCTTGTAAAAGGACTCTTTTCCGCTATCAAGCATTTCCTGAACCCAGGTCGGAATCTGGTATCCCGCCTCTTTCATTTTCGAAACCGACTTGCCTACCCCAATGGCATCCCAGACCTCAAAGGGGCCCATCTTCCAGGCAAATCCCCACCTCATTGCATTATCGATATTTACAATATCATCAGCTATTTCCGGAATCCGGTTGGCTGAATAGATGAGTGTTTCTGTCAAAGTACTAAAAGTAAACTGCCCTGCAACATCTTCAGCAGAGTAAAGCGATTTAATCTTCTGAGCCGTGCCTGAAATATTTTTTGCTGCCTCCAGGGAGGCCAGCTTTACCTTTTCCTGGGGGCTATATTCCAGAGTATTGTAATCCAGGGAAAGAATCACCTTATTCCCTTCTATATCTTTACTCTTCTTGTAAAAACCTTGTCCGGTCTTTTCGCCTAGCAGGTTTTTCTCAATCATCTGTTTGATAAAATCTGGGGCCTTAAACATCTCCCGTTTCTCATCATTAGGTGCCCCCTCATACACATTGCCCGAAACGTGAAGAAGTGTGTCCAGGCCAACCAGATCTGCCGTCCTGAAGGACGCACTCTTGGGATGTCCTATTACTGGCCCTGTAAGTTTATCTACAGCTTCAACAGTCAATCCCAGGTCCATCATAGTCTTGATAACATAAAACATGCTATAGACACCTATACGGTTAGCCACGAAATTTGGGGTATCTTTGGCATATACAATCCCCTTTCCAAGCACCTTTTCACATGTTTCAGCCAGGGTCTCAATAACTTCGGGGAGTGTATCGGGACCTGGTACAATCTCCAATAGTTTCATGTATCTTGGAGGGTTGAAAAAATGGGTAATGGTAAAATGCTTTCGAAAGTTTTCTGAGCGGTCTTCACACATTATCTTGGCCGATATACCCGAGGTATTGGAGGTAATGATGGTTCCGGGTTTCAAAACCGTTTCAATCTTTTCAAAAACGCTCTTTTTGATGTCCAGCCTTTCCACCACTACTTCGATGATCCAATCCAAATCACCTAACCATCCTATATTATCCTCCAGGTTGCCGATGGTGATCAGCTTGGCGCTTTCTGGAATATAAAAGGATGCAGGTTTTGACTTCAGCGCCTTTTCTAATCCGCTCTGTGCCAGTTTATTCCTGAATTCCTTACTATCCTTAGTAAGCTTCTTTTTTTTATCATCATCTGTCAATTCAGGGAGCACAATATCGAGTAGGATTGTCTCGATACCCACATTGGCCAACTGGGCTGCGATGGTTGCTCCCATCACACCAGCTCCAATAACCGCGCACTTTTTGATAACCCTGTTCATAGATAAACCTCCTTTTTAAATGAGCTAAGTTCTTCGATTCATAAGTTCGATTACGAACTTATTTAGACTTCGGCTGAGCTCCCTTCGGTCTGCCCTCGGCCATGAGCTCGGGCCGAATGGAGCTCAAGGTCGAAGACAATTGCTCTGAGCTAACTTGTTAAAATATGTCACAGTATTTGCGAATCGAAGCACTAAAATGCCTAAAGTGAGCTAAAATTTAAATGTAAAAGTGTAAAAAAAAATGAATCGTCATTCATTTTCTAAAACTATCATTCAGGAAAATTGAAGTCAAACAAATTTGTGATTATATTAATAGGCAGTAGTTCTCAACAGACACCTATAAATATTGCCTTGCAATTTAAAAAAAGGGTTGATAATGAAGGCAGAGAGTTGGTAACAGTAAAACCAAAAAAGGTATTAATATGGATAAAAAATCTAAAGAAGTATCGCCAAAAAGGCTCCGGGTATTGTGTAACCCAGATTCTCTGGGCGTTCAATCTACAAGAGATATAAATAAAAAGAAACAATTATTGGTAGCTCAAGATAAGGCAGCCAAAGGAATTCAATTTGGGCTCAAGATGCCAAGAAATGACTACAATTTATATGTAGCTGGACCAGAGAGGACTGGTCTTACCTTTATCGCCAAAACCTACATTGATAAAATAGCCAAAAAAGATCCACCACCCTCTGACTGGTGCTATGTCTATAATTTTCAGGAACCAGATACCCCTAAATTTCTTAAACTGAACAGAGGTATGGGTATAAAATTAAAAAAGGATATATCTGAGTTAATAGAAGAGGTTAAAACAGGTATACATGATGTCTTTGAAAGTGAGGATTATAATAAAGAAAAGGAAGCTATAACCAAAACATTGAATACCAAGAGGAACGAATTAATCTCCCAGTTGGAAAAAAGGGCAAACAAGGTGGGATTTGTCCTGAACATCAGTCAGGCGGGAATGATGATTCTACCATCGAAGGATGGCAAACCTATGGATGACGAAACTATTGCCACCATGCCAGAGAAAGAAAGAAAAAGGCTCCAGAAGGTAAGCCAGGAATTGCAGAACAAGATGAAAGAAACAGTGAGAAACATTAGAAATCTGGATAGAGGATCAAAAGAGAAAATTAAGGAGCTTGACAAAAAGATAGCCCTTTACCGAGTTGGACACCTCATAGAAGAGCTTGAGATAAAATATAAGGATCTGCCAGAGGTATTAGATTATTTCAAAGGGATGAAGGATGACATTATTCTTAACATAGATGATTTCAAACAAAAACAACCAATCCAACAAGGCTCATTCTTCATATCCCAGCCTGAACCCTCATTCACCCGATATAAGGTAAATGTCTTGATTGACAACTCAAAGTTAAAAGGGGCTCCAGTTATAACCGAAAACAACCCTACCTATCCTAATATCTTCGGCAGGATAGAGAAGCATGCACAATTTGGTACCCTGTTTACAGACTTTACCATGATAAAACCCGGAGCACTCCATAGGGCAAATGGTGGTTACCTCATTATTAAGGCCATCGATCTGCTAAGAAGTCTTGGGTCTTGGAATGCCCTTAAAAGAGCAATCAAAAATAAGGAGATTAGGATTGAAGATCTGGCAGAAGAGATAGGATTTATATCAACAAAGACCTTAAAACCTATGGCCATCCCTTTTAATATCAAGGTCATCTTGATAGGTGATCCTTATTTATATCATCTTCTATATTCTTTAGATAACGATTTTAAAAAGTTGTTCAAGGTCAAGGCCCAGCTTGATGATAATATAAAAATGTCTAAAAAGCAGATTAATAATTATCTCTTCTATATTGCCAAGGTATGTGAAGAGGAAAATCTACTGGAGATCGAAAAAAAAGGTCTGGCCAGGATCATAGAGTATACATCCGAACTGGTGGGAGACCAGCGAAAGATGTCGCTTAAGTTGCCAGAAATAAAAGATTTAGTGGTAGAGTCCAACTTTTGGGCCAAGCAAAGGGGTAAAAAACTTATTGAATCAAGTGATATCGAGAGGGCCATTCATGAAAAGACGCAGAGATCAAATCTTGTAGAGACGAAACTCCAGGAAATGATTGAAGAAGATACCCTCCATATCCAGACAAGAGGGAAGGTTGTAGGCCAATTAAATGGCTTAACTATCTATGATTTAGGTGACTATACCTTTGGCAGACCAGTAAGGATAACCGCTACAGCTACACCTGGTAAGGAAGGGGTTGTTGATATCGAGAGGGAGGCCAAAATGAGTGGCAATATTCATACTAAAGGTGTCCTGATTTTGGAAAGTTACCTAAAAAATAAGTATGCACTGGACAAACCCCTTGCCCTTTCAGCCAGCGTTACCTTTGAGCAAAGCTATGGAATGATTGATGGAGACAGCGCCTCAGCAGCCGAACTTTTTACTATTCTCTCCTGCCTATCAAATAGTCCTATATATCAAGGGATTGCTGTTACCGGTTCTGTAAGCCAGTTAGGTGAATGTCAGCCTATCGGTGGAGTTACCAGGAAGATAGAGGGTTTTTTTGATGTCTGTAAGGCCAGAGGTCTAACCGGTAAGCAAGGTGTCATTATTCCAAAAAGAAATATAAACGACTTAATGCTTAAAAAGGAAGTTATAACTGCTGTAGAAAAGGGTAAATTTCATATCTATGCCATCGAAAATATGGATGAGGGAATTGAGATCCTAACCGGTGTTAAGGCAGGAATGAGGAATAAAAAAGGAAATTATCCAAAAAATACCCTGAATTATCTGGTAATGGAAAGGTTAAAGATGATGAGTGAATCAATCAAAGAATCGGAACAGAAAAAAAAGAGAAAGACAAAAAGGAGAAATAAAACGAAAACATAGACTGTTTTTTAATGTAGTCAGTAAGTTATCTATGCTCCATCTCACCTAACAACTGACAACTATCAACGGACATGCTTGTTTATTCTATTTGGTTAACAAACATAACCATTCTTTTTAAAATACCTTTTAATAAATCCTCTGGTAAAAGTCCTACCTTTGATAACCTGGTTTCACATGCTTTTACAAGCTCCTCTATTGTTAGATCTATGTCTGCCTTTCTCTTATAGGTATCTATCATCTCCTTTCGGAAATCTTTGGCCTCCTTTTTAACTCTTTCACAGAACTCAATACCCTCAGGTGGTGTTAGGGCGCCAAAGTGTTCTAAGCAGATAATCTCTGCTCTGATCTTACCGAGTTTATCTATGCTCTCTTGAAAATAATCATAATTCGAACTCCCCATAGGAAGGATTCTCTCTTCTGTCAGAGTCCCAATACTGTCAGATGGAAATAGGGCATATTCTCTGGGCAGATAAACAGCCACACTGCACACAGAATGTCCTGGAACGTCAATGATCTGAAGTTTGACCCCATTTTCAAGATCAATTTCCATTCCACCATTTATTATAAGGTGAACAGGAAAACCTTCTTTTACAATATTTAGTGGTTCAATCTGATAAGCTCCACTCTTTGCCCCTAACATCGAATTGTTATAATCTTGTATTGCCTTCAGGGCCTTTTGATTTGTCAGGATACGTGCCCCAACCTCTGAAATAGCAACCTTGAGCCATGGCCACTGTTGCGTAAAATATGGAGCCATACCAAGATGATCATAATGGCTATGGAGAATGACGAGATGTCTGATTCTCTCCAGATCTACTTCAAGATCATTAAGCTGAGATAGCACATCAGGTATGACATGTGCCATAGCTCCACCGACAAGGGCATAAGTATCTCCTTTAACGAGATATGAACATAGTTCTGGGCGACCTAAAAATTCAATCCTCTCAGTAACTGTACCGGGTTGCTTTATCCACATAAATAAACGCCTCGAAATTTCTATTCCACCGAAGGCGGACAGAAAATCATTGTGCCTTTAATGGCAAGCGCCTCTGGGGGAATGGAGTGCTGGAGTACTGGAGTATTAGGTAATAAGAACGAAAAAAGTTTTTATTCTTCTCCTTCACTTTGTTCAGGACAAGTTCACCCATCACTCCAATACTCCAATTGGGGCAAAGCCCCTAATTTCTCCTTTAACACTCAAACTACCCCTTTCTCCATAAAACGGTCAATCTCTCTTTTCGCATAGCCAAGCTCTTCTAGTATCTTTTTGGTGCTTTCTCCAAAACCAACTGGTGCTGTGCGGATAGAGCCTGGTGTGTCACTAAGTTTGACAGGTATACCCAGCACTGTTACGGATTTCCCTTTGTTATCCTTGACCTCACAGACCATATCCCTGGCTAAAAAAATTGGATCATTAAAAACCTCTTCTAAGTTCTGTACCTTTCCCCAGCAGACATCTTTATCCTTTAATTCTCTGACCCACTCATCTAAAGTCTTTTTCTTGAAGGCCTTCCGACAAAAGGCCAGGATCTCTTTCCGGTTACTATCGTCATATTGCAAAGGTCCATATTCTGGCACATCCAAAACATCGCACAGATTTTGCCAGAATCGGTTTTCAACAGCACCAATGGAGATATATCTTCTGTCAGCAGTCTCATAGACATTATAGCATGCATATCGATGAGAGAGAAATGTGTCCGATCTCTTTGGAACCATACCATTTCTCTGAAAGATATAAAGAGGTACAGATAAAAGGCCAACCATACCGTCGGTCATGGATATATCGATATATTGTCCCCTGCCAGTCTTCTCTCTTGCTACAAGGGCCAAAAGGATGCCAATAGCTGCATTCACCCCTCCTCCGACTAGATCAGCTATCTGTATTCCAGGGATACAAGGAGTCCTATCCTTTTCACCAATCATATCCAGTATGCCAGCAAAGCTGAGATAATTAACATCGTGACCAGCCACATCCCTGTATGGGCCATCCTGACCATAACCGGTAATAGAGCAATAGATTATTCTTGAATTAACTTTCTTTAAGGTCTCGTAGTCTATACCGAGTCTTTTGGTTACACCAGGCCTAAATCCCTCCATAAGCACATCGGCATCCCTTATCAATTTAAAGAAGATGTCATGCCCCTCTTTTGTCTTTAGGTTTAATGTCATATGATCCTTGTTTCTGTTTACAGGCGATAAAAAGATATCATCTGCCATAAACCTCTTGTCCTCAATTGCTATTACCCTTGCTCCATGATCTGCCAGAATCATAGAACAGTATGGACCAGGCAACATCCTTGATAGATCTATTACTTCGATTCCTTCTAATGCACCAGCCATTTTATTCCCCTTTTAAAATGCAATCATCCTTCAAATAGTCAACAAATTACGTTTCCTTTAGCAATAACTTTCATTAATATCAAGTACATCATGCTTCTGGTTGAAATTTCATAGCTTCTTTGTAAGCATTTTTGATATATTTTATTTATGCGTACCTACAAAGATGAGACCTGGGAATGGATTGAAAAGAAAGGCAGTCAAGAAGCAACTTTTAATGGTAAATATCTTTTCTTTTCATCTAATCGGAGTCAGCTTAAAACAATAGCCCAGCAGGAAATAGCTATATATAACTTTGCCTGTGCCAAGGTCCTTCTTGATCCGGATGTAAAGAGAGATGAATATATGCTGTGCATCTATGATTTAGACAACCGAAGGGAAAGAGAGTTAGCCATGCGATACGCAAAAAAAGAAGGCATCAAATTTGTCGGCTGGATAGGAAAAGCCATGAAAATCGAGGAATTTTTTGACAAGATGTGTGTAGAAAAAAAGGAGCTTTTTTAATAGTTATCTCTGGCTATTCTATTGACAATCTATCCCCTTTAATTATAATCAAAAGCCAATGCCGGAGTGGTGAAACTGGTAGACGCAGAGGACTCAAAATCCTCCGGGCCTCGTGTCCATGTCGGTTCGATTCCGACCTCCGGCACCAATACCATCAATAAATCACGTGAGGACATTTTCATTAAGCTCTCTACCTTAAATTTTAAATTGACAGAACATACTATTGTATCCCTCCTGCAGGGGCATTTGTTGTCTTTAGTGATGTAGTACCTATTCTTTCTGCCTTCATATCCGCCTGAATATCTAAAAGCTTACCAAAAAGTGGAAATTAATTTCACATAATTATGTATTTGTTTGCACATTTTATAATCAGAGCATTGTTAATGGTATCGTAACTATTTGAAATATAAAACAATCTTCACGACTGCCGAATTTTGCATAATTTTTGCATGTCTATAAAACAAGAGCTTGCTTTTTCCACTCTTTGACTTTGATTTTGGAGGTATTTCCTATGGATAAACACCTTAAAAAGGATTTAGCTAACTCCTGGATAATCAAAGGCACATTAAAAAAAATCAAAGAGGATCAACGGCTTATCATCTACGACCTCAAGACGCCCCTTCAAGGGCTGACCGGGAGTGTTTATATCCATTGTGAGCAGAGTCACAACCACCTGTGGGATAAGTTGGTGTTGGAAAAGGAATCATCAATCTAAAGGCAGGGATTTGGTGGGATTGAAAGGGTATGTTTCACCCAAGTTCTACTCAATTTTAGCTTCCTCTTTTTCTTTACCATGACATCTTCTTTCATCTGTAACTGATCATTGATATTCAAAGACCAGATGTATTATACAGTCATTGTATGCTATAAACAGAAATAATTTTTATAGTGGATTTATTAGATACATTGGCCGGGTCTCAAAAATAGAAATCTAAAACTTTAAAACAGTAGCTAAGCAGAAAAAAGAAAAGAAAAAAGAGGAATAATTGAGAAGGTTTTTTGTAGAAAAAATTATACCAGCAGGCGGCTTTCTATCAATTATCGGCAAAGAGGCTAGGCATATAGTCACCGTTTTGAGGATGAAAAAGGGCGAAACGTTGATTCTTATGGATAGGGAAGGGCAGTCTTTTAAGGCAACAATAGAAGCGGTACATTACAAAGAAGTAAAGGTTAGAATTACCAAGACCATACCACCTTTACCTCCTTCACCAGTAAAGATTAGCCTTGCTCAAGCTCTTATTAAATCTCATCCCATGGAGTATCTTATCAAAAAAGTAACGGAATTAGGGATAGGGTCAATCCATCCTTTCTATTCAGAAAGAACGGTTATAAAATTAAAACCAGAGCAACTAAAAAATAAAATGGATCGCTGGATGGAAATAATGAAATCAGCCTGTAAACAATGTGGCAGGGTAACGCTGCCTACCTTAAATACTCCTTTGCCATTTGAAGAACTTATTAACACCGTGCCAAATAAAAAGACATTAAAGGTTCTGTTATGGGAAGACGAAGATAAGGTAGATCTTAAGAGATTGTTAACATCCATGAGCTTCGAGCCTCATATTTTTGCTATAGTTGGGCCTGAAGGGGGGTTTACCTCGAATGAAATCAAACGGGCACGAGAGGCTGGTTTTCAGATAATATCTTTAGGAAAAAGAATATTACGTGCGGAAACAGCGGCCGTGTCATTGATATCA
>Ga0209977_10001395_pt1 | contig 10581 bp, 11 predicted proteins | sample SumtaG_2_FD_183113 | JGI IMG/M metagenome (GOLD analysis project Ga0209977, IMG submission 183113) | Deep subsurface microbial communities from Indian Ocean to uncover new lineages of life (NeLLi) - Sumatra_00607 metaG (SPAdes) (version 2) | ecosystem: Environmental > Aquatic > Marine > Oceanic... | reverse complement strand
AGTGCCACCTACGTTGACCGCCACGCAATTCGCCGGCTTCTTATGGGCGTTGTTTATGTCAGCCTCGGCGGCCAGGTGTAGCACCGCCTTCACGCCCTCGACGGCGTCGAACACGACGTCCCGGTCAGTTATGTCGCCGACGATGGACTCGCATAGGCTCGTCTCTATGAGGTCGAAGCACACGGGCTCATAGCCCCGATTGACCATCTCCTCTATGAGGTGTCGGCCGATAAAGCCCGCTCCCCCGGTGACTAAGACCCTCATTTCCCAATGCTCCTCTAAACATATCCTCGTACCCGGCGACCCTGTGCCGCCAGTCCCAGTTATCAAGAACCTCCCGGCGATTCCGCTCTCCGACTCTATGGCGCAGCTCCACATCGTTCTTGAGAATTTCCAGTCGCTTATTCATCTCCTGGACGACGGCGTCCTCAGGCTCGACTGGGACGAGCCACTCCGCTTCGACGAGCTGAGCCATGTCGCCGACGTCGGTGGCCACGATGGGGAGTCCACAGGATGCCGCTTCGATGGCGACGCTTGTCATACCCTCCCGGTTGCTCGTGTGGACGAGGCAGTCGATTTTAGCGTAGAACTTCTGCATGTGCTTCCGGCTGGCGCCCTTCACGAAGTATTTTCCCCAGCGCCGGCACATAACACGGACTGGGTAGTCCAGCCGCCTCGCTAGGTGGACGCGCTTGCAGGGACGCTCGGCAGAGCCCGCCCAGCCCAGCTTGAAGGTCTCCCCGCTTCGGGGGGCCGGCTGGAAGATGTCTGTATCGACCCCGTTGGGCGTGAAATATATGTTGTCGGCGTTGGGGTACTTTCCCTTGAGTAGGTTGTAGGTTTTCAGGCTGTTGCAGCCGACGGCGTGGAATTGGGGTGCTTCCTCAATGAGCCGGGGGTCAGGCGGGTTAGTTCTGATGCCGATGCACTTCCGTGCCTTCCCTAGCCACATGCGGTGACCGCCCGTGTAGTTCCAGGTATCATAGTCGAAGGCAAAAACCACATCGAAGCGCTTATCGCCGCTGTTTACTTCGTTCCAGCACTTCACCTCATAATTGAACGCGTCTGAATGCTTCACGATGCCACGGCTTACAAAATCGAATGCCCAGCCATAGACATCTATTAGGATCAGAACCTCTATGGCTTTGTCCATATTGAGGTCTGCCATTCTCCGCCTCTCCCTGAACCTGCGAAGTCAAGTCTAGGCCAATCGGATAATAACTTGAATGCTTCACCATATCTTTCTCTATCTGAGTTGTCAAGTATTAGTATCCCGCCTTTCTTGATCTTTATGTAGCCACTTTTTACGCATGCGACTCTGTTTCTTCCATCTACATATAGAAAGTCTAGGGTTTCATTATCACACACATCGATTATTAATGGGTAGACACTCAAGTCGGCTTCGTAGAATAATTTGACATTACTAATTTTGTAGTTTTTTATCATTTTCCTAACCTGATCATGCCATCCCTTGTTGTTATCAACGGAGGTTAGAAACTTGACTTTCTTGGCAATCCATATGGTTGAATATCCAGATCCGAACTCCCAGCCGACATGGTGAGGCTTAAACCACTTTTCAAGCCATGACTTGGCCTTGTATGTAACCCAGATGTCAATCATAATCGGCAGCTCTCTCAAAGGCTTGATCCCAATCCTTTACTCTCATTTTCCAAGAGCGGAACTTGAGAATATACTGACGATAATTACGGCCAATTTTTTCTCTCAATTGTTTGTCTTCAAGAAGAGCAAGCTTTCGTTCCATCTCCCCGATAACTAGGCTGTCGGGCGTATCTGGAATAAGCCATTCTGTTGGAACAAGTTCAGATATTCCAGCTATGTTGGTACTAATTACGGGCAACCCGCATGCCATCGCCTCCAAAATGCAGAGGTTCACGCCGTGAGCGCCGTTCTGAGCCATAAGTGTGATGTAGACGTCTAGGCTGTTATAGAAGTCCACCATGGCCTTTCGACTTCGACCTTTGACTCTATACTTCTCTGCGTGCCTTGTCATGGTTTTAATTGGGTATTTGATATGTTTAATAAGGTGATAGCGTTTGATTTTTCTATTCGGGTTCCCGGCCCAACCAACCTGCAGAGTCTTGGAGACCGACTTGTCTTTTGGTTTGAAAATCTCGGTATCCACGCCTTCTCTCAGTAGCACCACATTTCTCATTTCTAAAGCGCTGCACTTCCTCACGAGCCTCTCGGTGCAGACGGCATATGTTTCGACGGTGGGTGGAGGTGATCCGAAAAAGGTTCCGCAACAGTATAGAATAGTAGGCTTCTTCATAACTGCTTGTCTGACGCTCTTGCCAAAATAATTCCAAATCCAGCGACTAAAAACGAATATCACATCATGTTTATCGACAATTTGGGAGGTTAACCCTCCTCGATAGACGGGGAGAACCGTTACCTGATGCCTTGAATACTTCTTTACGCCTCTAGCGTTGAACTCGTGCGCCCAACCCCAGCTATCCACTATGCAGAGTATGTTTAGTTTTTGCATAAAAACGCCTCCTCTCTTTCTATGTGGTGTATTTCACGTAAAATGTTTCGGGAATAAGGTTTGCTTTGGTGGCTAACCAGAAGAACGGTCTCCAACGCTTGAAAGTTTCATGATAGGTTTCATAGTCAAAATGTGTTTTAATAGGCGCATTCATAATATCTTTGAATTCCTTATCAGACAGTTTTAGTCGTGTCTTAACCTCATTTATAATGCTATCATTTATCTCTGTAGGACACTCGGTTTTTTCTATTGCTTCATCCCTCGTCATCTGCCCTGATCTAACGAATGCCGAATACTCAATGTAGCGCAAATCCATATTGAATTTTTTAATCAGCATCTGATTGACATGAAATACAGTGTATTTGTTTTCGAGGTGATGACCTCCATACCAAGTCCAATCAAAACGCTTCTTGAGAAGCTTTTTTACCTCTTCCTTGCGGTAATCAATGTACCACAATGGACGAAGCCGCTTTATTCTGAGAGCTATCCATTTGAGCCAACTTGAGAGCCATAGGTTAGGATATGTCTTAAGTGGAAGGCTGCCAAATTTGCGTTGAACCGTTTCAATATACTTACCATCCATATAGTTCCAGTCAAGGGGCGTTGTCCCCTCCGTTCTAAAGGAGTGCCCTATCAGAATATTCTTGACTTTAAACCTTTCAGCAGCCATATAAAGTGTAGTAGCCAAGCCAATGTCGTTAGGAATATCATCATCGGGAACAGAGGCTCTGAGGAATGATCGGCAGATTTCGTCGTACTCTTGCTGGTTTACTGTCACTTCATAATAGTCCACATCAAGCTCATTTACAACCTTCCTCATGTTCTCTTCTGCGACATTCGTGTTCCAGTTATTGTTGAAGTGAACCGCTAGGGGTTTCAAGCCTAATTCAACGGTCTTCCACAGTAGAAGTGTACTGTCACACCCGCCACTGATTCCGACAATACAGTCGTATCTTTTTCCCCGTCCCTCCCTCTCGATCTTATCGGTCATCTCCTCCAGTTTTTCCTTGCTAATCGGATGATCACGCTCAAAGTCATCATGCATCTTGCAGTAGTTACACTCTCCCTTCTCATCAAAAGTGATACTTGGGATTCTGGAATCTAAGATGCACCGAGAACATATCATTTAGCGCATATCTTTTTTGTAAATATAGTTTTCATGCCATCTTTTCCAGCCTCTCTTTTGAGGCATGTTAACTAGTTCCACATCTTTTAACATGGCTTGAATGCGTACACGACTTTTACCAACCCATGCAGTGCAATGTCCGTGAGCATATCTGAAGCCTTCAAGTCTACGGTAAACTCGTCTGGCGGTACCAGTGAATTTCTTCCATTGAAGATCATCCCAGTCTTCTTCTCTGATGGGTTTATCTGTATAAATGAAGCAGGGATTGCCGCGTATCGTTTCAAGAACCAATCCCCTCCAAATAGGTTTAAAATTTACTCCTATTATACCCATACAAATATAGTCTGAGAATTCCGCTGATTTGAATGCCTTTTCAACGTTTCCTTTCACGTATTCATCGCCATCTATTTCTAGATACCATTTGCCAATCGGCACACGTTGAGCATACTGATTTCGAGCATGGACTTCGCTAGGCCAATGTTTACCGTTACAATCTATCCAGATCAACTTATCTCCACATAATTCATGGAATATTTTTTTAGTGTCATCCGTTGAAGATGCGTGTTTATGTGGAAATCCCTTCCATGCGCCGTCAACTGCAATTACCTTTTCAACGTATGGAAGTATGCTGTTCAGGCTTTCACGCAGTGTCAGAGCATTATCTAATACTGTATAACATGCATACATTTCTAGCTAGACTTCCGCTTTAATGAATTGAACCGATGTTTTTTCTTTGCCCACGTAGAACCGATCTGCGTAAGGCTTGAAGTGAAGGAGGTGGATTCGCTGATCTACTATGATAGGTATGTTCTCTCGGGAACAGTTGACGGCGAATTGGAGATCAAACATTTGTCCTCTGCCGCTTCTCTTAGCTTCAGCTGTAACGCATAGCCTATCCTTTGTTAGTCTAAATGGTTTGAGAGGGCATTTTTCCAATACTTCTCTGCGAATCAAGGTGAAGGGTAGCCCCACAAACCAGACCTTAAGGAAGGGGTAGCCATGCTTCGCTAAAATTATGTCACGGATTGGAACGAATTGATATGACTTTGTGTAAATGGTTTTTGTTCTTAAATCATCGCTATTGATTGGATTCAAAGTGATAGACGCCATATTTGAAATTAAGTTGTGGTTCTGCCAGCCACTCACTACGGGGAAGCCATGTTCCTCTTCATCCTCAAGCAGAAGTCGGACATGATCGGGCATCGCAACTATGTCGTCGCAAGAAACGATGAGGTAATCATATTCACGGTGACTGAAGAAGTATTTCATGGCTATTTCATGTGCTTCGTGGTGCATATAGTTCTTCACTATAAGTTTATCCACAAAGTTGATTCGATCCATCCAATCCCAGAACAGGCTATGTTTCCGTACGGCTTGGATGTAAAGTAGTGCTTTACCCATTATTTTTCACCTTAAACTTAACGGAAGTCCGTAAATGTCAACGTCTACCTCTATGTTTATAAACGGAGTTCTGCTCCCATCTTTCCCAACCTCTTTTCTGAGGCTTATTAATTAGCAATACATCCTTTAGAGTTGTTTCCATTGGGTCTATAACTTCTTTACCTACCATAATTGAAATGTGAGTTCTATATTTCATTCCTTTAATTTTTCTATAGAGTCGTTTACCAACACCCCTGTATTCTTTCCATTTAAGGCGACTCCAATCTTCTTTCTTAATTGGTTTATCCGTATAATGCCAACATGGAAATGAGTTAATCCAAGTAAGTTTTAAACCATTCCATATTGGCATATAATTTTGAACCATAATCCCCATACACCTAAAATGTGAGGATTCAGCAAAGATAAAAGCCTCGGCAACCTTTCCCTCAATGACTTCATCACCATCTATCTGAATGAACCATTTGCCTACTGGAACATGGTCAAGATATTGAGTTCTTTTGACAGCTTGACTGGGCCACGCTGCATCAGAATCTATCCAGATTAGCTTGTCAGCGCATACCTCAAAAAATATTTCTTTGGTAGCGTCTGTAGATTTAGCTTCCTTATGAGGATAGTCTCGATATGCGCCATCGACAGCCACAACCTTTTCGACATATGGCAAAATGCTGGTTAGACTCTCACGTATTGTGGCCTCATTGTTGAAAACAATATAACAAGCATACATAATTATTTTCGTCTCATGCTCAATATTCTAGCCTTCAAATCCAAAAACTCTTGTTGCCGATACACCTCCAACATCGATAGTGTTTTTTGGTCCAGATGCTCATGGCGAATCTCGCCCCCAACTACACCCCAGCCCATACCGCTCAGGTCAATCGGCCCCCAATCATGAGCCATTATTAAATCGTTTTTCTTCAGCACCCTCGCATACAAGGGAAATTCCCGCTTCTTATCCCCGTTATCACAAAATATCAAAGCCCTACCATCTTTTATGAACTCCCTTACCTTCTCAACGGTTCCAGAGGTAAAAACATCTGCCTGCTCAAATGTAATGTTTAGCTTCTCTGACAGCTCATACCATTGAGGCGGTACTATCTTTTTAATGTCAAAGGAGAGTACCTTTCCACCCCTCATAGACATGTGAAGTCCGAAGAACAGAGTGAGGGCCCCGTGTCCAGTTCCCAGTTCCACGATTCGGGTAATATCTCTGTTGTCTGCCAATGTCCATTCAAGCATAAAAAGTTCAGGCCAAGTCATTTGTATCCAAGTTCCGTAAAGGCTCTGATGCTTCCCCAGAACTTGCCCATTGTATCCTGACGTGAACATATGTTTTATTTTCAAGCCCACGTTTTTCATCTCCTCTAAGCTAGACGCGTCCTATATTTTTCATCTGTTTTAACAGCGGCTTCTAGCAGATCACCGCCACAAAGGCCTGATAACAGACCTATATCTTGGGGAAGGCACACTCCACCTATTCCCTCTCTGGCCTCAAGAATTTGAACGTTCCACTTAGTGTTGCAGGCTTGTCTAACCTCTTCAAAGTTAAGACCGATTTCCTCACAGATCATCTTAACCTCCTCAGAAAAAGCTATGTTTACAAAGCGATTCGAGTTTTCAACGATTTTGCTTGCCTCAGCAATTTCTATGCTAGAAACGATGTAAACGGGGATGTTTGCCCCTTCATAAAAATTCTTCGCCCTTTTTAGACTTTCCTCGTTGACAGCGCCCAAAACCCTTGTTTGCCTCACGCCATGTTCCTCTGGGGACTCTTCCCAGTAGCGGTGAGGACAGTAAGCCAACAAGGGTAGGCTTTGAGAGATCCTTTTACATGAACCTATTTGCATTGTTGACTCTATCAAAATAAGTTTGTCGCGGTTTAGGTGTCCGCAAACATTTTCCACTTGATTCGTTGGAACGCAGATAACAAAAATATCTGCTTCGACCTGATTAGGATTTAACACGGAAATGAAGCTTATGCCCTTCCGAGGTTTCATGTCGTAACCATAAACCTCGTAAAAGCCTCCAAGATACTCTGCTGTAGGTAAACCAACAACTCCGAGACCGATCACCAAAACCTTCAGCGCCAGATCCCCCAGTTCTCGTCATTACGTAGTATGCCGCTTCCCCGCTTCGCAAAATACTCGTTCTGTTTTATGGCGTCGTTTATCTTGTCATTTTTAAGACGAATTGCTTCAAGTTGGATATTTGGATGGTGTTGATGGTATATTTTGATGTCTGGGTGTCTCGTGAGGGATAGACGTTCGCGGATTAGACCAGCTCGGGCTGCCCGCTTCCACATATCCACATCCTCCCAGCCCCAGAGCTTCATGCGCTCGTCGAAGCCTTGGCATTCGTGCCACCATTCGGTGGGGGCGCTTACGAAGCCGCCCCATCCTTCTGATATGTTGGTCCAGCGGAACGTTATCAGCTTCTTGTAGTCTCGTGGAAGCTTGAGTTTGGCGAAGTTAATGGCGGCTGGGTCTAGGAGCACTATATGGGTGCTCATGTAGATGCGTGGGTGGGCGCTGAGTATCTCGTAGGCGATTTCGAGGACATGTTTCTCCATTATCAGGTCGGCGTCTAGGGCGCAGGAATACCTCGCCGTGGCCCGGCGGAGCCCTATGTTGCGGGCGACGGCGAGACTCCAAGGTTCGTCGGTTTCGCAGCGGTAGACGGTGCAGCAGTCTGGCAGGATCTGCATCATCTTCTCATGATTTTCCTCGATAGATCCGTAGTCAACCACGATGAGCTCCAAGGGGTGAAGCGTTTGAAGCTCTACGCTCTTCAGGCAGTTCCTGAGCATCGGGCCATAGCGGTCGCGCACCGGCACAATCACGGAGAAGACGGCGTCTTCAACCGTCCGCTCTCGGACGGCTTCGACGGTCACTCCACTATTCCCCATACGAAGGCTTTTATCAGTTCCTTGTCAAAATCCTCGTTGGCGATGATGGAGCCGTCCTTCTTTATGAAGGGGGGCGGATCGAATTTCTTTCCTCTCAGCACTTCAAGCGGTGACTTTGCGACCCCTACCTTCATGGTGTCGAGGTGTAATATCTCGGTTCCTGGGTCGGCCCAGACTTCGTAGCCTTCGTCCAGCGCATTCTCGCAGAAGCGCATGTGGGGATGCGGGTTCTCGTATTCGATGAGCTTGAATACTTCGTACTTTGCGAGGTAGCAGGAACCTACGCTATCCACCTCGAAGGGTTTGCCGTCTTCAGGATCAGGTGGTAAGAAGGGGTGGAAGCGGTAGCCGTATAACCGGAAGCAGTGGACGTCGAAGAACTGTCGTGGAAACGATCGGTCAACCCATACGAAAGGCGCTATGATGTCCTTATCGTGTCTCATTAGTCTTTGAATCAGGTCGGCGGGGACGTCCATTACGTCGGCGTCGATGAGTAGGAAGTGCGTCTCGTCCCTCCAGCCCTTCTCTCCGATGATGTCCTGGAAGTCCTTGTAGACTGGGGCGATCTCAGCGGCTGAGAGAGGCCTAGGCATGGCCGGCTCGTGGATGATCTCAGTCGAGTGCTTAGTCTCGCTTTCCCATTCCTTTAGGAACTGTAGTGTGGGGTCGCGGCTCGGCCCGTAGCTGAACACGATCCGGGACACGTCCTCAAGCTTCTCAATCTGCTCTAGGAATCGTGGGAGCCATACCGCCGATTCCTTGACCGGGACGCCTACGAGTACGCTCATGCCCTCAGCCTCCTTTCGGCGAGGGTCTTAGGACGCATTTCCTCTCGAATCTCCTCTATGAGGTTGATCCAGAGTGGCACGATGACCTTCTTCCAGTCGTAGTTTAAGGCGAATTTCCTCGACGCTTCACCGAACTGCGCGGTTTTGTCGGGATGGTTGTAGGCATCCTCTATATGCTGCGCCATCTCGTGCTCGCTTGGAGATGCAATGAAGCTGAGGGCTGCCGTGAGCTCTCGGTTGTATTTCTCCACCAGCCAGCCGTGACCCTTTATGAGCTCGGGCATAGATGTGAAGTTGGTTCCGATCGTCGGCACGGCGCATGAGGCCGCTTCGAGGATGGGTATGCCGAATCCCTCGGCGCGAGAGGCGTTGAGCAGTACGTCCATGCCGCCGTAGAGCTTCGCCATGTCCTCGGGGGTCAGCCCTTGCCACCAGAAGAACTCGTCTATGACCTTCACGTACTGTGAGACGCCGCAGATGTCGTACCAGTGGTCGATGTTGAAGCCGCCGGGGAAGCGGGCGAGCGTTTGCAGGAAGACCCGGGTGTCCTTTCGGGCGTCAGGGTTATTCTCGAAGAATATGGCGAGGGCCATGGCATCCTTGTCGAAGCCCTTGCGCCTGGTGTCCTTGTTGGCGGCGACCTTGCCGATGACGAAGCACTCGTCCGGCCAGGGCTCTTCGCTGCCGGAGACGAGCGGGACTGATATGTCCTGGAGGTGTTGGCGGCTTGCCACCTTGTCCTTCGAGGGCTTGTAGACCAGCGTGTCCACGCCATGCGGTATGTACGTCGAATCCACGCCGTTATTTTCCAGTTGCCTTTGTCCGAACCTGCTCATGGCCACCGGCTTGTAGGCCTTGCTCGCCGGCGTCAAGACAGGTGGCGGTATCGGGTCGTGGTCTACGGGTATGATCGGCACCCAGCGCGGGTGCATTCCGCTCAGCCACCCCGGGCCTCCCAGAGAGCTCCCTGACTCGTCGATCCAGATGTCGAAAAGCGTGACCAGGACATCGGGCTTCCACCGGTTGCACAGGAGCTGCGCGGCGTCCGAGCCGAATGGATCGAAGCGCTTGGGATAGGTGATGAGCCCATTGAATCCCAGGGCGGCGCCCTCAAGCCCGTAGAAGGCCAGGTTGCGGATCTTGTAGTGCTTGAGAAGGTCGAATATGACGCCCTTAGTGCCTACGCCGTAGCCCGTGCCGACGAAATGTGCGTTAGCCCACCATAGGATCTTGAATTCCTCGCTTCCCTCTGCTACCACCACTATGGGTACGGTATCGGGCGTTGGGATGGGCGGGGGTCGGCGGAACCAGACGGTGTAGCCGTGGTCGTGGTTGTCCGGCCAAGGGGTCTCCTCATGCTCCTCGGGGTAGGTGTACTCGCTGGGCTGGCCGAAGGGCTCCATACCTCGGGCCATGAACTGCTGTATCCACCAGTACTTTGAGTAGCAGCTCACATGGCTCTTGTCTGTGCCATGGCTCTGGTCGGGGGCGTCGTCGTGGGGCATTATGGGGACGTCTAGTATGACCATGTGGCCGACCCGGGTCGCCTCATCTATGGCGAGGTGTAGGTCCGGTACGCGGATGTGCTCCAGCACGTCGAGGGCTACGACGAGGTCGAACTCGCCGTCCTCCCACGCGCTGAGGTCGCATACGTCGCCACAGTACATGTAGGGCTCAACGCCTTCAGCGCAGTTCTCCACCGCCCACCGGCTGAGGTCGACGCCGACGGCGTAGATACCCTGCTCGTAGAAGGCTTTGACCAGATAGCCTCGGGCTGCCCCGAGGACTATGACTGATTTCAGTCGGGGTATGGCGGTGAGTATCCGGCGGACGAGCTCACGGTTTCTTTCGAGGTATG
>Ga0209977_10001394_pt1 | contig 10592 bp, 7 predicted proteins | sample SumtaG_2_FD_183113 | JGI IMG/M metagenome (GOLD analysis project Ga0209977, IMG submission 183113) | Deep subsurface microbial communities from Indian Ocean to uncover new lineages of life (NeLLi) - Sumatra_00607 metaG (SPAdes) (version 2) | ecosystem: Environmental > Aquatic > Marine > Oceanic... | reverse complement strand
TCATATTCTTGCTGGTCCAGATTTTGGACTTCAAGATAATAGTTTTGATCCAAACTTTGAAGAATCGAATCCACGTGCAGATATTGTACAATCATTAGAATTTCATTCAGATAACGGTAAAGCTCTTGTTATCAAAGCAGGAGGTCAACTTGATCTAACCTCATTTAAAAAATCAAATCAACGGGTAATATTTTCAGGAAATGCACAACTTATTCTTGAACCCGGCGCACAACTATTCTTTGACGGTGGAACACTGGTAATGACCGATGAAGCACGGATCGTTACACAAACCGCGCCATAAAAAAAGAGAGATGTTATGAAAAGAAAAATCTGTAGTCTTTTAACTATCACGCTCTGCTGTATACAGAGTTCTGCGCGGGAACTACGCACACCACTAAAACAATTCCCAGATACTGCTCATCGCCTCAACCTGTTTGACCATGAAACACGAAGTTGGGGAGCGGGTCTGTGGTGTGAAGGGTATTATAAAACAGCAGACAAAGCATTTACCTGTAATCACGGAACAACAACAGAACCACTTGCCGCCCTTCTTTTTGGAAAAGCTGATTTTTTAGGCAAAGAAATATTTGCAGATGCTGCAAATTACACATCACCAAATGTCTGGTTAAATATTTCAACGCTTTCAGTTAGATTCAGAAGAACGGAAAAAGGTTCTGTATTTGGCGCACTATTTTGCAAACGATTCAAAGAAGACAAACTAAAAGTTGGCTTGCGCGCTTCACTTCCTATCAAAATTGTTGATGTGGACCGAATCACCGGTTGCGATGATGCAGAAAGTAGCGGTTCAGGAGAACTAGGCGGAGAACAACTTAGTGATGTTGTAAAATACCAAGCAGAAATTGTAGATGATCTAAATCTTTTTGCTCACGGCATAATAAACTTTGCGTATAGGCTTGATTTTCTTTCACTGTTAGAAATTGAAAACGTTGGCCCATCAACACTCCCTTTTGTTGAGTACAAAAACGCTGACTTTGCTGACCATATAACAATTGCCTATCAAGATGTCACACATAAAATCACTACTCCTATTTTTGTTGCACGCAAAAGTGACAGCAGTGAACCGGATCAATATCATCAACTTGAAACCGATGATCCAGGAACAAACATTGATGGTAACGGAGAAAATCTTGCCGATGGAGCATACGGCAGGTTTATAGAAGCAAATGATTATACCACGCTTGGAAACAACAGTGCTCTGCAAAAACAGTTCTGGATTATTCCTGGCATCAGGAGTTTTGCAAACAGTGTTGAATACACGCCAGAGGCAAAAGTAATTCGACAAATGGTTGATGATATTGTGCGCGATGATCAAAATTCCGCAGAAGATTTTTTTAATGAACAAGGTGTTTGCTTTAATTCTCAGCGCAGAGTTGGCATTGGTGATTTAAAAGTTGAATGTTTTGCAAATTATCTAACGACAAAAACAACACATATTGAAGGAATTTTTGGCCTTACCTTTCCAACAGCAGAAAAAATGTGTGATCCAAAAACATTGTTAGGTCGACCTCTTGGTAACAACGGGCACGTTGAAGCAAAATTTGGGTTGTGCGGAGGATGGAAACCTCGCAGATGGTTCCAGGCAACAACAGATCTTTCTTATTCTTTTGTTTTTAAACGAAAAGAAAAAGTTCCTGCGGCCTTTAAAGGTGCAACCGTCAAAAATATCGGACCAACTGTTGAAGCTGATATTTCTTGGGGATATTTTTTTGGCGACATCGCTCTGCACTTTTTTAACCCAGATGCAAAACATCCACTTGGTGTAACGGGGTCCTACGAACTATATGCACGTAGAAAAAATAAAGTTTGTTTCTGCAATTCATCTACAAAAGACTTTTTTGGCGAAACCAACACCCTTGATGGTGATGTTCTTGCAGACAGAACCAATGTGATTGCGCACAAAGTTCTTGCAAACTTTTTTTATCAAACAAATACCGTTGAACTCTTTATGGGCTTCTCTCATATTTTTGCCGGTAAAAATGCGCCTAAAGAAACCGAGTGGCATATTGGACTGCTTGTAAGTTTTTAGGTTATTTAAAACAATTCAGGAGATTAAAAAATGAAACGTTTTTTGTTCTTGTCTTTATGCTTCGCATCTCTTATCCAAGCCCACAAACCTGTTTACATCACACACATCGTTAACCATTCAAGCAGTGATTTTTGTATTCAAAACAATAAACAGATTGTTCCGGCATATGAAACCGTTGCCATTTCTTCAATAGATGTCGGGCAAGAAAAACTCACCTTGATTCCGGAAGACAAAAAAAATCTTAATCTTATCATCACACAAAATAAAAACTCTGGAATTGAACAAATAAGATCGACACTTACCAGCTGTCTTGTACAAAAAAAAATAAATACATTAACAAAAGTGCCACGAGAGTTGTTGTGTTGTGCAGGAAACAATATTGTTCAAATACAAGATTATGATCCACTTGCAAACAGCGAACAAAAAAAGTTTTTTATTAAAATCTTTCCAACACAAATGATAGATGAAATAAAAACTATAACCCGTTACGGAGATGCAAGCACCGTCTATCAAAGCCCATTTTCTGCAAGTGGAACCTGTAGAAAAACAAATACCGATGTTTTAATTCCAACTTTTACTGAATCTGGAACAATTTGCTCTGAAACATATGAAAGCACAAACTTTCCAAACAAATCTGCAACTGTCGATCGGCCATATCTTATTTATCTGCCATACGAATATTTTGATAATCCAAACAAATTATATCCTGTCTTGTATCACTTGCACGGAACACCTTCAAACCCAGAAGAAGCTGTCGACCGTGTCACACAACTACTTGATCTTTTAATTTCTGATGAACGAAATGTACCAACTATTGTTGTATTTCCAAACGGAAACGCTCCTGTTGATGAATTTATGGGAGTTCCATTAGCAAACCTGCCACAGTTTTATATAGACGCTCTTAATATTGTAGAAAACGACGATAGTATTCCATCGTTTTGGGCAAATTCAAGTCAACTTGGCGATATGGAAACCGATATTATTTTTACGCTGTGTGACCATATTGATAAAACATACCAAACAAAACGTGATAAACAGTTTCGTGGCATAAACGGTTTTTCAGGAGGCGGAGGTGCACACCAAATGGTCCTTCCACACAGTGATCGTTTTGGATCTGTGTCATCAAATTCCGGATATGGACTTGATTGGGAATCTGAAGTAACTATTGTTGAAGATTACGATGATGTATACGCAGGAATTTTATATAGTTTTTCTTACACCAACACACACCTTGCAGATTTAGATCCATTTGACGAAGATAACTATTTAATTGTTACAAGACTTCCATGGATTTATAATGTAGCAACATCACTTTCACCAAACGGAGCTGCAACATACAAGGCAGATCTTCCAGTTGATGTGTATGGAAACATAGTATCTTCAGTACAAACCGAATATATTTCCCATTCTGCAGTCAAGCGTGCAGAGGTATATGCTGATGACATAAAAGAAAATAGCCTAAAAATATATTTTGACGCAGGCGCACTAGACTTTTTTTATAACGTACCTGGCGCAGGATACTATTTCCTCGTTGATGTAAATGCCACTGGTGCATCATATTATAATGGAAGTTCAAATAATTATTCTCAAGCACTAACAACACAGGGAATAAAACATGAGTTTGTTTCGTTCCGGGGAAATCATAACGGTAGATCAAATATTCAGACAATGAGTGCTCTTTTATTCCACTCAGCAATTTTTTCAAGCAACTACAATACTGATGATGAGCGAATTAAGTTTGTTGGAAACGGTAACATTTTGCTGGAAGAAAACTCCTCTATGCTGATCAACCAAGAAACATCTGTCGGAGTAGAAACCATGAGCACCTACACCAGCTTTACCGATTTTATCTGGAACATCAACGACCATGCAAAACTACAACTTGGAAATCCTGGTCAACGAGGAGGCACACTGCAAATAGGTAACACACATGACAAATTTGATATTGAAAACAACCCATCCTTGGGTGACCATGTTGTTTCATGCACCTTCGTCCTTGATGGTGCAGGAGCAGAACTGCAAATAAATAATCACGGTATTTTAGGACTTGCAGCAGGTGTACAGGGGCAAGAAGGAACCATTCCAAATCAGTTTGTCATGAACAGCTTGAGCAATGTATCTTCCATCAATATCGATATTCAAGAAGGAATCCTCAAACATAATCAAATTATTTCTGGTCACAACGAACATTCGGCACTACTCGCTGTTGGACCAAGCTCGGTATACACCTTTACCTTCGATGAAGTTAACTCCTCTATTTTGGGAGGAGGAAACATTATCAAAACTGACGATGCAGACTTGATGCATTCTGCCTTAAGTACCGGACGCTTTAATCAAGAAGAAGGAGAAAAAATAAATTTTGAAACTGATCACGTTGATGGAAGCTTTTCTGGACAGGTACCTCAGGGTATGCGTGAATACCAACAAACAACAGAAACAAATGAGACATTGTTTTTTGTTAATGAACCAGTAAGCCTTGATGGACAAGAACTTGATGCTTTAATTGTTATTCCTACTCTTTCAATGACAACATACAAATCGCATGCACACAAAAACACTCTAGATGTAAACGTAATATCTTCAAAACCACTGATGAGAGATTTAAATAAAACACAACTTGCTGAAAATAGTTCTCAAGATCAATTTTATGATTACTTAAAACTAGAAGAATATCTAGATATGCGCAGAAAACGTTCACCATTTGGCAAAAATCATCAAAATGAAACAACGCTCGTCTACCTCGAAGAAGTAGATGAGCTTGATAACAATAGTTTGATTGTACGTGTAAAAGAAAAAAAGTTTCCGCCGCTTACTGCCGGCATTGATAACGGCCAAAGAATTGGCGCAATCGGTATTATTTTAAATAGAGAAAGCCCACGAGAACTTGTCCAAGTGTATGATTTAGAAGAACACTGGTAAAAAAATCAGAATTTGTTTGTCCTACACCAAGAATATGCTACTTTAAGCGAACAAACATTATACCATAGCTACCCAAAAATAGGACAATCATGAATCATTCAAAAAAGCTTTTTGCCATCACTATCTTTTTATTAGCAACTTCTCAATACACATACAGCAGCGGAATAAAAAAAATCAATGATTACATTGAAAAACAGTGTCAATTAGTTGAACAAATCGAGGAAAATATATTCAACGCAATTCTTAAGCTAGATAATCCCGAAAAAATCCTTGATGAAATGATCGAAAATAGAATAAAAGACTGGGGCATAAAAAAAACTTGTTTGCACCAAGTTGGTGATAAAACAGTTGCAATAGAAGACTTTAACTATGACAGAGACTGGGAATATGCACTCAAAGCACTTAATGAAATTCAATGTGAAAAAAACCATATTTATATATTACAAGAGATCTTAAAAAATCCAGATGAATCTAAAGATGAATCTATAACAAAAGTTGCAAAAGAAAACAAAAAAGTTGTTGGATGTATTTCCTATACTCGCGAAAAAAACAAAGAAAAAACCTTTTTTAAGGAGTTTCTCATATTATACAAAGACCCTGTCATTAAAAAAATGTTACGAAACCACATGAACTCATGTGAAAAACAGTTCGTTGAAAACACATCAACAAACTGTAAATATCTTTACTAAAAAGATCTTGAATCTAAGCCATTGCCATTGCCATCGCCATTGCATCTGCCATCGCCATTGCCATTGCACGTGCCATTGCCATTGCCATACCATTAGCAGTATATGAATTTCTAAACGTGTATGCTCGAGTAATTTCAAGAAACAAATTTATTTTAGATGTCGAATCATCAACTGCTTGCTCGAACGCTTCATCAATCGACCCCTCATTATCAAACTGAGGAGCAAAAAGAAGCACCAAGTTATCAAAGTCTTGTGCCAGAAGCGCCGAAATATCATCTAAAGCTACCTGATAAATATCAATATCGGATACAAGCGCATCAACACCCTGACGAGTACAGACATTCGGTGAATTTTCTACAATGTTTGCATCCATATGTTGCAAATCCGCCTCTAAACCAACAACAGCTTTTTTTTCTGTTGTAACCACATCTTTCTTTGTCGTTTCTTCCTGCTTTGTTACTGTGGCTTCTTTTTCTTCTGCGCTGCAGAAAACAGGGACAAACAAACAAATAACTAAAAATAGTTTCTTCATAACAATACTCCTCTTTTTTTCACTACAAACCTATATTTATATATACCGATTACCCTTTTATAACTGCAAGAGGTTTGAGTCGAGCAACCTTTTTTGCAAGCTGTGCTTCATGAACAACAGACACAACATTGTCCACATCCTTGTATGCAATTGGCGCTTCTTCTGCAAGACCAGAATCTGAAAATGATCGGATAGTAATCCCTTGTTCTTCAAGTTCTTTACGTAACTGAGAACCAACAACCATCTTTTTTGCTTTTGATCGAGAAAGTCTGCGACCCGCACCATGGCAGCAAGTTCCAAATGCTTGCTCCATACCTTCTGTTACACCAGCCAACACATATGATGCTGTCCCCATTGTTCCAGGAATCAAAACAGGCTGTCCAACCGAACGATATTTTTCAGGAATATCTTTATGCCCTGGGCCAAAAGAACGAGTTGCTCCCTTGCGATGCATAATTACTTTTTTTTCTATACCATCAATCACATGTGTTTCTATTTTTCCAATATTATGAGAGACATCATAAACCTGAGAAAGTCGCACACTACCACCAAGAGCTTTATGTATCGCCTGCCGCGTCCAATGCGCAATAACATGACGGTTTGCCCATCCAAAATTTGCGGCTCCAACCATTGCAGCAAAATAGTTTTGTGCAATTGGTGAAGAAAATGGGGCACAAACAAGTTCCCGATCAGGCAAATCATATCCCCAACTGGACATCTTTCCTATCATCTGTTTAACATGATCAGTACATACTTGATGCCCAAGCCCCCGTGATCCACAGTGCATTATTGTCATCTGACCTTCTTGCAAACCAAAAGCTTGTGCCGCTTTTTCATCAAAAATTTTATCAACAACCTGCATTTCTAAAAAGTGATTACCCGATCCAAGTGTTCCTAATTGATTTTTTCCTCGAGCTTTTGCACGAGCCGAAACTAACGATGTATCTGCTCCTGCCATTGCACCTTGCTCTTCACAAAGCACGGTATCTTGCAAATTGCCATACTCCCTCTCAAGCATATACTGCGCACCTCGAATCAAAACCTGGTCGATTTCTTTATCTGATAATTTTAGCTTCCCTCCCTTTCCAACTCCTGAAGGTATCGTTTTGAAAATCTGTGATGCTGCTCGCGGAATATGATCTTTAATATCTGCTGCCATAACATCTGATGCCAACAAACGAACACCGCAATTGATATCATAGCCAATTCCTCCAGGAGAAATAACTCCTCCTTCTGCAATTGCCGTTGCCGCAACCCCTCCAATTGGGAATCCATATCCCTGGTGAATATCAGGCATCGCAAGCGCGTATTTTTGTATTCCCGGCAACGTAGAAACATTCACAAGTTGCCATAATGATCTGTCAGACAGCACCGCATCAATCATTTGTTCATTCATGTACACACGAACCGGAACTCGCATGTCTTGGCGAAACGATTGTGATATTTCGTAAAGATTGTCATTTAATTTTACTAAATCTTGGCGAGTTATTTGCTTTTCACTCATCTTATTTCCCTTTTTTTAAACTCTAAACCAAAATGTTATACTAAAGTTCTACGCAATCACAACAAACATTGATAATCACAACCTTGCTTAAAAACATTTTCGCCCTTTCATTCATTTTTATTTTTTGCTACATTCTTTTTAAGGCCCACAAAGATTAAAAAACCTTTAAACAAAAGCAAAAACTATGATTATTATTAACCGATCAATATTATTTTTCTGTCTACTAAGTTCGTTTTTTTCAGTAAATGGATCGTTCAAGAAAAATATTAGTGATACTTTAGAACTGAGATTAGGTACACATCACAACTCGTATTATTTTGAGCTTTACCCTACCAAAAAATGTATAGATTTTAGTATGAATACTAAATATTCATACGAAGTTTTATGCACTGGAACCAAAGATCTGAAAACTGGAAAATTTCATCTCGAATCCCATTATATAGACAGGACTTGCGACGTTTTACCGTTTGATGTTCCAAAGAAAAAAGATCCAAAATTGTTCCCGCTTTTAAAGGACGCAACAGAGTTTCTTGAATCTTTTCATCTCGGAACAAAAACACGTAACAACAAAAAACGAAACTTTAATTGGTATTTGGAATCAAACGGAAGCCTTAGGATAAAAACAAACATAGATGGCCAAAAACGTTGGGTAAAACATGTTTCTGGTAAAAATCTCTTGGATTCCGCAACTCTAAATATATTATACTACCTGCAAAACCATAACATTTATGATGAAGAAAGAATAAACGATGGTATATATAAAATTTTAAATACCCTTGAAGTTCCTGACAAGGAGGAAAAAAATAAAGCGTTATCCCTATTACGTAAAATTTTAGAAAAAAAAATGTATATTAACCCCTTAAATAAGGGTAAGAATCCTTTAATAGACTTATCAAAAATAATCAAAAGTCTATATAAAGGAACTATAAAAACGAATATTATAAAAAACTCAACAGATTTTTTTCACAATAAAATAAAACATGAATTTTATTGTGAAAAAAATCTAGATACAGAAAAATTTAATAATAAAGTAACTTATGCGAAAATTCTAAGGCAAAAAAAATATATTAACGGAACATTTACCCCTCAAAGGACTACTACTCCCAAAAGACTTCCTACAGATGAATTAACAGAAAACCAAAAAGAAACTATCAAAATGATGAAGGAAAAAATCAACTTATTACATAAAGCCATCGAAACAACTTTTTTCTTTAAAAATGAGAAAGTTGCAAATAAAACACAAAAATTAAAAAACCTTTAAACAAAAGTAAAAACTATGATTATTATTAACCGATCAATATTATTTTTCTGTCTACTAAGTTCGTTTTTTTCAGTAAATGGATCGTTCAAGAAAAATATTAGTGATACGTTTCGTCTGATATTAGGTGCACATCCCAACTTGCTTCTTTTTGAGCTTAACCCTACCAAAAAATGTATAGATTTTAGTATGAATACTGAATATTCATGCTCTGATAGCAAAGATATAAAAGTTACAGACGAAGTTTTATGCACTGGAACCAAAGATCTGAAAACTGGAAAATTTCATCTCAAATCCCATTACAGAGACAGGTCTTACGACGTTTTACAGATTGATGTTCTAAAGAAAGAAAAGCCAAACCGGTTCCTGTCCTTAAAGTACACAACGGAGCTTCTTGAATCTCTTCATCTAGGAATAAAAACACGTAACAAAAAAAAATGGGACTTTAATTGGTATTTGAAAAATAAAGGAATTCTTTGTCTAGAAACAAACATAAATAACCAACGATGTTCTGTGAAGCATTCCTCTGGTAAAACTATCTTGGATTCAGCAACTTCAAATATATTTTTCCACCTAAATAATCGGTACCAGAACCTAAAGAACCATAACGTTTATATTGAGCTTTACCCTACCAAAAAATCTTATGGTATTTTAAATAACCTTGAAGCTCCTGAGCGGTATAAAGCTCCTGAGCGGTATTTTGAAATTTTAAATAACCTTGAAATTCCTGACAAGAAGGAAAAAAATAAAGCGTTATCCATATTACGTAAAATTTCAGAAAAAAAAAGGGATCCTTCAATAAACTTATCAAAAATAATCAAAAGTCTATATAAAGGAACGATAGAGACGACGATTATAAAAAACTCAACAGATTCTTTTCACAATAAAATAAAACATGAATTTTATTGTAAAAAAAATCTAGATACAGAAAAATTTAATAGTAAAGTAACTTATGCGAAAATTCTAAGGCAAAAAGAAAATATTAACGGAACATTTTTCCCTAAAGCGACTACTACTCCCAAAATACTTCCTATGGATAAATTAACAGAAAACCAAAAAGAAACGATCAAAATGATGAAGGAAAAAATCAACTTATTACATAAAGCCATCGAAACAACTTTTTTCTTTAAAAATGAGAAAGTTGCAAATAAAACACCACGATCAAAAAACCTTTAAACAAAAGCAAAAACTATGATTATTATCAACCGATCAATATTATTTTTATGTCTACTAAGTTCGTTTTTTTCAATGAATGGATCGTGCAAAAAAAATATTAGTGATACTTTAAAACTAAGTTTTAATTCAAATTCCAACTTTAAGAATTTTACGCTTGAACCTACCAAAAATCTTATCGATATTTATATGTGTACAAAATCTTCATACTATGATGGCAAAGATATAAAAGATACAGATGTAATTTTATACACTGGAACCAAAGATCTGAAAACTGGAAAATTTCATCTCGAATTACATCAAAGAAACAAGGATTACGACGTTTTACCGTTTGATGTTCTAAAGAAAAAACATCCTAAACTGTTAAATTATTTAAAGGACATAACTGAGTTTCTTGAATCTCTTCATCCAGAAAGCAAAACTCGTAACAACAAAAAATGTAACTTTAATTGGTATTCGAAGAATAAAGG
>Ga0209977_10001393_pt1 | contig 10594 bp, 9 predicted proteins | sample SumtaG_2_FD_183113 | JGI IMG/M metagenome (GOLD analysis project Ga0209977, IMG submission 183113) | Deep subsurface microbial communities from Indian Ocean to uncover new lineages of life (NeLLi) - Sumatra_00607 metaG (SPAdes) (version 2) | ecosystem: Environmental > Aquatic > Marine > Oceanic... | reverse complement strand
TAAAATTAAAAGTCAAATTGATTTAGCAGAACTACATGATGCCTTTTCTGGGCAAGAAGTTATATCTTACGAAGAGTTAGGTTTTGTTCCTTTCGGTGAAGGTGGTAAATGGATTGAATCAGGAGGGCCGTTAATGGATGGTGAAGTACCATGTTGCCCATCAGGAGGGCTTATTGGATGTGGTCATGCGGTAGGGGCAACAGGAATTATGTCGACTGGGGAAGCTGCACTTCAATTAAGAGGAGATGCGGGAAAACATCAGGTGAAAACAATTGAAAATGGAAGGGCTATTTCACATTCAATTGGAGGTCCTGGGGCAGCATACGCTGCTATAATTGTAATGGAAAATGAGGAGGGGATGAAAAAATAATGAGTAATGAATTTCAAGCGCATGAAATAAGAGACATAATAAAAATAAATTATAAATATTCGATGGGAGGGCAATCCAAGTTTTTTTTAGAATTAATGAAGAATAAAAAGATTTTGGGAGCAAAATGTACAAAATGCGGGAAGATTTGGATGCCCCCTAGGATAAATTGCTCAGATTGCTTCGTACCAGCTGATTGGGTTGAAGTAAAGCATACTGGCACCATAGAAGTAAGCACAATCGTATGGTTTACGACATCAGCATTCATTAAAAATATACCTTATGCTACAGGATATATTAAGTTAGATGGAGCCGACACTGCATTATTACAAGGAATTTTCTCAGAAAATTTGGTACCTTCTAAGATTAAAAAAGGAAAGAGAGTGAGGGCTGTTTTTCAAAAAGAAAGAGAGGGTAAAATGACGGATTTTTTCTTTGTTCCTGAAGATGAATATTCAAATTGGATAAGTAAACCTGAATTTGAAGGAGGAGACTAAAATTGGGAGTCGCAAGAGAAAATTTAATGGAAATAATTAAAAGAATGAACAAAAATCCTAAAGCTCTACAAGTATTTATAACAGATGTCGGGGGAAAAACAGTAAATTGGAATATGATATTTCAATTTAATTTGGAAGAAGAGGATCCATTTTATTTGGCAATTAAAGATCAAGAAATCGTCATCAACTCTGGAACTTCACAGGATGCGGAAATAGTTATGTCTGGAGATAACAACTCTATTACAAAAATTTGTCAAGGGAAAGGAGATTTTACACATGCGATTAGTCGGGAAGAAATTAAAGTAGAAACTGGTAAAGTAATAGATGTTATTAGACTTACAAGAGCAATAACAATTGTTTTGAAGACAGATTAACTATTAACTTCTTATTTTTTTAATTTAGACTTTGTGATTTTTAAATGAGTTTAAACAGTTGTCTTAAGGCAGAGCTCATAATATGGTTCTGAATTTGTGAAGTTCCTCCTCCAACTTGCCAGGTTCTAGAAATACACCGTAAATCACTCATTAGTTTTTAAGAAGAGTAGTAATAGATAACTCTTAATGAACCTTTATAATGGGATCAATAATTTATTTTTTAATGTTTAAAAATAAGAATAAGATAATATATAAAAAAATATTTAATTCTTCTAAAAAGGCCTAAACATATTATATCTGCTACTAGAATAAATATCTGATGAATAAACCTTTTCTAGTGCATTTTCAAGAGTCATACCTTCCTCAAAATATCTTGGATTCAAATCTCCAAGTAATTCATCAACTTCACTTTCTATTGGTGTTTCAACTTGTTCAATTTTAGGACTTTCCATTTCCATTACTTTTTCATAAGCTTGGGTCATTTTTTTTTTCACTTTTTTTTTTATTTTTTTATAATTATAATACTATCAAGGTTTAATATATAGTTTAGTATCGCAAACTTTTAATGGAGTCTTAGATTAGTCTTAGATTTTATTATTTTTCTTCTATTAAAAAATCGCTTTTACACTGAATTTGATGAGATCCATTTTAAGTTCCATTTTAAAATGTTTTAATAGATTAAGTAAAATTTTAATAAATTTTAAATCCTATACTCATAATTTTCTTTCATAATAAAATGTCAAAATTTATAGCTTTTGATATAGGAGCATAATGCTATAAAATGGGTAAGAAAATATTGTAAAGAAGGAAAAGACACTAACCCGTTAGAAGTACAAAAATCAAGGCAACAGAAAGATAAAGAATGGGAAATAATAATCAAGACATTGGTTCTGATTTAATCACTCTCGCTTCCATGCTAAGAATTCCAGTGTGTATGCACAATATTCAAAATATTAACATATTTAGGCCGAGTGCATGGAATGCTTTTGGCACAGAAGATTTAGAAAGAGCTGATTATCGTGCATGTGCCAATTTTGGACCTCTATATGGCAACCTATAATAAATTCTATTAATTCATGATTATATAAAAAAAAGAGTTAATAAAAAATGAAATATACTCCTGAAAAAGAATCATTAAAACAACATGAAGTCCCTAAGTGGTTTCATGACACTAAACTTGGTATTTTTATACACTGGGGACTTTTTTCTGTTCCCGCTTTTGCTGTGGAAAAATTAACTTTAGGTGAATCCCAGAAAAGAGGAGTAGATGTTCACATGAAGAATAATCCTTATGCAGAATGGTATTTAAATTCATTAAGGATTGATGGAAGCCCCACTCAAAAATATCATAAAGAAAATTATGGTGATGACTTTTCTTATGATAGATTTGCAGAGATTTTTAATGATGAGATAAAAAAATGGGATCCAGAAGAGATGACTGACCTAATCAAAAAAGCTGGTGCAAAATATGTTGTGCTAGTGACAAAACATCATGACGGATTCCTCCTATGGCCTAGTAGGTACCCAAATCCCAAAAATGAAAATTATTATGCTAGTCGTGATATTGTGGGAGAACTTACAAAAGTTGTTAAAAGTAAGGGATTAAGGATGGGTTTTTACTACTCTGGAGCATTAGATTGGTCTTGGAATCCAAATCCAATAACGGATGGTGAAAGTTGGCGAATAAATGGTCCAAGTGAAATAGAATATACAAAATATGCTAATCACCATTGGTATGAGTTAATGGATAAGTATGATCCTATAATTCTATGGAATGATATAGGATATCCCCCAAATACAAATGTTTACGAAATTTTTGCGTATTTTTATAATAAACATCCTGATGGTGTTATTAATGACAGATGGATTCAATTTCATAAATCAGAATTTAAGCATCCAAAAGTCAGACATAGAGATTTTGCGACTCCAGAATATAGGATGATGCCTGACATAACCGAATTAAAATGGGAGAGTACTCGGGGTATAGGTTATTCGTTTGGTTATAATAAAATGGAAACTGAAAAAGATTACCTAAAACCGGATGAGTTAATACGAATGTTTATAGACATTGTGAGTAAAAATGGAAATCTATTACTTAATGTTGGACCTATGGCTGACGGTACAGTACCAGAACTTCAAAAAGAAGCATTATTAGGACTTGGAAAATGGCTCAAAATAAATGGTGAGGCAATATATGGAACTCGACCTTGGAAAAGAGCTGAAGGAAAAACACTAGATGATATTGAGCTTAGATTTACGCAGAAAGGTGATATCCTATACATTCATTTATTAGATAAACCACGAAGGAATAATCTAACAATTTTATCGATATCATTAGAGGAATCTAAAAAAATACAATTACTTGGTCACGAAGGGAATCTGGCATGGAATCAAGATGACGAAAACATTAATGTTACTTTACCAGAAGATTTATTCGAGTCTGCTGCCTACGTTTTAAAAATATTTTAAATCTACTTTTTTTCATTTTTAGTCAGCTAGAAAACTCATAATAACCTGAACCAATATTAAATACCACATAATCATCCATTTTTGACTGAAAGGTAATTCCTAAATGACCTGATTTTTTTTCCTCGTTATCCCAAATAATAGTATTACCTTCTTTAATAATGGGATTTTCTTCTTTAATTGGAACCCAAACCTCAGCATCACACCCGACAGGAACGATTATAGTAAGTTTAATATTCAAATCATTTTTCTCCCATGCACTATAGATTAATCCTTTAATAGTATTCAGTGAAGCCTGAGCGTAATTCATATCTTCTGATATAAATGGTTTTATTCTAAATGTTTCCCATCCAGGTGTTAAAGATTTAATTCCAGCCAATGTTTTATAAAACCATGTATCTACAGATCCAAGCATAATGTGATTATGTGAATTCATTCCTGAGCTTTCAAGTTTTTCCCATCTTTCCCATAAGGTAGTTGCTCCCTCTTTTATCATATAACCGTAACCAGGAAAACTATTTTGATTTATCATCTTATATGCGATTTCTGGATATCCATTGTCAGTTAACACTTCGAAAATATATCTCGTTCCCACGATCCCAGTATCAACATGATAGTCATAGTGGCCCCTTATAGCATCTATCAGATAATTCAATATCGATTTTTCTTTTTCTTCTGGGACCATATTTAGGTAAAGTGGAAGTACATTTGACGTTTGACTTATTGCTCTATCCGCAAATGAAGTTCTAATATATTTATAAGTACGCATTAGAAATTCTCTGTTAAAATCATCTTTAATTTCCTTTACTTTTTCAGTGTATTTATTAAAATCATTGTCATATCCTAGGATTTTTGCTATTTTTGAAAATAACAATGTATCATGATAATAATACCAAGTTGAAACCAAATCCAAAGGTGTTCTTTTTGAAACAATACTCATCGGAGGGCACCAATCACCATATTTACCCCCTACTGATAATATATTGTTCTTGGCATTGTTCGAAAGAAATTCGATATAATTTTTCAGTGATTCATAATGATCTTTAAGTACTCGGATGTTGCCATAATACCAGTACATATACCATAATATTACTGCGTAAGCTGCTCCCCAGGCAGGATCTGCAGGATAAATGGGCCAATAAGGTGGAACCACGTCAGATAAACTACCATCTTCTTTTTGGGCTAATTGTATATCTCGTAAATATTTCGTATAGAATCTTGCCATATCAAAATTGAATATTGCTTCTTCAGCTGCTAGTTGGGCATCCCCCATCCAACCATGTCGTTCATCTCTTTGCGGACAATCTGTAGGGATACTCATTAGATTGCTTAACTGTCCCCAAATGATATTAGTATGAATTTTATTGATCAAATCATTGGAACAAATAAAATCCCCAACCTTAGGTATATTACTATGGAAAAAATATCCTTCAATAGTATCCATTGTTGGAACACCTGGGAATCCTGTCAACTCCACATATCTAAAACCATGGTAAGTGAAGTGAGGTTGATATATTTCTTCTCCATCTCCTTTAAGAATATATATATCGTTTACGGGAGCAGTTCTATTAGTAGCGAAATTTAATGTCCCATCTTCTTTTAAGTTTTCAGCAAATTTTAATATTACTTGACTTCCTCTAGGACCTCGAACTTTTAAGCGCACAAATCCAGTAAAATTTTGACCAAAATCATAAACATACATTCCGGGCTGTGGACTCCCCATTTTTTGAGGGCTCATAACTTTTGTTATCTGGATAGGTTGCATTAACTGGGAAGATAAATTATAACCTTCAACCACAGATACATTATCCCAAGAAGTATCCTCAAAATTTGGATTATCCCATCCAGGTATTTCAAGACGGGCATCATATTTCTCCCCATAATAGATTCCGTTCTCTAAAATCGGTCCTGTTGATACCTTCCAGCTCTCATCAGTGGTTACGATTTCGCTTGTTCCGTTAATATATTGAATTTGAATTTGAACAATAAGTTTAGGAAAATCAAAATTATAAAGCTCAACACATCTCCCATTTCCTAAAATGACTCCAATAGCGTTGTTTTCTTTCAGCTCATTAGTTATATCATAAGTAGAATAAAGTGCAATTTTATTATAATCCGTCTGAGCAGGATCTAATATTCGATCTCCTATCTTTTTCCCATTCAATCTCAACACATAGTATCCTAATCCACATATATAAAGTTTAGCGGTTTCAATTTGTTTTTGAATATTAAATTCCTTTCTTAGATAAATTGCATTAACTTCTTTTAATCTGCCAAAAAGACCTGCTCCTCCTGATTTATATTGCAGGCTTTTTCTTGTTTGCTTATTAACAAATTCTGTTTTACTAATCCATTTCGCTTTCCAATCAGATTCATCTAAAAGAGCTGTCCCAAAATAGGAAATTTCACTAAATTCACTTTCTGAATCTTCTTTATCCCACCATTTTACACGCCAATAATATATACAATTACTTTTCAAAGGTTCGCCATTATATTCAATATTAATAGATTTTTGGGATAAAATTTTTCCAGTATTCCATAAATCTCCTTCTCCGTTATTTGAAAGTATTTCCCTCGAAGACACAATTATTTGATAAGCAGACTGAGACTGATTTCTCTTTTCATGATTTAAAATCCAAGACAAACGTGGATTTGGTATATCTATTTCAATAGGATTTCCAAGATATTCACAACTTAAATCAAAAGGAGGTTGAATCATAACTATTCTAATAACGACTATCTTAAAAATATAGCATTAGATCATAAAAAAAATACATTAATGGAAGAAAATTTTTTCACTTCTCATATTATCTATTGAGCTGATTATCAACTTTTATTAATAGATAAAATCTAATATGATTAGTATAAATTAGAAATCGTGAAATAAAATGGAAGGAAAATTTCTTGAAGGGAAGGGAGCAGTCATAACAGGTGGAGCGTCAGGATTTGGTAGAGGAGCAGCATATACACTCACAGAAAAAGGGGCAGACGTAGTATTAGTTGATATTAATGAAGAACTCTTAGAAGAAACGGCAAAAAAAGTAGAAAAAACAACAAACAAGAAAGTAATCCCTATTGTATGCGATGTAGCAATATCCGATCAAGTAAGAGCAATGGCAAAACAAGCTTTTGAAGAATTAGATAATGTCTATATATTATTTAATAATGTTGGTATGGCAAATTATTCACTCCGGGATATTACTCGAGTAAAAGAAGCAGATTGGGATAGGGTACTAAATGTAAATTTAAAAGGAATGTGGCTTGTAGCAAATTCTTTAATAAAAAAAATGAGAAAACAACAGTTTAAACCTCTTGCTGGAAAAATAATATGTACATCATCGCAAGGATCTAAGATGTTATCACCAATACTACCGACATATTGTATATCAAAAGTTGGTGTCAATGCAATGGCAAAACTATTTGCAAAGGCTTTAGCACCTAAAATTACTGTAAATACAATATTGCCCGGTGTTCATACTACGGGTATATATCTAAATTCGGAAGATTTAATAAAAACCATGCTAAAAGCGGGGAATACTAGAATCCCTTTGGGCAGGATTGGGACAGTTGAAGATGTGACTAACGTTTTAATGTTTTTAGCATCTCCTGCTTCGAATTATATTACAGGTCAAGAATTTCTTGTAACTGGAGGTTTAGCTATCTAACATATATTGGATAGTATTTTCAAATAAGGTGAAAGAAATGAGAGTTGCTGCTATCCAAATGAAAGCCGAATTGGGGAATGTTATGGTAAATTTAAAATCTGCAGAACGATTGGTACGCAATGCATTTAAAGAAGGAGCTGAAATGGTTATTTTACCTGAATTCTTTACAAGTGCAGTATGCTTTCATCCAAAAATGTTAAATGTGGTTAGACCTATTAACGGAGAACCAACTCAATTACTTAATGAGCTAGCCAGAGAATACAATGGGATTATTGGTGGATCGTTTATAGCTCTGAGGGGTGATGAAAGTTACAATACATTTGTATTGGCTTTTCCAGATGGTTCTAATTATTTTCATGATAAAGATCAACCAACAATGTGGGAAAACTGCTATTACATTGGTGGGACGGATGATGGAATACTTGATACTGAAATTGGAAATATTGGTGCTGTACTCTGTTGGGAATTTGTACGATCTCGAACAGCTCTCCGACTGAGAGAGCGTGTAGATATTGTAGTAGGTGGTTCGTGCTGGTGGTCATTACCCGAACAACCCCTTGGAGGAACTCCATCCGAACTTCGAGATAAAACTTTAGAAATGATGCTAGAAACACCTGCAAAATTTGCTCGAATGTTAGGAGTTCATGTAATACATGCTGCTCACGCGGGGGATTTTGATGGTGAAATGCCGCTTATGCCAGATTTCCAATATAAGTCGTATTATGTAGGAGAAACTCAAATTGTGGATGGGAGTGGGAAAATTCTTGATCGTATGAAGCGTGAAGATGGCGAAGGATTTATTATTGCTGATATTGAAATTAAAAAGAAGTGGAAACCGTCAGAAACAATCCCTGATCGCTTCTGGATACCGAATATGCCACCAGAATTAAATCAGGCATGGGAACTGTTAAATAATCATGGAGAATCATATTATCGTGAGACTACAAAACCTTACAGAGAGAAACATCTAGTGTAAGAATATATATTAATTTGTGCTTTAATTGTCAGTCAACCCAAATCAGGAGTTTTACTTAAAAAAATTTCTGTCATGAGTGATTCAAGCAATGGGACATCCTTTAATTCAGCGACTTGGCTTGTTTTATTGAATTTCTCAAGAGATTGCCAAATTTTAAAACTATTTCAAGAACCTCTTCCACCTTACCTGCTTTTATAAGTTCTTCTGCATGAATTAATTTCTTAGATCTCGAACCAGACATAGTTTTATGATTAGCAATATTGGATCAACAAAAAAGAAGGATAATTTATTTAAAAGATTTTGGTATTAGCTATATTAAACTTTTTCCTTGTTTAAAAGAATCCTATTTGCTCTTGTAGATTTCGAAATAATTCTGACAATGTTGGATGAGAATGGATTAATCTTTTGAAAATTAATAACCCATTTGGAAGGTGTATTAATGGCACTATCTCATGAATCAAGATATCGGCATGCTCCCCAATTATGTGACAACCTAAGATCCGATCATCATTATATAGTAATTTCATGATTCCGCGTTTGAGTTTCATCAAATTTCCTCTTGATGAACGAGGGAATTCTGTTTGAACAGCATTATAACTTACTCCTGAATCTCTTAATTCCTGTTCTGTCTTCCCAACTGAACCGATGAGAGGATCTGTAAAAACAGCGTAAGGGATGTTTTCGAAACTTGCAGGTATCTTATTATCATTGAAGATGTTATGAACGACAATTTTAGACTCCCTTAGTGCCATGTGAGTAAATTGAGTTTTCCCTAAAATATCTCCTATGGCGTAAATATTTGGTTTGGTAGTTTGAAGATATTCATTCACAATTATATTCCCCCTTTTGTCAGTTTCAACTCCAGCAGCTTCCAAATTAAGTCCTTCGGTATTAGCAGTGAAACCAGTTGAAATCATCATTGCTTCTACCTTAATTTGTTCCCCCTTATTAGTCTCTAATATAATCTTATCCGACGATTTGGAAACTTTAGAGGATCGTGAATTCGAGATAAAAGTAATTCCATCTTCCTCATAATATTTCTTTATTGCTGTTGATATAGTTTCATCTGCTAGGAAGATCGGACGAGAATTTGTATCAATTATAAACACTTTACTACCAAACGTATTAAATACATTCGCAAATTCTAAGGAAATAAACCCTCCCCCAACAAAAGCGATAGATTTTGGTAGTTTCTTTAAATTGAATATTGTTTCATGTGTTAAATAATCTACGTTATTAATTCCTTCAATAGGAGGGATCCAAGGTTTAGTACCAGTAGATACCAAAATATTTGGTGCCGTGTAGACTTCATTTCCTACTTCAACAGAGGATTCACTTACACAATGACCCTTCTTCCTGATTAAATCAATATTATCAAACTGAGATAGTTGACGTTCATTACCTTGAATAGCATCATGAACTAGTTTTTCTGTATATTCGAGTACTTTATTAAAATTTAAACTCGCTCGTTTTATAATAACACCAAATTTTTCTGCATTAATGGCTTGCTTATATAATTTTACCGCATAAATCATTGCTTTAGCTGGAATACATCCGTTTTCTATACATTTACCTCCTAAGGCGCCCTCTCCTAATAATAGAACTTTCTTACCATATCCTGTAGCGATTTTAGCTGAAGGAAAGCCAGAAGTACCTGCTCCTATAATTATTAAATCATAATCAGGAATTATAATCCCTCAATTTATTTAGAATATAAATATTAGGATATTATTGTTATCTTGTTCTTTTAAATTAATTGATTATGTATTATAAAAGGATTGAGCCAAATACCTCTATTGAAAACTGGTTCTCCTATTCTTTTTTTTTAAAGGGAAACATTGAATATGTAGATTAAGGGAAAATTTACCCATGTTTATAACTCAAGTAAAATTTATATGACAAAGGATTCTATACAAATTATTATTTTAATCAAATTATAATAATCACAGAAAGAGTTAGAGAAATTTGGCTCAAAAAAATATTTATGAATATGATGCTAAAATGCTTTTAGCAAAAGAATTGCCAAAATACTATCCAGAATTTAAATATCATAATAAATTAGCTATTGCTGAATGTGATACTGATTTAGAACAATTAGTTAAGGATAATCCCTGGATAGAAACAGAAAAAGTAGTTGTTAAACCTGATCAATTATTTGGAAAACGAGGAAAAGCAAATTTACTTCTACTTGATGCGAATTGTGATGAAATGAAACAATTTTGTGTTGATAATTTAGATAGAGTGTGCGA
>Ga0209977_10001392_pt1 | contig 10598 bp, 7 predicted proteins | sample SumtaG_2_FD_183113 | JGI IMG/M metagenome (GOLD analysis project Ga0209977, IMG submission 183113) | Deep subsurface microbial communities from Indian Ocean to uncover new lineages of life (NeLLi) - Sumatra_00607 metaG (SPAdes) (version 2) | ecosystem: Environmental > Aquatic > Marine > Oceanic... | reverse complement strand
CTACCAACCGTCACGTTTTCTCCAATTATAGAATAAGGATCTACCTTCACCCCCTCATCTAGATTTGCCCTTGGACTTACTATGGCCGTGGGATGCACGAAAATACTCATTTTTCCGCCTTTCTTACGCTAGGATTCCTAGTCTGTCAAAGATGTGATCCACCCAACGAAGGTAATACTTAGGATCAAAGAAAGATTCTAGTTCATCTTCTTTAAAGTATCTTCTTATCTGTTTATCTTGCTCGATCAGTTGTCGAAAATCTTTATCTTCCTGCCAGGACTTCAAGGAAACTGTTTGCACGAGCCCGTAAGCTTTTTCCCGGGAAAGCCCCTTTTTCACCAACTCTAGCATTATTCTTTGAGAATAAAATAATCCTTTCGATTGGGCCATATTTTTTTTCATCTGTTCAGGATAAATGAAAAGGTTATTTAGAACCTCAATAGATTTTGTTAGCATATAATCCACCAGGATGGTGGAATCGGGAATTATCACCCTCTCGGAAGAGGAATGGGAAATATCTCGTTCTCCCCAAAGACTGATATTCTCTAGAGCAGTCTGTAGGTTACTCCTTACCAGGCGAGCCAGACCACAGATTCTCTCACATACTATGGGATTACGTTTGTGAGGCATGGCAGAGGACCCTTTTTGTTTTTTACTGAACCCCTCTTCGACTTCTCTTATCTCGGTTCGATGCAGACCTCTAATTTCCAGGGCAAATTTACCTAAAGATGAGGCAACGATGGCTAGAGCAGAAAGGTATTGTGCATGACGGTCTCGCTGAATTATCTGGTTGGAGATCAAGCAGGGGGTAAGATCTAACCGACGGCAAACATATTCCTCCACGCGAGGATCAAGATGAGCATAGGTTCCCACTGCTCCCGAAATTTTGCCACAGGAGATAATCTCTTTAGCTCGCCGCATTAGCTCTAAATTTCTTTTGCTCTCCTCATACCAGAGAGCGAATTTGAAACCCAGGCTGATGGGTTCTGCATGAACTCCATGAGTTCTTCCCATCATCAAAGTCCCTTGGTGCTCTCGGGCCTTTTTTTCTAAAATATTAGTTAGTTTCTCTAAATTTTGTATTATTATCTCACCGGCCATTTTCATCTGAAGGGCAAGAGCTGTATCCACCACATCGGAAGAGGTGAGTCCAAAATGAATATAGCGAGCCTCAGAACCGAGGTGTTCGGCTACACTGGTAAGGAAAGCTATGAGGTCATGCTTGACCTTTTCTTCGATTTTCTTTATTCGATTAATATCGAAAGCGGCATTTCTTTCTATCTTTTTGACTGCCTCCTGGGGGATTTCTCCCAGCTTAGCCCAAGCCTGGCAAACAAGAATCTCTATTTTAAGCCAAAGCTCAAGTTTTTCCTCTTCCTTCCAGATTTTTCCCATTCTGGGAAGAGTATACCGAGAAATCATTTTTTCCTCATTTTACCCATAGTTTTCAGAGGTAGTCCCCAGATATGGATGAATCCTGGAGCTGCCTTTTGATTGAAAATACTTTCCTTACCGTATGTAGCAAGGTCTCTATCGTACAAGGAATAGGGAGACCTTCTCCCTACCACCTCACAACTGCCTTTGTGAAGCTTTAATTTAACCTGACCAGACATCATTTTTTGAGTTTGGTAGATGAAACCATCCAGAGCTATACGTAAGGGAGAGTACCACAGTCCATTATAGACAAGTTCAGAATACTTTTGAGCAATGATGGGCTTAAAATGAAGAGTTTCCCGGTCCAGGATTAGCTTCTCGAGCTCCCTGTGGGCACAGTGAAGAATCACAGCAGCAGGGGCCTCATAAATCTCCCTTGATTTTATCCCCACCACTCTATTTTCTACCATATCAATCCGCCCGATACCATTTATTCCCCCTATTCTGTTCAATTCCTCTATTAGATTAACCAATGGATAGGTTTTACCATTTAACTTTGAAGGAACTCCCTCCTCAAGTTCAATCTCTAAATAAGTGGGTTCATCCGGTGCTTTTTGAGGAGGACGAGTTATCTGAAAAGCTCCTGCAGGAGGCTCCTGCCAGGCATCCTCCAAAATTCCGCATTCAATACTTACTCCCCATAGGTTTCTGTCAAAGGAATAAGGGGATTCCTTGCTCACTTCCACGGGAATACTACGGGTTCGAGCATATTGTATTTCTTCTTCTCTTGAGTTTAGTTCCCATTCTCGCAGGGGGGCCAGGATGATAATTTCAGGATTTAATGCTCGTGCTGTTACTTCAAATCTTACCTGGTCGTTTCCTTTGCCTGAGCACCCGTGGGCAATAGCCTGAGCTTTTTCTTTTTTAGCCAACTCCACCAGTCCTTTGGCGATGAGGGGACGTCCCAGAGCTGTGGCCAGAGGATACTTCTCTTCATAAAGAGCTCCTGCCTGTAGCGCTGGAAGAACATACTTCCGACAGAACTCTTCCCTGAGATCCTCTATATAAACTTTCGCAGCCCCTGTTTTTTCCGCCTTTTCCTTTATGAAGTCAAGTGATTGACTCTGTCCCAGGTTAGCGGTATAAGTAATGACCTCAGCCCCATATTTTTCCTTAAGCCAGCAAAGAATTACCGAGGTATCCAATCCTCCAGAATAGGCTAAAATAATCTTTCTAATTTTTCTCATAGTTAAATTCCTTTTCTCAATATTCAGCCGCAGATTTACGCAGATATTTTTCTTTTATTATCGCGTACAAATCTTTTGAATTCTGGTTTTCTGTCAAAATTCAATAATAAGCCAACTTCAATAGTCGTTGCCTTATTTTTCAACTCAACAAACTCAATCAACTCAATAGCTCCACCAGTATGGCTTTTTGTAAATGCAGGCGATTTTCCGCCTGCTGGAAAACAATGCTTTGACTACCATCCATAACCTCAGAGGTAATCTCCTCGCCTCTATGCGCAGGAAGGCAATGCATCACCAGAGCATCTTTTTTAGCCCTCCTCAAAAGATTCTCATTGACCTGATAGGGCTGGAAAATTCTTTGGCGTGCGTTTTTTTCTGGTTCTTTACCCATGCTTGTCCAGACATCGGTGTACACGATATCCGCCTCTTGCACCGCCTTTAAAGGATCTCTCTGGACTACTATCTTACCATTACCAATTCTTTTTGTTATCTCCATTATCTTTGGGTTTGGATCATATCCTTTGGGATTGGAGACAACGATATCAATCCCTAATTGGGCCGCCCCTAGAAGGAGAGAGTTGCAGACATTGTTCCCGTCCCCGACATAGACAAATTTTATGGTTTCTAAATCAATTTTTCTCTTCCAGAGCGTATAATAATCGGAGAGAGCTTGACAGGGATGAAGAAGATCGGTAAGGCCATTGATCACAGGGATACTGGAAGATTGCGCCATTTTTACCACTTCTTCCTGATCAAATGTTCTCATCATAATGGCGTCCACATATCTGGAAAAGATTTTACCTGTATCCTCGATGGTTTCCCCTCTTCCTAGCTGGAGATCTTGAGAAGAAAGGAATATAGCGCATCCACCCAGTTGATGCATTCCCACTTCAAAGGAAAGACGGGTACGGGTAGAAGGTTTACAAAAGAGCATTCCCAGAGTTTTACCCCGCAAGGGGTGATAAAACCTTCCTCTTTTTAGTAGATTTCTTAGGTAATCTGAGAGTTCAAAAAGGTGAAGAATCTCATCTTTACTTAAGTCCGCAATGGAGAGAAGATCTTTCTTCATCAATGCTCCCTACATAATTACTTTTTTGAATTGGTAGCCGCAGGATGCTAAAGAGAACCTACCCTTTCTTTTAACAGTTTATTAACCACCTGAGGGCTGGCTTTCCCGTTCGTTTTTTTCATTACCTGTCCCACTAGAAAGCTCAAAGCTTCTTTTTTGCCCTTTTTAAAGTCGTCCACCGCCCCCTGGTTTTCTTTTACCACCTCTTCCACTATGGTTGTCAATTTGAGCTCGTCAGTGATCTGCACAAGTTTTTTCTCCTCGATTATTCTTTCTGGGGCCTTTCCTGTTTTGAACATCTCTTCGAAGACGAGTTTAGCTAACCCCCCACTTAAGGTTCCCTCTTTCATCTGCGCCAGCAGGTTACCTGTCTGTTCAGGGCTCACTTTGACCTGTGGTATTGGAAGATTGGCTTTCTTGACCAGCCTCAGAAACTCTCCCATTATCCAGTTACTCACCAGTTTAGGATGGGGAAAACCCACCACACATTTCTCAAAATAGTCAGCTAGTTCTTTGGTATCGGTAAGAACTCCCGCATCATAAGGAGGAAGACTGTAATCTTTTATAAACCTTTGATATCGCTTAAGGGGAAGTTCAGGAAGCTCTGGCTTTAAATTCTCCTTCCACTCCTCATTCACTTCGATAGGTAAAAGATCAGGTTCAGGGAAATATCGGTAATCGTGTGCTTCTTCCTTACTTCTCATCCCTTTTGTTCTCTTTTTCTTAGGATCCCACAGCCGGGTCTCCTGGATAACCTTTTCTCCTCTATCCAAAAGGCTTGATTGTCTTTTTACTTCCAACTCAAGTCCATCTCTTAAGTCTTTAAAAGAATTCATGTTTTTGAGTTCCGTCTTAGTTCCCAACTTTTCTCGCGTGGGAGAAACTGAGATATTAGCATCGCAGCGCAAAGACCCCTCTTCCATGTTACAATCACTGACCTCTAAGTAGCGCAAGATCCTTTTGAGGCTAACCAGGTATTGATAGGCTTCTTCGGGAGAATTAAGCTCAGGCTGGCTCACGATCTCCATTAGGGGAATCCCGACTCGGTTATAGTCAATAAAACTTGCCTCCCTATCTTCGGGGTTTTGGGTATCCTCCCCATGAATGAGCTTGCCGGCGTCTTCTTCCAGGTGGACTCTCTCAATCTCAACTCTTCTTAGCTTGCCGTTTATCTCAAACTCCAGATATCCTTCCCTGGCCAGGGGTTCATCATATTGGGAGATCTGATAATTCTTGGGTAGATCCGGATAATAGTAATTCTTCCTGGCGAATCTACAGACACGGCTGATTTCGCAGTCTAAGGCTAAAGCGGCGGAAAGGGTATATTCTACAGCCTTTTTGTTAATGACGGGAAGTACTCCCGGTAGACCCAGACATATGGAGCAGGTCTGACTATTGGGTGATGCTCCGAATTTGGTGCTGCATCCACAGAAAAATTTGCTCTCTGTTGAGAGCTCCACATGAACTTCTAATCCGATATTGACCTGGTATTTCATTTTTCCATTCCCACTCCGTCTATTCTAGTCTGACAGGATTTACACCTGCCCTCCTCAAGGTAAAATTTCTCTATCCTGTATCCATGGCGTCGAATAAGTACTCTGCCGCAGTTGTAGCAGTAAGTGTTTTCACCCTCATCTCCAGGAACGTTTCCTGTGTAAACATATCTTAAGCCTGCCTCTAGGCCTATCTGGCGAGCTAGATGAAGAGTTTCTGTAGAGGTGAAGGGAAGATCATTTAGTTTGTAAGTGGGATAAAATCGGCTGAGATGCCAGGGAGTATCTGGTCCTAAATTAACTATAAATTCAGCTATTCTTTTTAACTCCTCTGCAGAATCATTCAGGGTGGGAATGATGAGGGTAGTTACCTCCAGCCAGATCCCTATTTTCTTCATGAGTTTTAAGGTTTCCAGAACCGGAGTGAGTTTACCCCCACAGTTTTTTCGGTAAAAGTCTTCACTGAGAGACTTCAAGTCCACATTAGCGGCATCCAGATAGGAACTTATCTTTAGCAAGACCTTCTTATTCATATACCCATTGGTAACAAAGATATTTTTGATGAGCTCCCTTCGGGCTAGCCTGGATGTGTCATAAGCAAACTCGAAGAAGATAGTAGGCTCGGTGTAGGTATAAGCAATGCTCCTACATCCAGATCTTTTAGCTTGGGAGACGATGGACTCAGGGGTATAATCCTTTCCTTCAATTTCTTCCCTCTCTCTGGGAAGCTGAGAAATACTGTAGTTTTGACAATTCACACACCTCAGATTACATCCCACCGTAGCCAAAGAAAAAGCGTCCGAGCCAGGATAAAAATGGTAGAGAGGCTTTTTTTCTACGGGGTCTGCGGCTAACGATATTACCTTTCCATAAACCAGGCTGTAGAGTTTTCCTTCCCGGTTTTCCCTGACTCCACAGATTCCTCTTTTGCCCCCTCCTACCCGGCAGTAATGAGGGCAGAGCTGGCAGATTACTTTTTCATCTCCCAGCTTCTCATAAAACATAGCCTCATGCATTTAGCTCATCTTCATACTGAAAGAGTGGACATTCATACCGTAAATATTCAGTGAAGGACGTCCTATGTTGTTGACTGCAAAGAGTAGAGCGGGTAGCCGCACCCTTTAGGGTGCGTATAAACGCAGGCTAAAGCCTGCGACTACCGAGATTACTTCGGGACTTCGTCCCTTGCACTGATACGGGGTTCACCGAGCTTTACTTCATACCCTATAATAGGGTAGGGTGTTTTCTTTGTCAAGCTCGCTAACTTATACTCTCTCGAAAAATATGATATTACTTTAAGGATAGCTATTTAGGTTGAATTCCGCACTAAGAGATCCCTGCGGAAGCAGGGGGTTGACAAAATATATTTTTAATATAAAATAGTACACGTGCACAAAAACCAAAAGAATAACAATGTAAAAGGAGATTGATATACAAGTTAGTTCAAGGCAGGTTTTTCAAGAGGCGCAGTCAATAGTCATCCATGTGATTCTTGGATCATCGAATATAGATAGTTAAGGGAGATGAAAATTGTGCATTATGCTATTAGAGGGCAAAAAGTGGTAATTCAGGATTGCGTGCACGTGTTCTCAACTCAATCAGGGGAAGGAATAGCGAAGTGAGAGTAACGGTACATGATATTGCCAGAGCTGCTAATGTTTCACGAGGTACCGTTCATAGAGCCTTGCATAACCGTCCTGGGATCAGTGAAGATGCCAGACAAAGGGTTCTTTTAATGGCTAGACATCTTGACTACAAGCCGTATCTTCCAGCTAAAGTTTTAGCTACCCAAAGAAAGTTATTGATCTCCATCGTTGTCCCTGTAGACGAGAATGAGGACCCTCTTTGGTATCAGGTTAAAGCAGGAACACATGCTATTGCCCGTGAAATACGAGAAGTTGGAATGGAGACTCAATGGGTTGTGCCAAGGAGCTGGAATGCCACTGATCAAATCGCCGTGATGGAACAGCTCATTGCCAAAAAAGTAGACGGAGTCGCTCTGGCTCCGGTTGACCCCAATGCTTTAAGTAAAGTAATTGACGAAGCTGTAGATAGTGGGATTCCTGTGGTAACTTTTAACACGGATGCTCCGGAAAGTCGAAGGATGTGTTTTGTTGGACAGGACTCATTAACAGCTGGCAGAGTAGCAGGAGCGCTAATGGGTGAGTTCTTGAATAGAGAAGGGAGGGTGGCTATCATCACCGGCTTTCACAGCACTCTAGGACATCGACAACGCCTTCAAGGCTTTAAAGAACAGATCCAAAAATATTTTCCTAATATAGAGATTATAGGAATATACGAGAACCGCGATAAGCCTAAGAAAGCGTATAACATAAGTCAAAAGGTGCTAAAATCTTGCCCTGACCTTGGAGGTATCTATGTTACCGCCGGCGGCCCTTTTGGAGCAGGATATGCAGTGAAGGATGCCGGAAAAAGGGGGATCGTAAAGCTCATTTGTTTCGATCTCCTTAAAGAAACCGTTGAGCTTATTCAAGAAGGAATAGTACAGGCGAGTATCCAACAGGATCCCTTTTTCCAGGGGTATGAGCCGGTCAGGATATTGCACAACTATCTTTTAATGCATCATAACCCTTTGCAGGAGTTTGTGTTTACTAATCTTACCATTGCCTGCCAGGGAAACATTGAAATGCTAGCCAGACAACATATTAAGAATGCAGATGCTGTAACTAGTCAAGTTCTAGAAAAAGTGTCTTATGTCGGAGGGTGATGAGAAGTTAATCTTTCTTCGATAACAACTTTAATTTTTACCTGTCCTTAAATTGATTTTGATGAATCGGCGTGGGAACGATCAGTTTCTTCGTTAGGTTTTAGTGGAGTGAGTTCTTTTAAAAATCCTGGCAGGGAAAAATCTATACATAAGTTTGTTGGCAAAAGATTTTTTTGTTATTAGCACTGATGAACCTAGATGTTCTGCAAGAAAAGAGCCAAAAATAGGGCCAGAGGGGGGTGAAAGAGTAAGTATGGCCACTGGCTGGGAAATAGAAGAGGGCTTTCGACAAAGAGAAGTGCGACAACTTTTCTCTTCCTGAGAGCTTTCAGGAAAAATGAATCATGCCAAAAATGACCAAGATGATAAAAAATGGAGATAAAAATGAAAAAAAGAAAAATTGTCGTTTCATTGATCATTGGTGTAGTTATTGGTATTGTGGGTGTACCTCTTGTACTTGCCAAACCTGTCAAAGCTGCTGAGGTACCAACAAAGTATACTATCTACTACGTTGTTCATGGTGGTATAACGCATCCAGCTTGGATGGCTAATCATAAAGGAGTAGAAGATGCTGATGCTCTGCTTCCAGACGTAGAGGTTAAATATGTTGGTCCGGAAACCTATGATCTGGAGGATTTCTTAACCTACATAGAAACTGCTGTAGCAGCTAATCCAGACGCTTTGGTCTGTACAATGACCGCGCCTGAGGCTATGGAACCAATACTTATGGATGCGGCAAAGAAAGGAATTGTAATAACCGAGGTCAATACGGGCATGGCGGCTCCTAAAACAATACCTACGCTAGCTTATATTGGCTATAGGCCTTATGAAACAGGGCGGCTAGCAGCAGAAAAAATGATGGAGATGGCTAAAGAGAGAAATATAACTATCACTCGGACAGTATATGGCAATCATCACCCTGGTGCTGTGCACATCGAAGAATGGGGCAGAGGGTTCGTAGATGTTTGCAAAGAGATGGGTATACTCTCTGAACAGTTAGACGTTACCGCAGATGAATTCAAAGGGGCAGAAGTCCTACTTGCTTATCTCAAAGCTAATCCAGATGTTGATTTTATCTACTATCCTTCTATTGCACACTGCCAAGCAGCGCACAGATGGTTCGAAGAAGAAGGGATAACAGTACCAATGGGCACATTCGACTTTACCCCCGAAATGATGGACCTCATTAGCGAAGGAAAAATATGGTTCACGCAGGATCAGCAGATGTACCTTCAGGGTTTTCATGGAGTCATGTTTACCTATCTGTATTTGAAATACAAATTCGTCACCCCATCGATAATCACCACCATAGGATTTGTTACGCCCGACAATGCACTGGAATTTAAGCATTTTACAGAGATAGGAGTAAGATGAACTGGAATTTGGTAAATCTTGAAATTGTCAGTTAAACCGCGAAGAGAGATCCTGTCCAGCCGCAAGGGACGGGGCTTTCGCTTTCTGGCGAATTTTGTAGCCCCAGCGAAGAATCTCTGTGAGGCCAGGTGTACTGTGGCAAAACGTAAGCAACAATTGGGTCTTTCGCTTCTTGATACTGTGGGAGAACAGTCTAGGGATTCTTAAGCCATCTCCAAGAATGAACAGACCTACGATTCCTTGCGGCCTTGGACAGGGGTGCAAAAATATTGGAACTTATGTGGGTCAAAATATGCACCGAAAGGTGCTTTCGTTTGTCCATGTTCAACAGCGGATATAACAGGACATGGGTCAAGATAACAAGGTGCCAACGTTTGTTGATTGCTTCAAGGGTTTAGCTTTCCCTGTCTTTTGGGGTAAAGGAGGTCCTTCCTAGCAGTAGTGCTTTCTCCCATACCTCAAGGAAGGAATAATTATCGAGAATTGAAGGGCCCTAACGTTCAAATCTATAAGTGAAGCTAATTTGAGTTTAATTTTTGGGAAAGGACAGGCATGGCTAAGTTCCTTTTAATCCTTTTAAAAATAAAGAATAGGCCAGAATTTGGATCCTTTATAGGCTTCCTAACTTTCTTTGTAATATTTTCAATCTTAGGAAGAAAATTTTTCACTTTGAGCAATCTCTCAGTGATTTTTACAGTAGCCGCCGAACTAGGGATTATTTGCACTGGAGTAGCTTTTTTGATGATGTCCGGCGAATTTGATCTTTCAGTTGGTTCGCTGTATGCATTTTCTGGCATTTTTTTTATGGAATTGGCTGGTATACTACCTAGTGCATGTGCTTTCTTGTTAATTTTAGCCTTCGCTAATTTTATTGGATTCGTTAATGGCATGATTACCACTAAACAACGTATTCCCTCATTTATAACGACTCTCAGTATGATGATGATGTTACGAGGAATTATATACATGGTGACAGGTGGAAGAATAACTGCTTACAAAGGCGACCCATTAATTCCAAGTCTTTTTGGTTTGAAATTTAGTGGTGCCCTGAGTTACTTCCGACCGTCACACTTTTGGTACTTAGCATTTATAATATTCTTCACGATTTTGCTTTTTCGTACGCCTTACGGGAATCATACACTTTCTACTGGTGGAAATCTAGAAACTACGAGAATGCTAGGAGTAAACACAGACAGGGTAAAAACAGTTAGTTTTATGATTTGTTCAACCATGGCGGCTCTCTCCGGTATTATTGCCGTTACCCGGTTTCGAATGGCATCTCCTACGCTAGGCATAGGAACCGAACTTGAGGC
>Ga0209977_10001391_pt1 | contig 10598 bp, 8 predicted proteins | sample SumtaG_2_FD_183113 | JGI IMG/M metagenome (GOLD analysis project Ga0209977, IMG submission 183113) | Deep subsurface microbial communities from Indian Ocean to uncover new lineages of life (NeLLi) - Sumatra_00607 metaG (SPAdes) (version 2) | ecosystem: Environmental > Aquatic > Marine > Oceanic... | reverse complement strand
TGTAGGTGATGGAGGAGTAGGCAAGAAAGCTCTTACGGACCGGTTTTCAAAAGGGTTCTTTACCGAGGATTACAAAATGACAATTGGGGTTGATTATCATGTGAAAACAATTTCAATTGATACCTCTGAAGGTCCCATTAAGTGTAAGCTCCAACTCTGGGATACGGGGAGTCAAGAACGATTTAGTTCCATAAGACCAATGTACTATAGGGGATCGTTAGGAACAATACTCGTTTTCGATCTCACAAATTCCGCAAGTTTCGAACATTTACCGCAATGGATAGAAGAAGTAAGAGCAAACATAAAAGCGGAAATTCCTGTGTTACTTGTTGGAAATAAGAGCGATTTAATTGACCAAAGGGCCGTTTCGATTGAAGAAATTAGTAAATTTACCAAAGATTTCAATTTGTACTATATGGAAACTTCAGCTAAAACGGGTGAAGGAGTTGAGGAATGTTTTTATTTTCTTGCCTGCTTAATGATAGGACAAGGTGTTCCTGACCATATAATTGCAAAAGCAAACCTTTACGCTCCAGGAGAAGTACTTAAAATAGGGGGTCAAAACTCTACCCCTGTAACTCCTTTAAACAAACCTCAAGAAGCATATGCAGCTCCACTTGTCCCCGAAGCAACCGAAATAGAATTTAGAACACCTAATGAAATTCTGAAAAAGGTAGCGGCGAAATCAGGATTAGAAACCTTAAGTAGTGATGGTAATGTATATAAAACAAAAGCAGTTCCTTTTACATATTTTCCTCGCAAACCTATAACACCTCCTACAGAGTTTCAACCTTTACCCTCAGAAAAAACAATAATAGATTATGACCGTCCAGGTCCATTTGGGATATTAAAAAGAGAAGAACCATCTAAGCCTGAACCCATTTTTGGGATATATGGACCTACTCCTAAACCTCAATCAGAAATGACTGGTATTTCCCCATTCTTTCAAGCAGCAGAATCTAGTGATGTAACAAAAAAAAAGAAGAAAAGGATGACTAAGGAAAAAAAGAAGCGAGATAAAGAAAAAGTACGCTCTCGTCGAAGTGCCTAACTCGAAAAATTCTTGGATAAGTGCACAGATATCTCAATCATTAACGATGTTATTGTCATCGATACAAAATCGGGAATCGATATTTTCTCCCAATCGTTTGGTGGGCGAAAACTAGATACAAGTCTTATTTCAGGGTTTTTACAGGCTATCAGCAACTTTGGATCCACGATTTCAGAAGCTTTAAGAGAATCTAGAACATTAACTATAGAGTATAAGGATTCAATAGTTATGCAAACTGATTTAGTAAACTTAAAACTAATAGTTACATTAAAGGAAAATCCCTCTCCTAACTTTAAATTTATAATGGAAGACTTAGCCTACGATATCTATAAACAATATGGAGAAGAGATAGACAAGTTCACAGGAATATTGAAACCCTTCCAGAATATGAACGAGTTAATTGAAAAACATTTGAATACTTCGTTTCTTACCCGAATAAAAATTGTAGAAAACCCTAAGATTGAGTTAACTATATCTGAGAAAGAGATTATTAGTAAAGCCCGAAATTTAATGAAAGAAAATAACTTTAACTATTTCTATTCACTATATTTAATGCCTGAAAAATCCGCTACTCCTGAAGAATATCAAACAATTTTTAATTTGATTGAAAAGGGAATATTTCAACCAATAGAAGAATGATTTTCAAAAAAAAAATTTATTAACTTCAATCAACATTAAAGTAATTTTAATTTATGTAAAGAATATATATATCCTAAATTAGATCGTTCTCAATTATATTTTACAATTTTATGAAACCATTTTCGTTATTAATAAAACCAGCATCAGCAGATTGCAATCTCAGATGTGAGTATTGTTTTTATATAGATCATCTAGAGCCCCAAAACACTAACCCTAGAATGTCTTATCAAACATTAGAAATTATGATAAAGAGTTTTATGAGTACGAATCAGAACAAACAATATGCTTTCGGATGGCAAGGTGGAGAACCTACTTTAATGGGCCTTGATTTCTTTAAAAAAGTCGTAAAATTCCAACTGAAATACGCTCCACCGGGTTCTTCAATTAGTAATGGACTTCAAACTAACGCAACAATGATTACAGAAGGATTAGCTAAGTTTTTCGGAGAATATAAATTCCTCCTTGGTGTAAGCTTAGATGGACCAGAATATCTTCACGATTACTATCGAAAAACAATTAGTCAGAAACCGAGTCATACGCTAGTGATGCGTGGTATAGAGCGTCTCAAGCAAAATGAAGTGGAATTTAATATTTTAACTTTAGTGAACAACCAGGCCGTAAAAAAAGCTAAAGAAATTTATCGTTACCTCTACGATAATGGTTTTTATTTCCATCAATATATCCCTTGCGTTGAGTTTGATGCAAATGGTCGATTTAAACCATTTTCTATTAATGGAAAAGAGTGGGGTATTTTTCTATCCGATTTGTTCGATGAGTGGATAAAGGAGGATGTAAATAAGGTTTCTATTCGTTTATTTGACTCTATTATGGAATATTTGGTACATGGTCGATACAATGTCTGTTATATGGGAGACAATTGCGTTCAATATTTTGTTGTCGAATATGATGGAAGCGTTTACCCTTGTGATTTTTTTGTGCGTAAAGATCTCTTATTAGGGAACTTAAAAACCGATTCTTGGGAAAATATCTTAAAATCTAAAGAATATCAAGACTTTGGAAGCCAAAAAGCAAACTGGAATAAAGAATGTGAGCTATGTCCTTATCTGAGTCTATGCCATGGAGATTGCCAGAAATTCCGTTATGGGGCACCAAAAACTGCTAAACGGTTAAGTAATTTATGTCAAGGTTGGAAAATATTTTACACAAGAGCTTTACCTCGGTTTAAACGCATTGCTGATAATTTTAAGAAAGAAAATAAAATAGATCAACCTTATCCATTTAAATTTCCCAAATTTGGGAGAAATGAGTTATGTCCTTGCGGTAGTGGGAAAAAATTTAAAAATTGTTGTGGTAAGTACTCAGAAGTAATTAAAAGTAAATAGTGATTATTATATTTTCGTTCTAATAGCATATTATAGAGTCTTAACGCAAACTATTTCTGTTATACATCTTTCAGATATCAAACATCAAACATCATTATAATGAGTACAATCACAACTCCCCGAGAACTGCATGGAAAACGATTATTTGGGTATTCTCTTGGAGATTTAGGATTTACTCTTCCAAATATGTTTACAGAAGTATTTATTTTCCAATATTATGTCTATACCATTAATTTAGATGCTCTTTTGGTATCAATTGGAGTCACAACGCAACTAATCATCGGTGCTATAGCTGCCATTATTTTTGGAGTTATTATAGATAACAAAAAGCCTGGAAAATTAGGAAAAAGACGCCCATTTTTGTTAATTGGTTTGCCCGTGTGGACTATTACAACGATTATGATATGGTTTCCGCCACTTTGCCCCCCGGATAATTCCTTATACTTCCCTACTGCTATTTTTTTCTGGGGAGTAATCATGGTTCGGACAATCTTTCGAGCACTCATATTCAATGTTCATACTTCTATGCTCCCTGAACAATCACAGACGCAAAAGAACCGAGAAAAAGTTGCCTCAATTCGATCTGCTTTTTCCATTATCGCCTCAATCTTCGCTATGCTCCTTCCTTTAACCATTCATAGTTTACTAAGTGATCCTACAAATGTTAAATGGTGGGAACCATCTGGAAAAATAATGTTACTATATATTCCTTTAATAGGAATAATTTTTACTGCTTTTGGAATAATTACTGTAATTATAATTTTTATTTCAGTAGATGAAAGCTTCCATAATAGAAATTCTAATTTAAACTACGAGAAAACTAAGATTACGGATGCATTTAAGCGTATGTCAATTCCTGTAAAAGATAAAAATTTCGTTAAATTGATGGTAGCAGGATTTTTTATAGGTGTTTGCGGTAAAACAGTAGCAGTGTTAGTGTTCCCTTTTCAAACTTATTTGATGCAATTTCAATCTTCAGAGTTTTTCATTTATATTCTTATTTCCATTTTTGGGAAGTTCGTTTGGTTTTTTGTATGGAAAAGAATTCTTAAAAGAAACCACATCGTAAATTCCTACGCGATTAGTATCTTGCTAGCTGTTATAGCTTCCTTTTTGGATGTATTCTTCATAATTAGTGGCCTCCCGTACGGTATAAAATTAATATTATATATACTTTCATGGAGTACGGTTCTAGGGTCTATGTATGCATATCCCTTGTTTTCTATTCCAATAATGGCTTCGCTTGTTCATGAAGCTGCTGAAAATGAAGGATCCCCTAATATCGACGATGCTATGGCCAAACTCTCTGGATCTTATTATGGTTTAGAATCATTCGTCCGATCGATGGGTCCTGCTTTTGCTTCATTGTTTGTAGGAAGCATTCTTTCTGGTCAAAACGAAGAAAATCCATACGTAATTATCATTTTATTCATATCTTTGGGTTTTTTTTATCTCATCGCATTTGTTTTTGTAAGAAGAATAACACTTTCCAAAGATTCCTATTATAATAAGCAAACCATTGAAAAAGACAGAATTTTATTAGAATAGCTTTAAAGAGTTATTTTACTTCTTTTTTCAGTTTTAAAAATAGATTTATATATCTCAAAATCAAATATATTCACATTAAAAGTAATTCAATTATTTAAAAATGGTTATTAAAAATGGCAGTACCTAAATGGTATGTTGATGATAGTAAACCTTGGCTTAAGAAATACCAAGATGGGATCCCAAAACATCCAGAGTTTCCCGTTATCAGTTTAGGAGACTGGTTCGACCAAAAGACTGAGGAATTTGCTAAGAATAAGTGCATTTATTTCTCAAAAACATTCATGAATTATAGAGTATTACGAAAATATACGGATTCTCTTGCTACCTCTTTATCAAGACTAGGTGTAAAAAAAGGAGATGTTGTAGCAATTTTACTTCCAAATTGTTTCCAATTTACAATTGGGTATTTTGCGACTGTTAAATTAGGAGGAATCGTAATCCCAATTAATCCTACATATAAACCACTAGAAATTCTTCATATACTACAGCAGGTGAAACCCAAAGGTTTGATTTGTATGGATGTAATGTACGGTTTGATTAAACCTATACAAGATAAATTTAAGTTTGATTTTGTTATTTCGACATGTATAGTCGATTTAGCAGCTATTCCTCCTGCCATTAAAGAACAATTAATTGCGGACGGAACGATTCCTAAAGGAGAAGTTCCTGGAGCCATAGAATTTTTAGATGTATGTCAAAAACGGGGTGAAATCGATATTCCCGAAGTAGAAATAGATCCATTAAATGATCCCGCAGTCTATTTAATGACAGGCGGCACAACTGGAGTTCCCAAACCTGCTATTATCACTCACTATAATTGTGTGACTAATGCTAAGCAGAATGTAATGTGGATGCCTGATGCTTCCCATCCTATGGCGTGTATAGGCGTCATACCAATGTTCCATGCATTTGGAATGACAATTGTTCAAAATGTTGTAATAGAAGGAGGAGACTTTAATATACTTTTCGCAAAAAGAGAACTTGACTTAAAAGAAGTCGTAGATACGATTGTAGAAGTTGGTCCAGAAGGGGGAGTTATTTTACCTGGAGTTGAAAATCTTTTCATGGGTCTAACTCGCTACTTAAAAGCAAATCCCGAACCTAGATTGGAAAATATGTTTCGTTTGTGTGTTAGTGGTGCGGGACCGCTTCATAAACCCGTAAAGGATGCATTCGAAGCAATCGGTGGCGGAAGACTAGTTGAGGCTTATGGACTTACAGAATGTACAACTGCAGTAAGTATAGGGCCATTTAACGGAACAGATACTCCAGGTACTATTGGTTTACCATTACCGGGTGTTGATTGGGCTATATTCGATTCAGAAGATTTCAGTAAGGGACAATTAAAAGGTTACGGAATAGATTTTACAGGAGAAATATGTGTGTGTGGTCCACAAGTAATGAAAGGTTATTTAAATAGGCCTGAAGCCACAGCAGAAACCTTAAGGGAGTGGGAAGGACGAATTTGGTGTTTAACAGGAGATATTGGTTACATGGACGAAGAAGGACAAATGGTTATTCGAGATAGAAAGAAGCAAATGATTAAATATAAGGGTTATTCCGTTTTTCCAAAGGAAGTAGAAGATTTATTAGGATCCCACCCTGATGTAATGGAAGTAGCTGTTTCTGGGTTGCCTGATGCTGAAACGGGGGAACTAGTAAAAGCATGGGTCCAACTAGAAGACGAATCAGTGGGTAAAGTTACTTCTGAAGAGCTGATTGCTTGGAGTAAAGAAAATATTACGCATTATAAGTGCCCTAAACAAATTGAAATTATAGATGAAATTCCAAAATCCATGGTTGGTAAAGTTCAAAGAAGGGTTTTACAAATTAACGATCCCATCTGGAAAGAGAAATACGGAGAAACTCAATAAGCCTTATTTAATTTTTATTTATTACTTATATTTTTTAATCCTATTTGGTTTGTAGTTATTCTTTTAGAGTGTAAATTGTGTCGCAATGTATATCTCCTGCCGCAACAGTTTTAAGAATCTTAAGTTCGATCTTATCGCTAACCGCTTCGCGAAAATACTCGTAGTCGATTGCCATAACAGCTTCACATAACGCCCTAGATGTATTTTCAAGACCAAAAGGGCACATGGTACCTTGAATGTGAAATATTTTATCTGAATTTGAGACTATCTTAACAAAATTAGGATTGAAGCTCTTCGAAAATGCCTGTGCTACAGTTGTTAATTTATTATCTGGTACCTTTTTCATTATTTTTAAGCCTAAAGCACGACCTTGTTTTCTACAAACATTTTTTATAATAGGTAATGCTTCCTTTCCGAATTTTTTGTAAAATTCTTTTATCAACATGCCTTGAGCTTCTAAGGGATTATTTGGCAATTTTTCCGAATTTTTTTGAACCATTATTTTATCAACCTTAGTAAATATACTTAAAGATTCTATTTAAAAATTTTTTAAAAGAAGAAGAAAACAATTATTATCTTAACTCTAAGTCGTTAAGCGATTTAGTATTTAACGAAATTGTATTTTCTTCCGTATTTCTTAAAGAATTTCGTTCCGCCACCCTCTTGTAAAACTTTAATTGTTGATTCAGAATCGGTAATACTCATGCCTCCAACGATATCCACTCCTTTATCAAATAAAATATCCGGTAAAAAACTAATAGTAGGTCCTACTAAAACAATATATTTCGCTTGCTTTCTAAACACCGATAGTATTCTCTCAAGAGTATTGTTAATTAACGATGTTCCCGTGCAAAATAGAATATCAGTTGATAAATCGCTTTCCTTTAAATCGTCGATATCGTTTAGTATTGGAATGTCATGATAAGTCCTCTTAATTACAGGATTATTATCAATAATCTTAATGAATCTTGTTTTATTCAGTATATTTCTAATCATAGGTTTCATGAAACCTATAAATGTTATTCTTGTATCTTTTCTTATTTTTAGGAAATCTAATAAATTTCCTTCGATCTTTTTATACGGGTTTTTCACTGCTAAAACATGTTGAGATGCTGCATTTAATGTGGCGATACCGATAATCTTTTTTAAACTAGGGGGTTGATACGACCAACCTATTAATTCCTTAAAAGACTTATCAGTTAAATTTCCCGCAAAATCAATTTTGTTACAATTAGTTGATCGTATAATATTGGGTAAAGTAGACGCTAGCCCTAAAAAGGGATCGTATGCGTAACTAATTAATTCGACACCAGTGTATCCTAATCCAAGAATTACTTTATTCACTTTTGGTGGTAAAATCTTACGATATTTGTATATGTCTAATACGAGCTCAACGGTGTTCTCTAAGATCATAAAATTTTAACCTTATCTTCCCTTAACATCTTCTTTTTATTATGTTTAATAATCTTATTGTTTATTAAAACTCTGTTTAAATATGAAAGGTACTTATCTAATGTAATATATCTTATTTTAGTGATTACACTATGGATTACATAATTATAGAAAACGAGATAATTGGTCAGATTAAAGCTAAATTACTTACTGACAAAAATCCTGAAACTTGTAAAGCAATATGGGATAGTCTTCCTCTTGAATTAAATTTATCTAGATGGGGTGAAGAACTATATGGAGAAATCCCTGTCTCAATTGAAAAGGAAATTTCACAGGTTGATTGTGAAGTAGGTGATATTGGATACTGGCCCGATGGAAAGGGGTTTTGTATCTTTTTTGGGCCAACTCCGGTGAGTAAGGATGATAAACCAAAAGCAGCATCCCCTGTAAATATTTTTGCTAAAATAGAAGGAGATGCGAAGATATTCAATCAATTCTCGTCATTTAAAGGGACTGTTACGAAAGGAGATTAATCAGTTTAACCTTTTTTTTTAAATTTTTTTAAATAGATAAGAGGAGATATGGTAGAATCCATCAAGTTTACATTTCTAAAGCTATTAAAAATGGTCTTAAAAATAAATAAAATATAACCCTAAAACTTAATTTATTTACATCTCTCTCTTTTAAAAGCTAATTTTGATATAACTTTGCAAAGATGTGAAGCCTTATTAGTTCGATGCCAATAGATCCAGATAAAAAGTTTAACAAACGCCTTTTAATCATTTTCATGATTCAGTTTACGGAAATTTTAGGGTTTAGCAGCGTGATGCCCATAATCCCCTTTTTGGGCTTATCCTTAGGTTTGAATCCGTTTTGGGTTGGCGTAATTCTAAGTCTTTTTAGTTTTTGCCAGCTTTTCGCTAGTCCAATTACTGGTAAACTCAGCGATAGATTTGGAAGAAAACCTTTGCTATTATTCAGTCAAATGAGCACTTTTATAGGTTTTCTTCTTCTTGGGTTAGCTACTAATGTCTGGATATTAGTTGCAGCACGTCTTGTAGACGGACTTCTAGGAAGTAATATGACAGTTAGTCAGGCGTATATTAGCGATGTGACAAATCCTAAATATCGTACTAAAACTTATGGTTATTCAAGCGCGGTTTTTGGTGCTGGATTAATTTTTGGACCCGTGATTGGAGGATTATTATTAGAAATTAACTTTTCGGCTCCCTTTTTCTTTGCTGCCGGAGTTAGCCTTCTTTCCATAGTACTGGTAATAATTTTTTTACCCGAATCACTAGATAAAAAAGAGGATAAAGTAGCCTTTAAGTTCGGAGATATATTTCCTATTAAAGAAGCCAAACACTTTTTTAAATCTGCCAAGATTCGGGGCGTACTATTGACCTTTTTCATCTATAATTTAGGATTTTTTCTATTTATTAATACATTCGCTCTGTTTGCTGATAAACAAATTCATGTTACTCCCCAACAAGTTACATTTTACATGGCTTGGATTGGCGTTCTTAGAGTCATTTTCCAAAGTGCTCTCATCAATCCGTTATTGAAAAAAGTAACCGAAAACAAAACTCTAGGAATGGGCGTTTTTACTATGATTTTTGCAATGGTTTTTCTTATATTTTCTACAACATATTGGATAGTGTATATTCCATTTTTCTTTTTATCATTTGGAACAGGTACAATTCGCCCCATTCTTACAAGTAAATTAACCAAATATGTTAAAAGAGAGGAAACTGGAAGTATACTAGGAGTAAATAACGCTTTTACTAGTATTGCTCAGATTATATCACCAATTCTCGGTGGATTAATCTTACAATTTTTATCTTCACAAATGCTTCCATACTTGTCATTTATAATTTTTGTCGTTATAATTGTCTTTTGGAAATGGATGATTGTTAAATCGGTTAAAGAAGATAATGAGCAATTAATAGAGACTAAAGAACAAGTTATTAGTTAATCATTGATTCATTTTTCTTTTTCAATTCTTTATAATATCACTGTAATATCAAGGTAATATTGAGATATGCATATTTGATCTTGAAACTCAGCTTTCACGATGAAATTGCACATCTGTCAAACTCTGTCTTATTAAGCTGATAAAATAATAAACTGCATTTTATTAATGAAAAATGTTCTTATAATTACAATAAGAGAAATTTAAGTAGTAGAAATGTTACGAAATCTTTAAAAGTAATTTTACCATAAAATTTTTACTGTTAAAAACAGGTCGAAACTTATGGCTATTCAAATAACTAAAATGATCTTCCATGGGATATTAAACGCAATTCTCTACATTGCTTTACCGTTAATCCTCTTTGAAGTAGTCTCAATGATGGGACTCATGACATTTAGTCAAGAATTTAAAATATCCATTATGATTATTGGAATTATCGGTACCGTTTTTGCGATGTTACGGCACGCTTATCCAAAAGATACCACTAAAAATCGCCTCATTGCGTTTGGCTCTACAATATACTCCGGTATATATATGTTTTATCTTTTTGGGGGTTTTTCACAAGGAGTACAATTAGGAACATATTCAATAAGTGTCGGTCCAATTCAAGTGCTTTTAGGTTTACAGATTATAGCTTGGCTGTTATTAGGTTCTTCTGGAATTAGAGCATTGCAATACTTAATAGAGGCAATAGAATTACGAAAAAACAAAGAATATCGTGCAAAATTTAGACTTAGTAAAATCTTTAAAGCCTTGGGAATAATGTTAAGTCTTATTAT
>Ga0209977_10001390_pt1 | contig 10599 bp, 10 predicted proteins | sample SumtaG_2_FD_183113 | JGI IMG/M metagenome (GOLD analysis project Ga0209977, IMG submission 183113) | Deep subsurface microbial communities from Indian Ocean to uncover new lineages of life (NeLLi) - Sumatra_00607 metaG (SPAdes) (version 2) | ecosystem: Environmental > Aquatic > Marine > Oceanic... | reverse complement strand
CGGCCCAGAATGTCCTCTGGGGCGATCGAGAAGCGGTCCTGATACATGAGCCCCATGGGGCCGATCTCGCGGATCACCTTGTCGTAGGAGCAGAACTGCTGGTTGTTCCAGGTCATCTGGTTCAGCATCGGAACCGCGATCTGGCGCTCGTAGTTCTCGACCATCCCCACCAGCCGGGTGTTGGCCTCATCGATCTCGCTGGTGTGCTGGGTCGCAGTCTTGCCCTTCGAGAAGGGGTCCTGCGCGCCCATCTGCGGGCTGGTCGTGCCGTTGGTCTCCCGGATGTCCTTGGTCAGCACGTTCTCCGCCTTGAGGGCGGCATCGCTGACCTGGGGCACGTGCAACGGGGCAATGCTGTTCTGCACATCGGGCACCCGGAGACACAGGCCGGGCTGGAGGATCAACTGACCATCGGGAACGTTCGCCTCGTCCGAGATCAGCCACATGGGATTGGCTTCGAGTTGTGCCGAAGCCATCAGGAGGTTCCGCTTGAGGTCTTTCTCCTGGCTCATGCGGGCGATCATCTCGATCATCCCGATGCCGTAGAACTCCTGGTGGAGCTGGATGGGCCGCCAGCTCTGGTAGGGCTTCTTCTGGTGCCAGAACGGGTTCACAGTGACCCGGGGGATCACCTGCATGCTGTCCGGCTCGATCATCACCACGTTGCAGATGCGCGTGGTGTAGTTGCCGCGATCGTTCTTGATGACCAGAGGGCCCCACCAATCGATGACCGTGTAGTGGGGGATGTGAGGCGACCAGCTCGCCTCCCGGGGATCGAAGACGCCGTAGCTGTAGCTCTTCCGCTCCTTGAACTCGTCCCCGAAGGAGAAGTCATTCTTGCCAGCGGCAGACTCCAGCTTCTCCAGGTTGATCCAGTGGCCCATCTCCCCCATCCGCTTGCACTCGAAGTCGGCCCAGGCAGACCGATCGGCGCACCACTCCGCATCGTCAACGCTGGTGCTGTTCGGGGAGGTGTAGTAGTCGAAGATGCTGACCTGCTTCATGGCGTTGCCGTCGAAGGTCAGCTCATCCTGGACGATCTCGCCCAGGCGCAGGCGCGTAGCCCCCGGAAAGTCAGGGTCAGGCTCGCGCTGCGCCGTGCGGTGGCGCATCTCGCCGATCTCCTGCTTCCAGTAGGTCTTCTGGATCGCGGTGCCGTAGATCAGCCCGTCGCGCACGAGGCGGGAGGTCTCATCCAGGAAGTCCATCTCCCGGAGCTGGTGCCGACACAGGGCCTCCTGCATCTTCGCGCCGTGGTCGTCCTGGTCGCGGACGCCATACATCTTATACCAGCGCTCGTTGGGGAAGAGCGTGCGCATCAGGCGCGGGTGCACGGTCTCCACAGCCTTGAACGGCTCGGGGCTGTGCATCTGCGGTCGCCCGTAGCTGAACTGCACCAGCGTCTCCCCACGGTAGAGCCGATACATGATGAGCCACTTGTTCCGCAGGAACTCCATGACGTTGTAAACGTCCTTGAGACTGCCGAGCACTGCGGACCTGGCCTGCTGAACAACGAATGGATCATCCGCCAGGTTGGGGTAGCCCACCGACTCCTCGTAGAGCCGCGCGGTCTGTTCAACGTTCGTCCCGTCAGTGAAGTCCTCCGTCAGCTCGTAGGGCTTCTTGATGGGTTCGGTGTTGGGCCGACGTTGGTATTTGCCCATGCCGCGATCGGCAGCACCGTAGGATTCCACCCGCGTCGTGGGCGGGTTGGTCGTGTTCCCGAGAAGGAGCCGGTCCCCCATGACCTACCTCAGAGTTTCTTGCCGGTCGCGTAGGACTGGCCGGTGGACTTCTGGCAAACCGCGTAAGCGTTCACGCCCTTCTTACCCTTCAGCTTCTGAACGCATCGGTGCACGCGCGTCCCCTCCGGGTTCGTTGACATCTGGGTGAACGGGTCCAGGACCATCTGGTCGAAGTCGCTCGACCGCTTCATCAACCCCTCTGTCCGGGTCTGGGTCTGGTTGTCCCGAGCCGCCGCCGCCCTCCGCAGATCCATCTCCGCGTAGTGGGCGTAATCTTGTTTCGCCATCGAACCCCTCCGTTGGGAAGACCTCGTAGATCGGACCTGACCACCCAGGCATGAGCCGAACGCGCCCAGGATAGCTCGCCTGATACCACCGAAGCCAGGCCATAGGCACTTCCCCGTCGTAGCGGGAAGTCTTCCCGTGGATCGGGTTGGTGCGCCCAAAGTGATACCCCAGCCCGTTTTGCAGCGTAAACCCCATCGCGTAGATGGGGTCGAAACCCATCAGATGGGCGGTCTGAATCATGTAGCAGAGGGAGTTCCCGCCCGGGTGGTAGAGGTCCGTGAGCTTCTCGGGCATCCAGTTCGGCTCCATGCCCGCCCGATAGGTGCCGTTCGGCAGGCGCACTCCACGGCCCCTCCGCTTGATCTCGATCTCGCACAGTTTGCGCGGTCCGGTGCCCACCATCTTGAGCAGCTTGTTGTGCGTCGTGCTGTAGACCCCGCCTCCGAAGATGTGCTTGCTGACTACGCAAGCCATGGACTCGGGACATCGAGAGAGGTTGCCTCTTTCACTGAGCCAGACCCCCCGATCAACGACATGCCATATGCTGGGGACCAGCGCTCTGAGGGTCCAGTTGGAGCCGATGAGGAACTGCCCTCGTGCTGAGTGAAGTCCTGCTGACTCAACCAGCCCTCCGGCTCCCCCAATAAGGAAACAAGGCTGTCCTTGCCCTGCTCCAGCAAGCCAACCCGGATCAGAACCTCTGCCGCGCGGTGCCGGTAGCTGTGCCGTCTCGAAATCAGGTAGTTGCATGCGCGTCCGATCTCCTCGGCTTCGTCGGTGTGGTCAAGGTAGTAATGGACAAGCTCCAGGAAGTGTTCAGGGCCACGTGCTCGCGGAGCCATCGGGAACAGGCGTTGCAGTTCGGAGCGTGAGTCGTCAGAAACCACGAGAGTCCCGCACGCGGCCATCTCAAAGAATCGCGGGCACAGGTGAGAGGCAGGGATGTTCCCATCATTCCAGAAGCCAGTGCCGTCATGCGTTGGTGGCCTGCTCACGAGCTGCAACCCCTTCGGCACCGGCTTGTTGTTGTGGTTGCGCGCGACGATCCGCCGCTTGTAGCAGTCCATGGTGATGCCCGGATCCCTGTGCACGTTCAGGCCGACGTGGCAGTCGCCGTAGATCGCCGGGTGCTGATCCAACGGCACCCACTTCGGGTGCCCCTTGCCGACAGCCACGCGCCCCTGCGGCCAGAACCGGATGTCCGCTCCCAGCATCCTCTCCACGGGCTTGAAGAAGGCCGGGCGCGGGACCAGGCCCGCGTTGCCCAGGAAGAACGCGCCGCCCTTCCTCCGCTTGCTGTAGGGCACCAGCTTGAAGTGGTCCGTGTTGACACCCGGCGGAAGGTAGTGGACCTGCCGACCTCGGCCATCCCGGGACATCCGGTGGATCTCGATGGTCTTGGGATCCATCGTGAAGACGTGCTTGAACCGCGGGGAATAGATCGCGGTCTCTCCGATCTCGTAGGGCTCATCGCACAGGTAGACCGCCGTCTGGATGCCCAGGCGGTGTAGCTCCATCAGGAACCCAGGGTGGCTGGTCCCCCGCCCGTGATGGCAGAACACCAGGTCCGGCTTCCAGGACGCCACGTTCTTGCCCATCATCTTCGGGAAGCCCTTCGCACTCCCCGAGCTGTAGGGGCTCGCCCTAGTCATGCCGAACCGCCGCAGGGCGCTGACATCGAAGACCTGGACCTCGCAGTCCAGACCTCTGAAGCCCCACACCCATCCGTCTCGGTAGTCGTCGCTGTAGATCAGCCCCGAGTCATCGGCGATGGCGATCCTAAGCGGGTTTGAGTGACCCAGCCTCCTGGCCAGCATGTGCGTCTCCGTAGCGGACAGATGAAGCGACCCACCTCGTGCCCCCGAGAGCGAGGGCGCGCTGGGAGAACTCTCGCCAATAGTCCGCCTCGTCTAACGGACCACCGCCCAGCACGTTCCTCACCGCATTCAGGGAAGTGAGAAAGAACGGGGACACGGGATGAGTCTTGTGATCGAGCTTGATGGGGGGCATCGTGCTGGACGCCGTGTTCGGGACATCGGCGGCCACCATCATGCAGTGCGGGTCTTTGGTGAAGACCACCTGCATCTTGCCGAACCACTTCGGATCGTTGATCCAGACGTGCGGGGGCACCACGGCGATCCACTGGTTGCGGGCGAACTGCAACATCGCCGAGAGCGTGCGGGGGATCCCGTGCACGCCTTCGTTCTGTTCGAGCGCCCACTCCGCCAGCGATGGCATGTAGCGGCGCAGGAGAGCTACATCCTCCTGGGTGCCGCCGTCAACACAGACCACCGTGCGGTGAGGAACATCCACGTCCCTCAGCACGTTGTTGATCGCGCCCTCGAACCAAACCTTGTCGTCGTCGTGAAACTCGCTGACCGCCAGGGGGATGTCATCCACCGGGATCGGCATCAATATGTCCAACACGTGCTAGCTCCTCTTGTTGTCTCGTGCCCTCGCGGGCGATGTGGGTCATGTTGCAGACCCGAGAGCAATACACCAGGTAGGTGCGCCCGTCTCGGGCCGCCGCGCGCACGGGGCCTGCTGGGACCACGACAGTCCTAGAGCAGCCATGACACGGAATCGGAATCGTGTCCGGGGTTGGCTCCCTCATTGTTCACTCCTGGAACTGGTTGTGGCGGATGGCCCGCCGGAAGGATCAGGCCGCCCTGTGTCTGCTGCACGGGCTGCTGTTGCTGCGGGTAGGCTTGCTGCGGCGGGGCCTGGCCGAGCTGCTGCTGTGCAGGATCAGCCGCCCTGGAGAGCTGCGCAAACATGTCGTTGTCGGGCGTGTGCAACTGCTGCTGCACAGCCTGCTGCTGCGGGATCGGGATGTCTGCTGGCCGATCCATGATGCGCGGGTCGGCCTGCATCACCTCTTGCGGCGAGCGCGCCGGAAGCGCATAGCCCTGCACGTTCTGATCGCCAGGCATCGCATTCTGCTGCGGACCGTTTGAACCGCCAAGCTGCTTGATGCCGCGATCGACGAAAGCCTGGACTCCCTCCATGATCTGAAGGATCCACGGGTGTTGGCCATACCTACCGACTAGGACTTGTCCAACTGCGTTTGCTGCTGCGCGGGCCTCGTCCAGATAGACTGGTTTCGGGATCTGTTGGCGCCTGCCCCGGCGTCCGATTTGGAACTCCGCCATATGTCTTGTCCTTGGGATTGGTGCTCCGACCTGACCATTTCGCGGGCAGGATAACCCAGGTCAGGGTTGTATTTCCCATCGATCATCGTGGGCGTGTGAACCCTGATGACGTTTGACCGCCAACCTGCTGGCGGCTGGGGGCAATAGAGTTTGCCATCCTTGTCTCTCTTGTCGATGTCGCTGATCGCGTCAGGGATGTCGTCGTGGTCGCTGTAGGGCCACTCCGTCATCTCGTCGATCATCGGCTTCCACTTCCGAAGGTGCTGTGATCTCAGCTCCTGGCTGAAATACATCTCCCCGCGTCGGAACTTCGGCTCCGAGTTCTCGATGCGGATGTCCTTGATCTCCTGGTTCCGCCCCTCGATGGGGATGAACTTCGGATGGATGAAGGTCTCGCGCCGAATCTCCTGGAAGAGATTCTGCAACAGCTCCGTGTGCGTTGTCTTCTCCACCACCACCCCCTTCATGTTGAGGTGGTTGTAGCGATTCCATAGATCGCAAACGATGCGAACGCTATCAGAGGGCTTCCATCGACCCACGTAGAAGTCGCGCACGTATGCGTATCTGTTGGTGTCGAGGCTGACGACCCAGAAGCACGAGCGATCCGCCTTGCCCTTCTTCTTCTCCTCCGCCGTGAAAGCGAAGTCCGTGAAGATGTAGGTCCACACCGCGCTCGGGATGTCGTCCTCCTTGATGACATGGAAATACTCAGGCTTGAAGATTTGCTGCTCCGCCGCCTGCGGCCTGTTCAGGTAGAAGCAGGCGAATAGACGGGGCGGCATGAACGCCTTTTGAGATGAAACGAATGCGCGCGTTAGCCGCCCCGGGAAGAACAGCCTCTCTCCGCGGTTGACATCGGGTTCTTCCGAAACCGGGTCTGACCAGGCGTGGACGCTGAACTCGAATAGTGCCCGCATCGCGGGGTTCTTCTGAATGCGGCAGTAGATGTCGGCGTAGTGGTGGAGAGTGCCGATCACCAGGAGCTTGCACCCCGGATCGAGCTGCGCCAGTGTTTCGCCGAACCAGAACCACAGCTTCTCAATGCCTTCGGTGGTCACCGTGTTCTTCTGGGAGCACACGTCATCCATGATGACCAGATCCCAGTGCATTCCGGTGCGAACCTCACCGACACCAGTGGCCTGGAGGGTGGGCTCCTTGATCTCCGTGCGCGTGCGCAACGCGCTCTTGAACGATCCGGTGCCGGGCTTCCACTTCGCCCCCTTGTGGATACCGAACCGCTCCCGATACCACTCGGAGTCGATGATCTCCATCGCCTTCTCGACGAACTCCTGAGCCTGCTTCGCAGTCTCGGAGCACACCAGGATGCGGATGTTGGGATCCTTGGCGATCAGCCAGGCGCACATCCCGATGTCGAAGACGCTGCTCTTGAAGGCCCCGCGAGGCCACAGCACCATCTTGTATTTGTAGAGCAGCCGGTCGGGGGCCTCGGGGTCAGGCCGCCCGTTCCAGTTCAAGATGTGCGTGGCGTGGTTCCCGTGCGGATCCCACTGCGCGTCAGGCGCAGCCCCGGAGTCCTTTACGAAGTCAAGAAACCCTTCGTCGGACAGGTAGAACTCGCGCTCTCTCTTGATCCGCTCGTTGCGGATGTCGGAGATTGCTAGAGAACTCTCTCCCACGGAAACCGGATCAACTTCTGCTTGTTGGCTGCCGCCCATTTGGCCCACCCAAACTTCCTCGCCCAGCCCATCTTCTTGATGTGCATGCTCCGGTTGTGCGCGACCGATCTGTCGAGTGTGTTCACCGTTGCATCCTCGATGTCCCTGGGCCTGTAGTAGCGAACCCAGAGGTCGGTCCGCTTCAGGAACTTCATCTTGAACCCGGTCAGGGTATGCAAGAACTGCACGTCTGACCAGCCTTTGTGTCCGGCGTAGTCCTCATCGTAGCCCCCGACCCGCATGAAATCGGCCCGGTGGATCAGGTAGATGTTCGGGGAGCTGTTGTCCAGAACGTCGTTGGTGTAGCGGAGTAGCAGCTTGACCAGGTTCCCCTGCCGCAGCTTCGGCATGAACGCCAGCAGCCGCTTGGCCACCTTGGGCTCCACCACCATGTCCGGGTCCAGCATCAGGACCCAGGGGGCCTTGGCCTCCTGGACGCCCAGGTTCCTGGCCCCCATCTGGTTCCACTCGATCTGCTTGGTCACCCGCAGGAGCTGGCAGCTCATCATGGCCTGGATGTCGTGGGGGATGACCACCGGAGGATCCCCGTGGTCGTCCACGAGGACCAGCTCGATGGCGTCCAGGAGAGCGTCGTCGTAGGAGCGCAGGGTCTCCCACCACTTCTCCAGCATCAACGGCTGCCCGTAGACAGCGATGACGAAGCTAAGGGTAGCAGACACGTTGGAAGACGTAGGAGCCGATGTCTTCTCGCCCCACCAGCTCTTCCAAGCGTCTGGCTTCGATCAAGGCGAACCCCTGCTCCGCCATGAACCGGCAGAGCCCCTTCTCGGTGAAATACCACAGGTGCTCGGGCATCTTCAGGTGCTTGCTGTGCAGGCAGTGCTCCGCGTCTTTGTAGATCGGCGTGGAGATGAACGCGAACTGCTCGCACTTCTTCAGGAACGTCGGGGGATCGATCATGTGCTCCATGGAATCCCAGAACGTCATGGCCGCAATGGGCTCCCGGTCCCACTGCTTGTCGCGCTCAGTGAGCCAGTTGTTCGCGTGCGGGTTGATGTCGAACCCTTTGCAGTCCATGGCCTCGACGAACGCGCCGCCGCCTATCCCGAAATCACAGAGGCCAGTCCGTAGCTTTAGGTGGCCCTTCACCAGACCCGCCCTGATCTGCGTCAGGATCTTCCCCACTGGGGTCTCCTGCTTCTGGCGGAACTCCTCCCAGTAGTCCTTCTCGTAGAGGAACTTCTCCTCCCCCTCCGCTTTCCCGTAGCCCCTCTGTGGATACCAGACCAGTTCCATCGTCAACCGCCTCTGTCAAAACCAATGGTTCGGGGTGCCTGTTCAGAGGCGGCAACGTGAAGACCTGCACCAGCCGGTGTCCGTTCTCCGCGATGACGCGCTCTACGTGATCCAGAGTGACCGCCGTGTGAGGGAACCCATGGCCTGGGTCCATCTTGTCCACGTGGTGCATGTAGATCGAGGTGAGGGTGCGCCTGCCCGACTGCAACACACGCGCATATCGCTCATCCCACTCTGCCAGGGCGAAGTGTTTCAGGCAGGAGAATGCCAGGGCCATGTCCACCCGCTCCATGACGTGGAAGTCGCGCACGTCGCGGTTCTGGAACTTCCGCGTGGGGTTCTTCGCCCGCGCCAGATCGATGCACCCAGCGTTGGCATCGATGCCCTCGTAGTCCACATCGAGCGGTAAGCCGAGGGGGATCCATCCTGTGCCGCAGCAGAACTCCACCACGGTCTTGGGATCCTTCTCCATGATCGCGTCGATCAGTTCGGAGCGGTCCATCTTGGCCCAGTCCAGTTCGGTTTGAGCCAGCATGGCTGGCGTGAGGAACGCGCTGTAGTCAGGGTCTGGCATACCACTTCCCATTCTCGTCTCTGATCTCGGTGATCTTTCCTTGCACGATCAGCGGGAACTCCTGCGTGAAGCCCCAGAGGCTCAGGATCCTCGCCGCCGCGCCCTTCCATAGCAAGCATTCGTAGGAGACCAGGCAGAACGTGTAGTCCCCGCTCAGGATCGCCTTGAAGGCTGCCCGGTAATCCAGGTCGTAGCGCTCCATCCCCTCGTTGATCGACCTGTTGGCAGCCTTCGCACGCGAGCGCCGCTGCACCCAGGGATCCCGGACCATGACGATGATCTCGATGTCGTAGTCCTGCTCGTCGAAGTATGTCAGCCACCGATCGATGTCGGCCATCAGGTGGGCGACAACCACCACATCCCGATCTTCTGGCAGATCACCCGGCTGCGGTTGGCGGTCGCTCGGCTTCCCCCACACTCCCGCCGAGACCAAGAGGCCCGTCATGAGCCGATTCCCGCTGTGCTCCGCCCCGGTGACTAGGAACGCTCTTCGCATTGATTCTCTCCATGATGAAGTCCACGAGGTCCGGCTTCCTGATGTCCAACGCCCGATAGGTGCAGTCGGCCAGCTTGTTGGGGCTCACCCAGTTGGTGGCGAAATGCGCGTGCCACTGCTGCATGTCCCAGAGCATGAAGGTGGGGCAGTTGAGGTGTTGAGCGAGCATGCCGTTGCCAGCAGCATGCCCTACGAAGGCTCTCGCTTCCTTCATCAACGCCAGCAACTGCCCCATGGATGTCTTGCCTACCAGGTCCACGTCCCCCGGACCCCTGTGGGCCGACATGAAGGTGTCCCACTCGCGCCCGGTGAGGACCACGGTGTATCTCTCGCGCAGCCGACCCAGCAGGTTCCGAATGTCCTTGGAGGTGAAGCGCTTCAGCCAGCCCTGGTAGAAGCTGTGGCCGAAGAACGACACCATGACGAAGGGCTCGTGGTCCTCGCGGAACTGCCGCGCATACCTCGCATCCTCCAGGTCGAGCTGCATCGGGTAGTCCCAGTTGATGTCCCACCTGGGCACGATCTTCGAGATGTGGGTGCCCCAACCCAGCGGAGCATTGAAGGCCACGAAGAGATCGAAGCCGTTCCAGTTGTCCATGATCCAGGGCTTCCCGTGCACGAACACCTGCTGGCCTACGGCGACGTGTTTCTCGGCGCGGAAGTAGCCGCCCCACTTCACGAACGGGAGCGTGCGCACGTAGCCCTCGCTGCGCTCGGTCTTCTGGTTCTCGGACCACACCCAGACCTCGGGGATCTCTCCCTCGAACTGGTTCTTGATGATGCTCTGCATCTTGAGCATCACCCAGTGAATGTCTCCAGAGCCCGGCGCTACAAGAACTTTTGGCATGCGACCTCCACGTCGTCAGGGTGCGGATCCCACGAATCTTCGGCCTTGGCCTGGTGAACCTGAAACGGATTCCAGAGCTTCTGGAAACGCGGCACGTCCTTGGGGTTCGGCGACCACCACACCACGTTGGTTGCGCACAGCATCGCCAGGGCCATCGGGCCGCTGGACGGGCCGACCATGACCTGGCACCGGCTGACCGCATCGCAGACTTCCTTCAGTGGTTGCCCGCGCATGTCTTCAACACCTTCGAGCGCCCACGAATCCTTGAGGGTGCCAACGGAGATCATGTGCTCCGCGCCGAAGCTCTCGGCGAAGACCTGCCAGTTCACGTAGGCCCAGTTGCGGTGATCGTTCTGCGTGGACTTGCGGGCGTGGATGGCAACCCATCCCTCCTGCTTCTCGCCCGAGCCATACCGCCGGTAGACGCCGCGCTTCCCCAGGTGCGGTGGGCCGTTGTGTGTCCAGTGCGTTTGCAGATCGAACGGCGTGAGCACGCTGTTCTTCCGCGCCTGCTTCACACCAGGCAGCGCCGCCACCATGCTGTAGAACTGCTCTTTGCGCAGA
>Ga0209977_10001389_pt1 | contig 10606 bp, 12 predicted proteins | sample SumtaG_2_FD_183113 | JGI IMG/M metagenome (GOLD analysis project Ga0209977, IMG submission 183113) | Deep subsurface microbial communities from Indian Ocean to uncover new lineages of life (NeLLi) - Sumatra_00607 metaG (SPAdes) (version 2) | ecosystem: Environmental > Aquatic > Marine > Oceanic... | reverse complement strand
AAAAGATCAAGAATTTTCAATCAGTCAATTTTAATATCGCAGATAGTATCACCCTTTTAGATGCTGCGAGATCAATAGTTTTAAACACAGCAAAAACAATTGACGCCGGGGCACCTCCAGCATTGCAGAGAAGATTAGTATCTGAATCTAAGAAGTTCTCGACAAAGGCATGTTGGAAAGTCATTAATAATGCTATGCAGGTAATGGGAGGGATTGGATATACAACTGTCTATCCAATTGAACGCATTTTAAGGGATTCTCGGATAGGAGAGATATGGACAGGTACGACAGAGATCATGAATTTAATCATCCAACATGAATATTATAAGGAAATTTTAAGTGAGAAATGGCTTGGTAGAGATGTTGAAAAAGACGCTATCGACAGCGATGCAGAGGAAGAAAAACATTTTGGTTAATATCTCAATTTATTATTTTTTTGTACTTAATTATATGAAAATCAAATAAAATAATTGTAGCATTTTAGAATTAAATAGACTTATAAAGATCAGATTAAATTTTCAAAATATCCTATAATGGCAACTTTTTTATTAAACATATCTAACAAATAATAGAGGATTATAATGTCTGAAGAAAAAAAAGAGAAGGAAAAGGCAAAAGGACAAACAGCAAAGGATGTTGCTGAAGCTATGGCTGCAAATATGAAGGCAAATATGGAAGATCCCGAGTTTTGGGATAGAAAAGAACGAATCTATGAGGAGGCTAGGAAGAAAGTTTTGGAGAAGCGAAAACTTAGACATAAGGAAGAAAAATTAGATTCTGAGTAGAATTAATATAATGGCGACTCCTAATACAGAGCAAGCACTCTCCATTTTACGGGATACATCAAATTTTCAATGGTATGTTATTCCCCTTTTATTAATAGTAGTTTATATTTATGCTAATGAATATGAAAAGCAGAATTGGAATGTAATAGCTGCGGGATTAACATACATGTTTTTGAATACATTAGCGGAAGTTGGAAACTCAATCTTTTTTGTTATAACACAATATGCCCCTCTTTGGGGTGCTCCTGGAGGGACTACGTATTTAATCCTAATTGGCTTAAACATAGAGTTATTATTCATGTTTTCTTTAATGGGACTTGTAACATCAAAATTTCTACCCGAAGATAAAGAGAAGAAATACTTTGGTGTTAATAATCGAATTATTATTGCGGGAATTTTAGCGGTAATCAGTCTTTTTATAGAAATCTGTTTGAATCTAGCTGGAGCTCTAACTTGGGACTACTGGTTCTGGAGTATTGGGTGTCCACTAGTTATATTCGGTTATTTTACTTTCTTTCTAATTACATTCTGGGTTTATGATATCGAAGATATTAACAACAAACTTAAAGTTGTAGCATTAATTGCCTTGATTACACTTATACCCTTATTTTTACTCCTCGGATTAGGAATAATTTAGAAAAAAATAAATTTTTGTTTAGACAACGGAAATAATGAACTTGGTTATTCAATACGAGTATTAAAAAGAGCTTCTAAGCGAAAAGTGGCTCGATAGAGATGTTGAAAAGGAGGCTATAGATAGTGATGCTGAAGAGGAAAAGCATTTTGGATAATTTTCTTTAGTTGAAAAAAATTTTTAAAAATTCTAAATCTATATTTTTCCTATTAGATACCATACCAGGGGGAATCAGGAGGAAAGGGCTGGTTAATCCATTCTTCAATATCTTTAGGAGGCGGAGGTGGGGGAAAAGCGTCCCCTTCAGCTTGGATTCTTTTAAATTCCCTGAGAGAAGAAACAATCCCTTTATCTTGGATTCTTTTATGTTCTTCTAGTATTTTTTCTCTCAAGGAATTTTTCTTAGGTCCATTAAATTGCATTCGATATTCCCCTATTTTTTCGGATAGGTCTTTTATCGAGATTAAATCCCCGTTTTCCATAGTTATTTCAATTACTGTCTCAAATGCCATTGATCGCTGAAAACCCTTGTCGATATACTTGGGTTCTATAAATTTTTTTGCTAACAACAACTTTCCCGTGAATTTTATCTTAAGATTCAGGTTTTTATAGCAGTATTGGAAAATCGAGTGACCCGATTGGGGTTCTACTACATTTATTTTTAAAGGATTATCAGAATAAACAAGCATCATTTCATTTAGAATTAACTGGTCATTAATAAAGATATATTCCATGACATATCCCCGACGACAGCTAGTGTTAATAAGACGCGCCCCCATAGATGTTATATACGGTTTTATCCCAAAGTCTTGCGCTGTGAATAGACCCTCACCTTTCATGCCGACAAGGTTATATAATTCTCCTTTATATGTAATTTTATCTGTTATTTGTGAAGTCATTTCTTAAATGTCATTTTCATATCATCTTTTTTTTTTCTTCAATTTGAGAGTTGTTCTTGTTCTTAATCATGTTTTCAGTTTAAAATTTAATTTACTTTTGTTTTGATAAATAATGAATCTTTACTAAAAGATCCCTCAATTCCATTTTATCGTTTTCAGCAGTAATATATTTCTTTCCTACACCCCCTTCGAGAGGAAATTTTTTGATTTTATTTCCTTGCAATGAGACCATATATCCAAATTCTCCGTCTAAAAGGAGTTTCATAGCTGCTAAACCAAATCTTAATCCTAAGATTCTGTCAAATGAGTTCGGAGCTCCAGCTCTCATTGTGTGGCCTAATACTACGCTCCTACATTCAAAATCTACACCATATTTCTCAAACTCTTCTTTTAAATCGCCTCTAAGATTTAATTCTTTTACAAGAATTTGAGATATGTTTAAGGCGGGTAAAACTGGATTACCAAATACATCTTTGGGTAAATTATCAATTGTTTCTTGGGTTATTGTTTGGAAATGGTTTTTTAACGAATAATCATCCGGATAGGCACCTTCAGAGCAAGCAATCATATGATACTTATATCCTGCCTTAACTCTTTCTTTAAGAATATTAATGACATCTCTTTCTAAATCAAAAGGAGTCTCAGGAATTAAAATAATATCTGCTCCTGCTGAAATTCCGCTGTACATTGTTAAAAAACCTGCATCTCGTCCCATAATTTCCACTATAAAAACTCTTTGATGAGAGCTTGCTGTTGTAGTAAGATTATCCATTGAATTTGACGCTAATTGAACTGCGCTCCAGAATCCGAATGTGTAATGAGTGCCAGCTAAATCATTATCAATTGTTTTAGGACATCCTATTACCTTCGCGTTTGTATATCTATACAATGCATCAGCAACGCCTAGTGTATCATCTCCACCTATAGCAATAAGTGCGTCAATACCTAACTCATCAAATTTAGTTGACATTTCTTTTGCTATTTTTTTTTTTAAAGATTCTTTTTCTTCATCTGTGTTAGCTTTTTCAATACCTTTAAATGGGTTTGTTCTACTTGTATATAAAATAGTTCCACCGACCGTATGCAAATCGTCGTGTTCAGCAATATTTAATGGCATTGTGATATTTTCGAGAAATCCTTTCCATCCTTTTTGAATTCCCACACAATCTATCCCAGCATCGAGGGCTTTCAACATTATGCCATAAATAACGCTATTAAGGCCAGGGCAGTTTACGGCTCGTAAAGGTAATTCTTATACGACGCTCCGCCGCCCGTTAAAATGCCTACTTTTTTAATTGTCATTTTACTACTTCACTTTCTTTTTTTAATAATAGACATAGTCTAACTTAATAAATTAAAACATATTAAATTAAAAAAGTTTTGAAAAAATCTAAATTATTCATTCTCAATTTCTTTATATTTTAATTTCTCGAAAGAATATTTTGACTTATCTTGAGGAATTATATAACTTCCACCTTCGGGATCTGTTATTTTTAAGGTAAATTCAAATTGTCCTTTTGAAGCATTTTTTAAATCTTCTAAAATTTGGTTTATTTCTTCCTTTTGTGAGTCACTATCATCAAGACTATTTCTATAAATTGAGACGGCGTTTTCAAATCTATAGAGAATACCCTCCACATTTGTTATATAGAAGTCTGCGCTTGGACCTGGGTCTACAGCTAATTCTAATTCAGGAATCTCTAATTTTCCAAGAGGCGAGCGATATATTTTGGATTTCAAATCATTTTCATTTGACACTTTTAGTGTCATAATTCCCGGATCCATTCTAGTAGTTAAAGGAATAATATCATTTTGATGAAAATTGCATTTTTCACATTCAAATTTTAAGATAAGCATCTTATCACCGTCTGGTAAGTCATAAATACTTTTTTTTATATTTATTACACCATCCTTACAAGACGGACATTTTAAGGTAAAATTTTCCTCAGATTCTTTAGCCTTTTCATACATATTTTGGAGTATGGAATAAGAGTTTTATTTAATTTTTTTTTTTGGTTTCTAAGATGTATGAAATAATAAATTAGAATTGAATTTAAAATTATTACCGAAAATTTTTTATTTTATTAACTTTTTTCGATATTTAATATCATTTTAATTCATATAAGGTACATAATATAAAGTTGGGAACTGATGCTAAGAATAAGAAAAAACCATAAAAAAATTATTCAGAACTTTATATTAGTATTAAATTTTTTACTTGTTGTAATTCAAGTATTAGTAATTTTATAAAGCAGACAATAAAAATCTGGTGCTCTGGGTTTTTATTGGTTGCAAGGTGATATTTCATATAAAAATCAAAAAAGAAAGAAGATGGAAAAAATTTGTCGGATACTGGAATAGTAGAAATAAGTTTTCATGGTCGCGGAGGTCAAACTGCCATTACTGCAAGCCAATTATTAGCTGAAATGGCCTATGAAAAAGGTTTTAAAGACACTATTGCTATACCCATTATTGGAGCAGAACGAAGAGGTGCGCCAATTATGGCATTTACTAAAATTTCACATGATAAACAAATAAAAACTTATGATAGCGTCAAGGATCCTGATTATATGTTTATTTTTGATATATCATTGTTGGATATTCCAAGAATACAAGCAACAATCAAAGAAGGAGTTACTCTTATTATAGATAGTAATAAACCAATTGATAAAACCAAATTGCCAGAGAATGTAAAAGTCTTTATAGTTGATGCTACAGGAATATGTATTAAAAGAGAGTTTATGCATTCAAGCGGTCCTATTTTAAATATTCCAATGTTGGGTGCATTTGGGAAGATAACTGGGTATTACGATCTCGAGACAATGGAAAAAGTGTTAAAAAAAGAATTTGGAGAAAATAGAATAGAAAAAAACATGGCAGTAGCTAAGGACGCTTTTGAGTCCGTCAAGGAGGTATAACAATGTCTGATACTGAGAAATGGAAAAAAATAAATAAATCTAGAAAAGAACGTCCTAAAGTTCAAGAGTATAAAAATTGGGAAGAATTATCACCAATTCCTATATCTTTACCTATAGATGGGGCAATGGGGATTACGGGTGATTGGAGAACATATCGTCCGATAATCGATCAAGAAAATTGTAATAAATGCGGTTTTTGTTGGATGTATTGCCCCGAAGGTACGATAGTTAGAAAGGAAGATGGCTCTTTTGAAATAGACCTAGTTTATTGTAAAGGGTGCGGTATTTGCGTTGTAGAATGTCCCACAAAAAACATAAGATTTATTAGAGAGAGTGAGATTAAAGATGATTAAACCTGAATTGAAAGATTTCATACAAAATAAGGAAACTAAAATAATAAAAGGGAATGTAGCTGCAGCTTATGCTGCTAAATCTGCGAGGGTTCAAGTCATTAGTGCGTATCCGATTACGCCTCAAACGACCGTAGTAGAAAAGTTATCTGAATTTGTTGATGGTGGGTTGATGCCTGGGACACAATACATTAAGGTGGAATCGGAGCATTCTGTTGCGGCGGCGATGGTTGGTGCGAGCATGGCAGGCACTCGCACATTCACGGCAACTGCAGGGCAAGGACTTTTTTACATGTATGAGATGATACATTGGGCAGCAGGTGTAAGGCTTCCTATTGTTATAGCAATCGCCAGTCGTGGGGTGGCCCCGCCTTGGAATATTTGGGCGGATTTCACCGATGTAATTAGTTGCCGCGATACTGGTTGGATGACTGCGTTTACATCCTCACATCAAGAAATCTACGATGAGATCTTAATGTCGTATAAAGTATGTGAAGATCACGATATACTTTTACCAAAATTTGTTGCTTATGGCGGATTTATTTTGTCGCATACATCGAAACCCGTTATTATTGAGGATCAAGCCGCCGTCGATGCATTTTTGCCCCCATTACCGAATGAGAAGGGATGGCCACACGTCTGGATCGACCCGGCACGGCCTCTTATGTTCGGAAACCTTATTATGCCTTCGGGTTTTTACGCAGAGTTTAGAATGAAAATTCACGACGCGATGATAAGAGCTAAGGAAAAGATTAAAAATGCAGCAAAAGAGTTCGAGAAGGCATTTGGTAGGAGTTACGGAAATGGCTTAATTCAAGAGTATAAGATGGATGATGCTGAGGTAGGAATGCTGATTTATGGGGATTTAGCGTTACAAATGGAGGACGCGGTAGATAAAGTTAGGGACAACGGATATAAAGTAGGAATGGTAAAGCTTAGGCATTTTAGACCATTTCCAACGGAGGATATTATATCAATTGCTAAAAAAGTGAAAGTCCTTGGAGTAATGGATCGTGCGACGGCATTCGGCTCGCAGACGGGGGGCCCTGTAAGCTGTGAAGTTAAAACAGCACTTCATGGAACAGATGCAAAAACAATAGTATTTCCTATGATAGGTGGAATCGGTGGTCGAGAAGTTACTTTAGAACAACAACAAGAACAATTAAAAATCTTAATAGAAATAAACGAAACTGGAGAGTTACCCGGTGATTTAATCCATGGTACTCTTTGGCATGGTAAATTAGAGGTGGATTAAATAATGGTTTCATTAAAGAAAGTTATGGAAGATAAAATCGCTTGTGAAGAATGGTTCCTCCCAGGAAATTCTTGTTGTGCGGGCTGTGGTCTTGAGATTGCGTTAAGATGGGCGATGAAAGCGCTAGGCCCTAATACAGCGCTTGTAACTCCTGCATCATGCCTCAATGTTGTTATTGGACTTTATCCTAAAACGGCTCCAAATTTTCCTTTTACGAACATGGCATTTGCAGCAGGAGCTAGCGCAGCAACTGGTTTTTCAGCAGCTTTCAAAGCAAAGGCATATCGATTTCCTAATGGTGTTTGGAAAGATATGACAACGCTTGTGTTTGCTGGGGATGGAGGGACAACCGATATAGGAATACAAGCTCTCAGCGGAGCTGCTGAAAGGAACTCGGACATAATTTATTGTTGTTATGATAACGAAGCTTATATGAATACTGGAATTCAGAGGTCATCTTCGACGCCACATGGAGCAATAACAACCACAACTCCGTTCGGGAAAGAGAGATACAAGAAGAACCTCCCTGCCATTATGGCTGCACACGATATTCCTTATGTGGCGACATGTTCTATTAGTGAACCTTTAGACATTTATGAAAAATTTAAGAAAGCCAAATCGATCAAAGGCTGCAAATATATTCATATTATGGCGCCATGCGCTCCTGGTTGGGGTTATCCCGCCGAGGATACAATTGAAATTGCGAGATTAGCAGTAAAAACAGGATTTTGGATATTATTCGAAATCGAAAACGGTATTTTAACGCTTTCTAAAAAAAGTAAAGCATTGCTGGATTCTTCAAAGAGGGTGCCGCTCATAGAATACGTATCAAAACAAAAGAGATTTGCAGGAATTTCTGAGAAAACATTAATTGAAATCCAAGAACGGATTGATCACGACTGGGAAAAAATTGATAATCAATTGAAATGCCAAGAATAACTAATCCAAATATACTTTTTTTCGTTATTCTTAATTATATTTAATCATTTCGGTAAAAAATAAAAATAGAGTAGAGTAAAAAAATCAATTATTTTATTCTTCTTCTTTTGGAGCTGGCTTTTTTTCTTCACCAGCAGGTTGTTTAGGCGTTTTTTGTTTCGCAGCAGCTTCCTTTTTTGCAGCGATTTTTTTAGCGGCATCGAGTTCCCTTTTCTTCTTCTCAGCGGCTTGGGCTTTTCTCATTTTAATTGCTTTCTCTCTAATATTATTAATTCTGGTAATTATTTCAACCGCTCTATCTTCTTCGCCCAGTTTTGATGACCAAATAGCTGCTTTCTCCAAATAGCTAATTCCTTTTTGAAGTTTTTGGTCCCTAATAGCGACTTCTGCGGCTGCAAGTTGAGTATTTCTCCGACTTTTCCATTTTTGTATTGGTTCACTTTGTTGACCTGAATATGCGATCATCATTACTCCTATAACCATATACAAAATAAGAACAATACCCACATTGATAACAGGGGGGAGGCCTAACGTCAATTGTGCGTCATACTCATCTGGATAATGTTTATCGAATAAAGTATCAAGAGTCTGCCAATTATAAAAAAACATAGATACTCCAGCTATTGCAAAACCAATTCCTATGAATATTAGGACTGCAGCTATATATAGTGACAAAATATTTCTAATAAGTGATATGAGACAAACGAATATTCCGCTACTAATCAATAAAATTCCCGACCATCTAAGCACCCCATATGTGTCTATTATCGATGGCTTACCTTGTAAATACGCTTTTTCAAAACTCTCTCCTGGAAACGTACCATTCCCTGCAAAATCACCTACATCAAAAACTAAGACATAGATTCCTAAAATTAAAATGCCAATTCCAACAATAACTATAATAACTGCGCCATACGCCTGATATATATGTTTGTTACTTTCTTTTCCTAGTTTTGGTCGTTTAGAGATTATTATTGTAAAAATTCCAGCAATTTCTATCCATGTAAAGAATTGAAGTGAAGCAACAATAAGTTCATCCACAGGTTCTCCTGGCATCCACATTATCAACAAGTTATTGAGTATTAATAACCCGATAGCAGCAGTAAATACATTAATTTTGTATTTAATCCAGTTTCTCACGAATGACAATAATGATAGGATAGTCATTCCTAAGGATATGATAAACATAAATAAAAACGTCCATCCAACATAGAAAGCATTGGTTCCGTATATAGATATACCGTTTATAATAGACATACCGATAGCGGCAATAAGAGTTATTACAACGGAGGATATTAATACGACTAGTGATCCTAAACGGCTTAAAGGCTCCTCAAGTTCTTCAAATTCTATTGACATTTTTAACTCAATTTTTCGTGCATATATTAAATAAAATAAATAATGATCTTAATTGAATTTGTAAGTTTTTAAATTTTATATTTTAAATTTATATTTTAAATTTTATAATTTCACTAATATCAATAATCTTGAAAATCTATGGGATTTTTAATAAAAGTTTCTGGAAAGTATATCAACGATATAAAAACATATCTTGAAATTGCTGTAGAAAAGATAGGGGACGGCAAAATAATCGGATTTCCAACAAATTCAGTGTATGGCATTGGAGGAGATCCATTAAATCAAGATTTAATTGAGAGATTGTTTCAAATAAAATTTCGAGACCGTTCAAAAGGATTTTTATTATTACTATCTGATATTGAAGAAGCATATAAAATTGCCGAATTTAATGAAGTAGCTAATAAACTTGTACAATATTTTTGGCCAGGACAATTAACATTGATTTTAAAAAGAAAAGATCCTAACATTATTCCATTAGAGGTAACAGCATTTCAAGAGACAATAGGGCTTAGAGTCCCAGAAAATGAAATAATCTTGACTATATTAAAGATTTTAAAAGAAAAAGGAAAATTTGGTGGAATTATTGGCACTTCAGCAAATTTTTCGGGAGAGCGCCCTTCAATTAGTGGGGTAGAAATAACAAAGACATTTTTTGGAACGGGAACAATAGATTATGTAATTGATGGGGGAAAATCAAAATCACAAATTCCTACAACAATCATCGATTGCACATCTGAAAAAATTAAATTCCTACGTAGAGGTAAAATAACTGAAAAAGAAATTCAACAGGTTTTACAAGATGATAACATTCAAGAAAATTAACGGAGGAAATTTTAGTGAACAATTTTAATTTATTAATTTCAACCTCAAGATTTAATGAAACCAATGCTACAGCAGAATTATGGTTTACATTATTAATAAGCGGTGATAAATATCCGATCATATCGACTTTAAAATTTCCAGGATTAATAATTGCCTTGAGTAATTATAACCCCAAAGAAGCAATATTAAAATTTAAGGAAATTTTATTTAAAGATTCTGATTATTTTCAGTATATCTTGAAAATAGTACCAATCGATTACGTGTGTGAACCGAATGTTAAAACAATCAGTCTTCTTATACAAAACCATTATAGAGAATATATTAATAAAAATGAAACTTTTAGGATTAGTTTAAAGCGACGCAAACATGAAAATATTGATAGAAATAGATTAATTACTATGGTTGCGAAAAAAATTGACAACAAAGTGGATCTTGAGAATCCTGATAAAATTGTAAGAATAGAAATATTAGGAAATTTATGTGGTATTTCTTTTCTTAAACAAGATGATATTTTGAACTACCATAAGCTAAAGCAGATGGATTCCTAATTCAACGACCACAGCCTTATATTATAAGGTCTTACACGATCTCCGAAGGCGTAAATTCCCGTAGTCCCTACGGTATAGATATTAATAAGAAAAAATA
>Ga0209977_10001388_pt1 | contig 10610 bp, 9 predicted proteins | sample SumtaG_2_FD_183113 | JGI IMG/M metagenome (GOLD analysis project Ga0209977, IMG submission 183113) | Deep subsurface microbial communities from Indian Ocean to uncover new lineages of life (NeLLi) - Sumatra_00607 metaG (SPAdes) (version 2) | ecosystem: Environmental > Aquatic > Marine > Oceanic... | reverse complement strand
AGCCAAAACCCATATCCAGTTTTTAGTTGAAAAACTTCCCCCTTGACAAAAATTTTTTTTGTATTATAATACAGTTGAAAACAATTGAAACAGGGTGAAACAAGTTCTTGCCAATAGAAATTGGTGGGCATGAAAATCTGCTTTTTTGAGAGCCGATAAAGGTAAACTACCTGCAAGGGTAGGGCGCAAAGCTATGGGTCGCGGATAAGCGATCGCCAGGCTGCCGAAGCTCTTTGACGTAAGGAAGCCCGTTCTCAAGAAAAGAATGGGCTTTTTTATTTATATCTAACCCCTTTTCTACTCAATTTATCCCTGCTCTATAACTAAATTTCCCACACTTCTAATTTTCTCCATCCAATGTTTGCCAATGAGTACCCCACCCTTTCAGTTACGTAGGCTACGAAAGGAGAAGGTACATCACTCATACCCACAACGACACCGTTCCATACCAAGGTAGATTACCACCTTCAAGCTCCAGAGGCTATCCAGACTTAAAACCTATCCCATGACTCGGTTTCGATAAATTGGTAATTAAGGGTGGGGTACCAATTGGTAAACATCTTGGATAGATTATGCCGGTAACCTGAAGAATGTTTAAAATTATCAAAGTAATTTTGTGAATCAGAGCTCATTAGTCTTACAATAAATCACCGATAATATGCGTCAAGACAAAACCACTCAAAAGAGGAGGTGATAAAAGAGTTTCAGAAACTATCATCGAGAAGGGAGGGAGGTGAAAAGAAATGAAGAAGTACGCTCTCGCAATTACCATTTGTCTAATAGCGGTGATGGTAGCAACGCCTGTATTCGCAGATATCTTCAGGATAACATTGGTTCCTGTGGACATCGGCAGTGGTGCAAGCGGAAAAGCAACTGTGAACTATGTTAAGACTGATATTGATCAAGGGGTTGACAAAATAGGAGTACGGATCCATTGCCGCCGGTTAAAACCGTATACGAACTACCTTGTCGGCGTGGTTGACAAAACCGCAATTGACAAAGTACAAGTCATCGGAGGGTTTACAACCACAGGTAACGGCGTCGGTCATTTCACGTGGGTCAAGTACTTGGATGGAAAAGGATTTGACATTAACAGGTTCTTTCTTGTTGTAGGATTTGACGTGCTCAAACCCATCCTGATAGACAAGCGCCCGCCCGAAGGAACGTATATAGTTCGGGAGAGATCTAGTGGGTATATAATGAGGAAAAGCAGGGCGATGAAGCCCTGCTTTTCTATTTTTAAAAGTGTTCCATTTACCACTACGAAGAAATTCTTACCAAAATTACTTCTCGTTTTGTCGTCTTCTATGTAAAGGTAAGACATTCTGCACTCCCTCCAAACTGAAATCCGCATCTTATCCACATTCCTAATTACCGATCGATGGCATTTTGTCGTCTTTTTCACCCTATGTTGACAAATCGGGTCATATCATCACAACGGAGCTTATTCTTCCCTTAGATTAATTCCACGAGAATTTTGACCGGCTTCCCGGGCAGGACTCGAACCAAATGCGCGACATAACTCCGCTTTGAGGTATTACGCCGGACTCTCAGGCGCCGTTATTCTGTCGGCAGAGACTATAGATAATCGAGCACTATGTCCATATGTGAACCGAGTTCGTATCTCCCATTCTGAATTCCAGTTCTCCCACCCTATAACCATCATTGGCTATCCGGCGACCATTTAATCCCCCGACACCAAGAACCCTCAACAAGAATGTTCATGGAATTGCACTTGTCTTAACTCCAACCCGCCATGCAAAGGAGGAGTGTCCGAACATCGGACACTATGCCCAAATCCTTATTATTACAGCTTATTCGGCGCCAAACAACCCCTCACCTCAAATTACCACCTGGCAACTCGGCCAAAATTGTAGCACCAAAAATCTCAAAATCTATTTGAGTTGGCTATTTTAAGTAACAGTCTGCACTCTCCCATAATGCCTAATTATCGATTTTTATCGTACATCGCTTGACAAATATTCCTTATTTAGTAGAATAAAAATGCGCTATCAGATACTTGGACATGGCTAGTAGAGAACTGGACCTTTGATAATTGTTCAACAGCTAAGAAGGATATAACCGACAAAGGCAAACTGTTCGAAAGAATAGGGCGCAGAACCACAGGCCTTTTGTATGGCAGCTGGGTTACCGAAGTTATATCGTGAGTTGCAATCGCCCATTCTTTCAGAATAGAAAGAATGGGTTTTTTGTTTTTGATGGGGAATTGCAGAATACCACGACAAAACGCTAAATGACGGAAGGATCGAAAGGAGGTGTAACATGGTAGACAATCTGGTGAACTGCTCGGTACTTGTCTTTCTTCTACTCACTGGACTTCCGGTCTTTGCCGCCCAGAAGGATACATTCACTGTTGCTCGAGTAATCGATGGTGATACTTGCGTTCTAGAGAATGAGGAGCGAGTTCGATACCTTGGAATTAATGCTCCCGAACAAGAAGATCCGTACTTCAGGGAGGCTACCCAAGCAAACAGCGACCTAGTAGCAGGGAAAGCAGTCCGACTTGAACCTCAAGATCCTTCACGTGACACACAGGGCCGGCTCTTAGCCTATGTCTTTGTGAATGACCTATTCGTGAATGAAGAACTCATACGTCAAGGCTACGCTCATGTTCAGCGCCCCCTAAGAGCTGAGTATAGAGATAGACTCCTTACGGCTCAGAAGGCCGCGTGGCAAGAAGCTCTAGGAATCTGGGCCCGAGCAGCGGGACGGAATGTAGCCATTGCCGAGATTCACCCCGATGCCGAAGGAAAGGACCGAGAGAACCTATGCGACGAGTACATTGTGATCGAAAACAGGGAAGATGCACCCCTGGACCTCACCGGATGGACAGTCTCCGATGAAGCTAATCATAGATACCTCTTTCCGAGTTTTGTTCTAGAAGCAAAAGCCGCAGTAACGCTGCGGACAGGTGTAGGAAGAAACACCGAGAGCGAGGTCTTCTGGGGAAGTAGAGGTCCTATCTGGAATAACGACGGGGACACCATCTTCATGAGAGACAGCGAAGGTCAACTTGCACTGAGTCTCATCTACTGATTAGTAGGACAGCACTAGGTAGGGTAGGGGGAAAATTTTTGGGTAAATTGAGCTCGCCCCCTATGCCCTAATTCCGACCCCGGCATACAACGAGGAGTGTCCCGACATCGAACTCTGGGTCTAAGTCCCCGCCAATACTACTTATTCGACAAGGCGATGAAAAAAAATATAAGACAGTTTATAAGTGAGGAAACGAGAGTACTGCTTATAAGTCTTAATTCTGTCGTGTCAAGCCATTTAAATAGAGACCTCTGAAAAATTCGGGAAGTTGACATTGATTTTTTTTGTATTATGCTATTGTATGTTAACTTAAATTGAGAGAAGAAGAATGATGGATAATATAACAATCTATTACAACACGAAAAAAAATGCAGACTTGAAAAAAGCGATTGACCAATTGATGCAAGTAAAACATTCTCCTTATTACAAGAGAGGATCCCGAAGCGAGGTTCTAAAAATGATTGTCATGCCTGCACTGGAGGAGGAACTGAAAAAATCCGGTATAGTAGACAGTTGAGGAGTTCCAGCTTGAAAATTATTTAGCCAGCAAGGAGAACGAATTTGTGGAAAGGATCTGTAGCTTTCTCCCTGTGGGAATATTTTTTAGCTTTTTCTTCTAAGAAAGGTAGCTTTAATAAAGTAAATTCAAAAGGATAGGCCATGCTTTTCTGCGTTGTCTATCCTTTTTTTTATATTGCAAAGGAGCTTATGGGAATATCAGGGACAAGACCAGCCAGGCCCACGGACAATCCCGTGCCCTGACGGTCTGGTCCGCAGGCTCCTTTGGGCAAAGGTCCGATAAGGTCTCTTGTGTTAGCTAAAGTTTGATATGTTTGACAACTAGCAATCGCTAATGAAGTTAGATCTTTAATAAGAAAAGAGCTAAAAATAGGGCCGGGAGGAGGTGGTAAGATCAAAAAACAAATAGGCCCACTAGCTTGGGGTAAGGAAGGCTTTCCAAAAAGAGAAGGTGTTGAAAGATTAATTTCTCTTTTTAGGAGCTTTCAGGGAAAAATGAACCAACTCATAATTAAAAAAGGGGGATAGAGATGCGAGAAAAAAGGTCAAGAAGAACGGAGATTTTAGGTGTAGGCATTTTGGTGAGTTTTTGTTTGGTGTTGTTCTCTTTTAGTGCTGCATTAGGTGAAAAAATTACTCTTACTTGGGGCGAATGGGTTAGCCAAGAGGCACCACCAGGCGTGATGGACCACATAATTGAAGGATTTGAAAAAGAACATCCCAATATTAATCTGGTACAAATCACCGATCCGTGGCCGGTCATGCACGACAAACTTATTACTTCGTGGCAGGCAGGTAAGTTACCCGATGTATTAGCAGTTAATAGAAATTGGTTGTGGGAATTTGTGTCACTTGGAATGATTGAGCCGTTAGACCCTTACCTGGAACAAGAAACACCAGAATATGCACAGGAGCTGAAAAATAAGTTTTTCGAGGCGTGCCAAGGTATTTTCGCTGGAAAGATATACGTATTTCCGTTATGGGGAGGAGTTGCAGGTTTGGTTTACAACGCAGATATGCTTGCCGATAAAGGTGTGAGCCCTCCCAAAACTGTGGATGAATTTGTTACAGTAGCTGGAAAACTTACAGACCCAGCCAAAATGCAATATGGAACTATCTTTCCGTTAAGCGAGAAGAATGTAGCCGGTGCTAATGTTTGCTGTATTCAGCCTTTGTTGTATTCGATGGGTGGTAAAATGATTGAAAATGGAAAAGCGGCATTCAACAAGGAGCCGGGCGTAAAAACTGTCGAACTTCTGGTTGCCATGGAAAAGAAAGGATTTGCGATACCTGGTTCTATAACTTATACAGCAGGTGCTATGCGTGACATAGTTGCCGCTGAAAAAGTGGCCATGCTTCTGGATGGAGCCTGGTGTTGGGCTGCATATGGTGCAAAAGCTCCCGACCTGCCCATTAAGAATGCCGTAATGCCAAAGGACACACATATAGGGACAGTCTACAATGGCGGAAATTTAGGTATTCCAGTGCAGTCACGTCATAAGAAGGAAGCGTGGGAGTTTATAAAGTACATGACAAGTGATGATACAATTTATTATTGGTATCAAAGTGGATATATGCCTTTAGCTAAGAAATTTGCAGAGTTTCCTGAATTCAAAACTGAATATGCGGGATTCTTAGAGACATTTGAGATCACAGATAACTTCTTCCAAACTGGCTCAGTTCCTCAAGAGATAGAGATGAATCGAATCATTGTCTCCGCGATTCACGAAGTATTTTTAGGACGAAAATCGGCGAAGGAAGCTCTGGATGAGGCAGCTTCTAAATATGACGAGATTCTAAAAGAGTTTTTCTAGAAAAGTTTAAATAACTTTCTAGAAGTAGAGGTTTAATTATGAAAGAGTAGGTGGATTTAGATCCACCTACTCTTATTCTTTAAACAGGAAAAAGTTCGTCAAATTTGAAGAGTTTAAAATGAGATATAAACCTAATACAGCAGGTTGGTTGACTGTACTTCCCTTAGGGATATGTCTTATATTGGTTACTACCGTTCCTCTTTGTTATGTTTTTATATTAGGACTTTTTAGATATTATCTGCCTGAGAAAACTCAAACTTTTATTGGGCTTCTCAATTACGCAGAGATTTTGAGAACCGCTGAATTTTGGCATTCCTTCTCTGTGACTATTGTGTTTTGTGGGGGTGTAATATTTTTTCACTTGGTTTTGGGATTAGGTATTGCACTCTTACTTAATCAACGATTTCTAGGATTAGAAAAAGTCAAAAGAATTTTCCGAACTATTATTGTGATTCCGTGGCTCATAGCCGGGGCAGTATCTGCTTCCATTTGGCTTGTGATATTTCACCCTTTTGGAGCTATAAATACCATGTTAATGAGCAGCCATTTATTACAAAGACCTATAATTTGGCTGGGAGACAATCGGTTCCCTCTTCCAACGGTAATGGCCTTGTATATATGGAGAAATCTACCCTTCTACATAATTATTATTCTGGCTGCAATAGAAAGCATACCTCAACAGCTTTATGAAGCAGCTAGTATTGATGGAGCAGGTAAAATCAACCAATTTTTATATATTACATTATCTTATGTTACTCCTACTCTTCTAACTTTGGGCATGATAGATACAATTTGGTCTTTTGTCCAATTTGATTTAATTTTTCTCACCACAGGAGGAGGACCTGCAGGTGCTACTCAAAATTTATCTTTGTTGACCTATTATACTGCTTTTGAGGATTTAAGATTTGGAAAAGCTTCAACCCAGGGAATATTGACTTTTCTATTTTCGCTTGTTTTTGTCATAATTTACATAAAGCTTTCTGTCCAAAGGGAAAAGTGAATGAGAAAGTTAAGTAAAAATTCCGTGACAAATATTAAAAAGTGCATATGGCTTGCCTCTTGCATTGTGGTAATTATGATTATACTACTTCCTGTCTTCTGGATGTGTTCGATTGCTATAAGGGGATCACGCGAGATTTTTACTATTCCTCCTCATTGGATTCCAGAAAAAATCACTTTGGTTGCTTTCAAAAAAATATTAAATGACCCTGGATTTGTTAGAGCTTTTATAAATAGTGTATTCGTTTCACTTTCTGTAACTTTAATCTCTGTATTCCTGTCGGGAATAGCAGGATATGGATTTTCTCGATTTAAGTTTAGGGGTAAAAATACATTCATTGTTTATATGCTGTCAACACAAATGATACCCCCTGTTCTTTTAGTCATTCCCTATTATCTTATTTTGAGAAAAACAGGACTCTACGATACTTACGCGGGTCTCATAATGACTTATCTCACTTTTACTTTACCGTTTTGCGCACTCATACTTAGAGGTTTTTTCGCTAACATACCGATGGAGTTGGATGAAGCTGCGCTCATCGATGGATGTTCAAGAGTGGGGGCTTTTTTCAGGATCATTTTACCAGTATCCTTACCCGGGGTAATAGCTGCCGCTTTATTTACTTTTTTAACTGCATGGAACCAATTTTTATTTGCACTTGTTTTTACCTCTTCTGCCAATCGACGGATGCTTACTGTTGTTATTGGAGCCAAGTTAGGCCAATATAACATATTTTGGAATGATCTTATGGCCATAAACGTAATTGTGTGTTTCCCCTTAATTATTGGTTTTTTCTTATTGCAGAAGTATTTTGTAAGAGGGCTTACCGCGGGGGCTATAAAGATATAAAAGATGTAGTAGGTTTTCTTTCCATAAAGGAGAAGCTGCTCCATGCTAAAAGCTTATACGAGTCAAAAATAAAATATTTATATGGAACTAAATCAAAACTCGAACTCTTATTCCAAATTTTATGAATAAAAGAATACGGAAAAAATTGCCTCAAATTTGAGCAACAATCCCATTTTGCCCCCTAAAACGCATTTTAAGGGTGACTTGAAATGTGAGGTAATTTTTTTTGATAAGGATTCGCGAGTAAAATCCACGTTATGATTGATACTTTAGTCAGCTATATTTTGCCACAAGCGTGAACAAGTTTCATTCTCTCGTGACAGAGAATGCATGCTTGATAATTCTTAAAAAACAAGAAGGAGAAGGCCATATGGAAGAAATCTCGGATACTCATCGAACAGTAAAAATAGAGAAACCAATAAAAACTGAACATCCAGAAGTCGGACAAACTCAATATGGGATCGTAAATACACCCGAATATTGCGGGAAAATTATAGTGCAGAGAGACGGAACCACCACCCCAGCGCATTTCCACAAGAAAAAGCACGAGACATTTCTCGTTTGGTCAGGTAAGTTCCGCGTGGTGGTGGATGATCAAACAGTAGAGATGAAGCCAGGGGACGTACTCGTGATGGAACGAGGAAGGATCCACCAGTTTACTGCAGTGGGTGGAGACGCAATTATGTTTGAGTTCTCAACCCATAGCTCCATAAGTGACAGCTATTTTGTGAAGCGAGAAATGGCCAAAAAGCTATTTCAACATTCGATTAAAACCAGACACTATCAATGGCCTTTTTGAGAGACGCAGTAAACATAATCTCATTCCGGAGAAAGATGTCTTTAGAAGGAGACTGACGTGGATGTGGCATTCCTGATTGTCATAGGCAAAACCTTGTTTTCTACTTCCTTTACATTACTTAGTGTATAAACGTCTACTGTTGTGCTCGTGACCTGCCCCCCTAGAATCGGTCCAGTTATTATGTTAGATTGTATCGGGCACGCCCCGGCCAATACTACTTATTCGAGAAGGCGATGAAAAGAATACAAGAGAGTTTATAAGTGAGGAAACAAGAGCACTGCTTATAAGTCCTATTCGATTTGACAAATGGCTCCAAAAATGCTATAATCCTGTGCACTAAGTAATGTTGTCCACAAGGAGGATAACCAAGAAGGCAAGGTATCCCGAGACTAAAGAGGGTCATCCCAGAGGCCTTCTGAGGATAAGGAAATGTACCTGCGAAGGTTATCTATAGGTGAACCCATTCTTTCAGAACAGAAAGAATGGGTTTTTTATTTTTAGTAGAAAAATGCCGCATGCCACGGTAAAATGATAGTCTTTATTGATATAAACTGGACATTGGCAATCTGGAGCAGCAATTCGTAAAATAGAAAAGGGAATTGGCATAAAACGAGCCTATTACGACAAACTCGAACCACACGCAAAAACTGCATTGAAATGCTTTATAATCATAGCGCATAGCTTCGCTGATAAGATTGAAGATAAGATCAAGCAAATGAAGGTTGAACCTTATATCCCGTTTTGTCTAGTCACCGCAAGAGACTTAAAACTTATTGCAGAAAAATGGCTTAAGGAGCAAAAAGGAAAAACCCTACCAACATCTGCACTCATTTTTCAAGGTCGCTATACTCTGAGCGAATTTAAGAAGAAATTCGTATGAGTTAATTTAACGATAAGGACGTCTCCGAATAGACAGTATTTCCTCAAAAACCTAAGGGAGCTTATAAAGAAAGGAGAGGACGAAGTAGCAGGAAAATTTCCTAAGGATTCACTATTCTTCAGCAAGCAACGCCTTGAAGAAGGACGAAGATGGAAAGTAAAAAGAAAATTAATAATGACAATCAAAAATCAAGACCTGACCCCAGGTAGTGAAAGGATAGATAAAAAAGGATCATAAAGCCAAGTGAAAAAAGGTGCTTCTAGCCGCTAAAAGAAAAGCACCCAGAAAGGAGTTATACTATGTCTACTCAACCTCAAAAGAATCCAGGGGTGGCCACTGTCTTGTCCTTTTTTTTTATGGGACTTGGCCAGATTTATAATGGACAGATAGGCAAGGGGATTATTTTTATTATCCTCTATGCAATATCGGTCGCATTGATGTTTGTCATTGTTGGTTTCATCACCACTCCCATACTTTGGATATGGGGTATGGTGGATGCAAACAAGTCAGCAAAGAAGATTAATGAAAAGATGGGTCAGGAAAAATAGACGTGGTAAGTGAAGAAACTTTTGATAAGCAATTAAAAAAGCTATAAATAAAAGCTAAAATAAAAAGCTCAAGTGGTCAGGTCTTCACTTTTGGAAAATCTTTGAGCTACTGGTCGGGTCTTAACTGTTGGATTCTTCAATTATGAAAAGTATTCGAAGGAGGAGAGTTCTCTCCCAAGAAAAAGGTCTCCCTGGCGAATCAATAGAAAAAGAAATAGTAAAGAGAATGGAAAAATTTCCTGAGTGTTCATTGTTCAAGTACAGGTGAGGTGTGGAAAAAGTAAGAAAGTAGAGAATAAAAGAAGGTCAAGATTACGATACAATAATTCAAAAAATTAAGACCTGGCGTTCTCTGAGCGAAAAATCAGGGGAATATCACCCAGGAGAGAATGGGAACGGGGTCTAACCAACGTTGGCTAGCTCTTTCATCTGACCAATCTGTTTTATTGCGTTCTTTACAACCTCTTCTCTATCCTGTAGTTCTTTCTCTACCGTCTTGATTCTTCTCTGAATGATTTTTCCTACTTTGACCGTCATCTTGTTGATGTCTCTTTTTCGAGGTCGAATGACTCTAAAACCAGTAGGTTGCCTGGTAAATGCCCCTAGCTCCAGAAGCACAAAACTATTAAGGGGCTCACAGTAGGAAGGCTCATCTATACCAAAAGATACATAAAGCACATCTGCTTCTTTGTCATAGTCTATCGTAGGTTTTTTCATGAGAAGCTTGGTTCTTAATCTGAAAGAAGTCGTTCGAGAAAAGTCGAAAGCCATAGTATATTCTAAACGAGGGCTCACTAATGTCAAGGTGTAATTCCCCAATAAGTCTTATTCTGTTTGACAAATGGCTCCAGAAAATGCTATGATTTGGTGCACTAAACAATGTTGTCCACTAGGAGGATAATCAAGAAGGCAAGGTATCCGAGACTAAAGAGGGTTTATCCCAATAGGCCTTCTGAAGGATAAGGAAATGTGCCTACCAAGGTTATCTATTAGATGAACCCATTCTTCCAAACAAAGGGAATGGGTTTTTGTTTTTTAATACAGAAATGTGGTATGCCGCGGCAAAACTTTGATTAGGTGACCTTGGGGGCCAAAGGATATATATCCTAAGTATAGGGATATAAAGGAGTTACCGGGAATTGTC
>Ga0209977_10001387_pt1 | contig 10610 bp, 7 predicted proteins | sample SumtaG_2_FD_183113 | JGI IMG/M metagenome (GOLD analysis project Ga0209977, IMG submission 183113) | Deep subsurface microbial communities from Indian Ocean to uncover new lineages of life (NeLLi) - Sumatra_00607 metaG (SPAdes) (version 2) | ecosystem: Environmental > Aquatic > Marine > Oceanic... | reverse complement strand
ATGCCATTCAACGCTAGGGTAGAGAGAAGATAGACATCTCTTAAGGAGTGATATATAGCTGATGTCTGTCTCCGGCGGTCTGCATTTGCACCCTTTCAAATGTTCGTAAGCTTCATTGACATCGCGGAACTTGTCCGCCGCGGCTTCGTCGCTATTTTTGTCTGGGTGGTAGCGCAAGGCCAGGCGGTAGTAGGCCTTCTTCAGCATCTTCTCGGTGAATCCTGACCGTAAGCCCAGAACGGCGGTAGCTTTCCTAAAGTCCATGTATAATCTTACATAGTGTGAGTGTGAACTTCTCTAAGTGATAAATGGGGCGGTAGTTGTTGTTGAAAAATTTCAGAAACCCATATAGCTCGCTGAAGATTTCCCCCAACTGCTCAGTGGTTATCTTTTCCTCCTTGATCAAGTGTATTATCACCTCCCACATGCACTCGTTGATGTCTAAATGGTAAATGAAGATATCGTAGAGAAGATCGCGGAAAGCAAGGAATTCCATCTCGTCATAGTTCTTGATCTTATCAACTATCTGGCGGACGATCTTCTCTGTCGGATTCATAAGCTGCGTCACACCTGTTTGCAAATCCTTAATATTCACTATGGCGTCCATATCGAGATGCTTAGGGAGCGGCGCGCCTAGGCATTTGCCGTAGCGGGCTTTCGTAGGTCGGCGGACGGGGATTACCATGCAGCGTTTCAGGATGTCGCTTGGGATGAAGCTGATCTGCTCTGTGAGGATGACGTATGTGAGGGTGATGCTTCGATGGGCTAGTGTCTGCATATAACTATAGAATATGTCTAACAGTTCGCTGTGAATACACTGGAAATTTTTGCAGACAATTATACCCTCTTGGTTCTGTCGTGTGGAGAGAATATCGAGGATATGATGATATACCTTATTCCAGAGGACACGCGCGTTGCAGCCAAGCAGCTGCATATCTACCTCAAAGTGTATGTCACTTATCCGAAAAACATGCTGCCGTTTGTTCTGGAAGTTTATATTCATTTTCCTCTCATACTTGAGTGCTGTCGGGCTGAAATGGCGCACATAGTTAAGCGCCTGTGTATACTTCCCTACCCCTTTGGGACCGTAGAGTATCAGGTTGTTTTGGTCCGCGAGAGGTCCGGTCGCGGCAGCGAAGTATGCAGAGAGCTCGGGGTGCAAATTCAACGTCTGACACTTCTGGATATAGTCTTCGCACTTAGTCTCCAAGAACTTCATCACTACTCACTCTCTGCTTAGTATTTTATCCCGTTTACGTATTAGAATATAATTTGTAAGGGGTACCATGCAACTGGACATCTCCGGCGTGCTCCTAGGACTGCAAAGGCATGCTAGGACGCATCCTAATATCGTCTCTCTATGGAGGGCGTACCTGCTTGTGAAGCAGAGGCGGCTGATGGAAGTGATGGCGGAATGCGAAGCCGTCACGGAGCAACTTGCAGAAGCGGAGGATCTGGACGATCGGGCGGTGGTTGCCATTTACGCTGCACTCGAATGTATGTACGGCGGAAGGACCTAAATATTCTGTTTGAGTAGTTGTAAATGGAGAGAATCAGAGATAATTGTCCGTATCTAACATATGCCCGCGTACAGGGTATGCGCTCCTCAGGCTTACCGTCTCTGCTTACCGCCCTGAAGGACAATACGAACCTACAAATCCTACAGCTGGTGGGCGACAAACTATCTGACAGTGAACGGGCACAATTAGCCAGAGTGTCGGAGAGAAAGGGCATAGAGCTCAGTCTACTCTCCGGGTTTCGGACGTTCGTGCACAAAGGGGTCTTGCTGCATATACCCCGTTAGCAACGAGCCATCGCCCGCGTTCTTCGTAGAAGTCGCGTCCCCTGATGAGGAAGCGGAGTGGCGCCCAGCCGAAACGTCTAGAGTAAATATAATGCACAAAGCCCATTATATTTGATAGCTATTTTCTTTGGCGCCTACGTGAACGACGGCGTCGTCTCTTTCTCCCCCGGCGGCGCCGGCCCCCGCGGCTGCGACGGCGACGGCGGCGGCTACGGCGGCGACGACGCGTCCCGCCCCCACTATCTGCCAAAGCTTTCAACGGCGCACCTACGTCGCGTTGTCTTTGGCACTCTTCCAGTTTCTTCTTCGTGGCTTCCAAACGTTTGATCGCTGCGTTTTTCTCGCGGCGAAGGTCGTCGGCCAGCCGAACGACATCGGCCTCCGGCGTACCGGGCATGCGTGCCTTGGCTAAAAATTCATGGTTGGTTAAGAATGAATACGGCATTATATATTCAGCCTATAAAAAACAATTATAGCTTAGCGACGCCGCCGGCGGCTACGCTGTCGGCGTCGGCTGCGCCGACTACGACGGCTGCGACGGCTTCTTCGTTTGCTACGCCTCCGGCGGAAAGTCCGCTTCCTATAGCGCCTTCGTCGCGTTCTCTTTCCGCCACTTACGGCGGCTACCGGTGTTCGCACCACTGTCTCTCGCCGTAGACTCTTCACAGCCTCTTTCGCTGGCTCCGCCACCGTCACCCTCTGCGCCACTGGCGCTGCGACGTTCCAGGTAAGAGCGCCTTGTACGGTCGCCTCGACGACGCCGACATCGCTCTCAGCGGGCACCTGCGCCCTCTGCAGGGCTAATGCCACGCGGTTGCACGCGCTGCGCTGTTCTGGTGTAACGCCAAATGAGTTAACCTGCCTAGCCAGGTAGTTAAATACGTAGCCGCCCTGGCCGCCCCATTCGTCGATAGCTTTGGCGATCTGCGCGTCGGTTGTAGGCGCGCTGTCCCCTTTGCTCGAGATGTATTCGACAGCTTGCTTAACCAGGCCGCGGTTAAAGCCTTGGAGAGGGTCCCCTATCGGAGTGTCGATGCCGTCCACCGCTCGTTGTCGCACTATATCCTCCTGGTTGGGGAGAAGCATGCGGCGAACGAGGAGGGCCGCGTACGTGCGGATCACGGAATCGTGCAGCATAGCCGCCGCGATCGTTTCCCGGTACCCGGAGCCGCCGCCGCACTGGCCGTGGCCCACCGCACAGTCCCGTGCCTTCTTCGAGATGAACTTCTCTGAGACACCCCGTACGTTCCCCACTACGTAGTCAACCAAGTAGGTGGCCATCTCTCTGGCGGGGGGATCCGCCGCGTCGATCCCGGCGACGATCCTGCCTAAGAAGCCTGCCGCTGCCATCTCGACCGCGATCCGCCCTTTTCTGCCATACAAGGACTCGATCTGCCCTAGGATATAGTAGAGGACAACTTTACAGGTCCTCCTCTCGATCTCTGGTACCAAAATCTCGTTGCGCTTCGGGCGCAATGCTGCCGCGCGGTAGTCGGCGAATGAGCTGCGCGGTGCCCCGAAGTTACAGCGGGATGGAAGTTCCACCCCTGATCCCGGGAGACTGTCTAGATTATTTCTCGTCCGCGCGATCTTTTTGGCTGTGCCGCCTTTCTTGTCGAGCGCGTTTACGGCCATGATACCCCCGTCTAACGCTAACAGATTGCCAAGGTAATGCTTGTATCTGGCCGTCGCGCTCGTTCCTTTAACTTGCGATGCCGCGTCGACGATCTTGCTCCAAAGCGCGTCCTTGAGCCCGTCGATAGACGCGTCCGTAGCTGTTGTCTTCGCGGCCTTCTTCGCCCGCGCCCGGGCCAGCACCGCCTTCTCCTTCTTCAGCTGCTCCTTAATCCGCCTGATTTTTTCCTCCGTCGCGGCCTGCTTCTGCCGCGCAAGCCCGGCGCGGCCGACCTTCTTCGCCGGCGCGCTCGAGGATCTGATACCTGCGACCCCTCTCAGGAGATTCTTCTTGATAATCATCAGTGCACCCGAACTGTAGGCCTTGCCACCCTTGTAGCAGAAGACCGCGGCGGGGACCTTATAGGCCAAGGCGGCCGCCAAAGCCAACCTGTCGATAGTGACGAAGACATTGACTGCATTGTCCCCCGGCCCACCTTCGCCCGACCCCGTGCGGACACCAAGCGGCTTGCGCAGACAGGCCAGGGCCTGCCCCTGATCTCCTAAGCGCTTGGCTAGAATGAGAAAGCCGGGTATGCTCGCCTTAACTATGCTCCTTGCCGCCGCGATTTTCTTTCCTGGTGCTGACAATGCCCCCGTCTTCGCGAGCTGGCCCAGTTGCCTGACCGCCGCCTTCTGTGCACTCGCTGGCCAGCTCCCGTACCCGCGGGTGAGGCGTGTTCCCCCCACTTCCTTGTAGTCCGTTAACGGAGATGTGCGTTCAACAGAGCTGCCGGCGGACGGCACGCTTCCCTCTATAGCCCACAACACAGACGCCTCACCTTTGTTGCAGATGTAAGTGTGGGCGGAGTACTGGTTCCATGCAGGCCCTCTTATCCCAGGTATCCTCTTGATGACCTGATAGCAGTCGTACCGAGAGAAGAACATCACATCAGGTTGGCCTTCGTCGTCACCTGGGAGACTAGATATGAGCACATCTCCGCGGAGAGCGCCAGACCAAGCCGGAAATTTATCCCTATGCCATGCGGCGTCCTCCCAGACGTACTCGATAGCGTCTACCTGAACGTCTGCTTCGTTCACCACGGCTACACCCGCATCAGCTTTGGTCTTGGTGTATGACCAATCTTTTCGTGGGCCGGATGCCGCTGGCTTACCCGTCGGTAGTCCCTTGGTGAGGGTTGGGTCGTCATACTGCACTGTTACCTGCTTGGACGGGGACTTGTTCTGATGGGCTTGCGGTATAGTGCTGTCCACGAGCTTCCCCTTTTTACCGTTCACGGTAACGCGCATGCCGTTCCCAAAGGCGGGGCGCCCCGAGCCCGCTGCCCCCTCGAACACAGGTGTGCCCAACTTCCAAGCGCCGCTATCGTCACCGGGCTTAAGTCTAGATGATGTGAACGCTCCGCCACCCCAGCCGGGCGTCACCTTCTCCGCTGGGTCGACGAGCGTCTCGTGTGTCCTTGCCCAGAATAGCCTTTTCTTACCCTCATCGGTTGTATTTATGATGTTGTGGACGAACATTGGGTTCTTCGTATCTACCACGAAGACGAGCTGACCCCTTGCCCCCATTAGGCGCAGAATAGGGTCAAAGCCATCGGGTGCTGCGGTTTGTCGGCGGAGATTGGGTTTTGAGTAATCGAACGGCGTTTTCTTCTTGCCTTTATTCAGACGTTTCTCTAGTTTCTTATCAGTGGTTGAGAGGGATATGACCGCATACTCCTCCCCGTCGAGGAAGGGGAAGAGACGTGTCCCGCGCCGACCGTCGGCAGCGGCGAACAGATCTCCTACGGGGTTATTTCCTTCGGTGCCGTCGTACATGCAAGGCCCGCCTTGCACGTCCACCTTAGCCGTGTTCTTTGTTTTGGAACTTTTCCAGTCGCACGTTGGCTGAAGCAGTTTCAGCTCAGCTTTGGAGATTTTAATTTCTTCTCCGGGGGGCGCCTTGTCGGCCAGCGCGGCCAGCGCCTTCAGGCTAGTCCCAGTTGTCAGGAGGAACCCACAGTCCTCCACGGAGCCGCTGCTCGAGGGTAGCCGCGTCTTAGGTCGCATGGATACTCCCTTCGGAAGAGTCCTTTCGACCAATGGGGCCAGGTATGTGCGCCACTTTACCTTGCTCCCTTGCTTCTTGAGCTCCTTGCCCAAAGCTGTGCCGAAATCATGCCAACAGTCGGATAAAGCCAAAGTCGTCAATGTGTCGGCGCTGATATGAGCCATCTGTATACAATTAGGCGAGATAATTCCTGCGCAAAGGGCCGCGAGGGCGGCCGCGAACTCACTTAAAGCTAGTAGGCTAAGCACACATAGCCCTCATGTTCTTAGCGATAAGTCCTGAACAGTACGATCCAAATTTTGTCATGCTCTCTGAGAAGACGAAGAACAATGTCCTTAGTGGCGGCGACTTTTACAGGCTGTACTACTCGGACGAAGAAGCGAGCTACAATGGCCTATATGTGGCCTTTACACTGGAAAATACTACCGTCGAGAAGTACTTCAACAAGATTAAATGCTGCTTCAATCAGAAGGACAATCGGCATGTGATTGCAGCCATAAAGGATATCGAGAAAAGCATACTTGCACAGGCACCGGATGCAGAAAAGAAGCACTCGGTGCATAGGATGGAAGAACAGCTTAACAACGATTATATTAAGCTCTTCACAGAGATACACCCAGACTACGGGTCTGCCGCACGGCTGGAACTGTTGCTTAAGGTGTCAGGGATATGGTCGAACGCGAACGAGTATGGTATCACCTTTCGATTCTTCTTTATCCATCGGTGAGGAAGTGTGTGATGATGACGTAGAGCTCCGTGGCACTCGCTAAAGTTATGATAGTGGCTAGTACAAAGCCTGCCACATATACCCACTTGTTGGGGTCAACTCGTCCATGCCTCATGTTGTTCACCTCACCCACATAGAACTGGTTAAGGAGCACAGTCTGGATGATGACGAATAAAAACGTCATATAGTTGAACTTCTCGAAGGCCGGTGGGAGCACCGGGTCGCGGGAGACTATCCCGCCCACCGTCTGGAAGATTATAATCAGCAGGATGATCGGAGCTAGAGTGAAGACCGTCGGCACGAAGAAGGGGATGCATTTCTCGAGTATGGCCAGAATGCCCGATTCCTCACTCCCCTTTGATACCATGATGGCGGCCATGACCATTGTCGAGAAAACACCGATCGCGAGCCACCAGTAGGCAGCGAGCTCGCCTGTCTGCGAGTCGGTGAAGATGGAGGCCACAAAGATGATGATGCCTACGACGGCGATGAGCTTAGCGAGATGGAGCCAGTTGATTATAGATATCCACATAGCTTCGGGAGCCTTCGGTTTGTTGCCCCTCTTTCCGCTTGCCATTATAATATAGATGGCGATTTTAATTGGTCTTGTTTAGGTGACCACGCCTCGCACTATGAAAATAAAATATCGTTTTTTATATCATGAGCAGCTTCAACGTTAACCAGAATCATCCCCTTATTCCACGCGAGCAGACGTTTGTCCTAGACCGCAAGATCATCTCCTTCCACTCCGAGGACCGAGATATCGGGAAATGGCCGAGCGCTTCCCACTTTGCCGTTGAGCTCCCAGGCGACCTTCGCAATGTCCAGTCTATGCGTTTGGTCGAGATCTCGCTCCCGAGCACACAGCACGTATTCAGTTATGCAAACCAGAATACCAAGCTGAGTTTCTCGATGCAACCCTGGCCGCAGTCGCATCCGTCTCCGTCAATCCAGAATACAGCAGATCCCAGTAGCTGTTGGGTTGCGCAGTGCGGACCTTGCCTCGAGGTTCTCACGCGCTGCCCCTCTATACTGCAGCCCTCCAAACCGCGCCTTTTCTTCACAATAGAGATTGATGAAGGATCGTACTCCCCTACACAGTTAGCCACCGAAATAGAAAGTAAGATGAACACGGCCATACACGCATCGTCGATCACGGGCACATGGCGCTGCAAATACAATGACGTGAGCAATACCTTCTGGTTTGGCTATGAGCAGGCGCAGCAGCAGCAGCACTATACTTTCCAACTTGAGTTTGCACGCCAAGAGAAATACCCGGACAAGACTGGTATCCCGTGCGAGCCGGTCGTATGGTACAACTACGACCGATGGGGACTTCCTGCATACCTGGGCTACAAAAAGCAGATATACCAGCCGTGGTCGCTTAGCCAATTGGCCGGCAAGTACCCTGAGGCCTCGCGCGTGCTGCAGCTGACGTCGTCGTCGCAGTTCGGCTTCGACTACGAATACCCGGAATATTGGCTGTCGTCCCAAAAGTATGGTTTGGTCGTCTACGTCCCTGATCCTTCTATCTATATGGTCGCAGAGGATGGCAGCGAAATCGATCCCTCCGGTGTGCCATACGGGGAACGCAAGATTTGCGGGCTTAACGTGCTTGGCGACGATGCTATCTATATGGAACTGGACCGGTATAACACGTTAGATGAGATACACCCCTACGCCGAAAGCGCCGTTAATACGTGCACAAAGCGCCCTGCAGACATGCCAATTGCCACATCGCGCGGCGGGCGGCGGCCGTGTCCTTCGGGGCCCGCCGACCGCGCGAACCGTCGTGCGCGAAACGCGCGGGCGCCTCCGTGCGCAGTGCGCCCCGGCGGTGGTTGCGGCGGACAACCTTCCTGCGCCCCAAGCTCCGTATGCCTGCATCAGTACCAGAGCGGCCGTGTGAACGCCGCATTCGCGAAGATACCTGTTCGCTGCCCGCCCTATTCCCAGTTCTATGATACGCGCAATGCATACCTTACCAATATATCGCACTACCAACCGCCAATAGAAAGGATCACAAAGCTCCGCTTCAAATTCCGTTACCATGACGGCCGGCCCGTGAACTTCCGCTGCCTTCCATTCAACTTTTCCATAGAGTTCAATATGCTGAAAGATGAGCAACAGCGCGCTATGCTCATACGTGTGCCGCCCCTTTACAACCTATAAGCCGTATTCTGAACGAACGAAGGCGATAATCCCTTCCCTCGTTCGTCCTCGCCACCACTCGTCTCGCGCCTCCCGACCAGCGCCCGGGATATTCATGAACTGTGGCTTAGCCATGGAGTCCGTTTTACGGAATATGTAGGGTCCATATTTGCCCTTCCTGACGGAGAAGGCATCCCCGTCGAGGCGCAAGAGCACATTCGGATTCGTGGAGCGCCTGCCGGATAACACGTCCAGCACGTCCTCTAGACGCACATCTCCCTGGCGTTTCTTCAGGAACCGCCCCGATATGTTCTTTCCGTCCCAGTTGAGGTAAAGACCGTACTTCCCTTTCCGCAGGATCACATCCTTATTCTTGTAGGACCCCAACACACGACCGGACGTCTGGCGCGTTTCGTCCACGAGGTCCGCGAGGGCATAGCCGCCGGCTCTGAGTTTGGCCAGGTCTATGTCTTTCCTGACTGGCTTGAACGTCACCTTTTTGCCTTCGGTACACTTTATGACAGGTCCATATTTGGCGATGGTATACACGTGGTTAGCGTCGATGCGTATCACCTGCCGCCCTTGCGGGGCGACTTTCCCGACCAGCCTCTCTAGCTCGCCGTGACAGGCCCGGCATAGTGTATGCCAAACTGTTTCACCCTTGGATATAGAGTCAAGGGCACCTTCCATCTTCTGTGTGTAGTCGTAGACGAAGATATCACTAAAATGTGCCAAGAGGAACTCTATTACGAGGGTTCCAAGGGGCTGAATAACGAGCTTTTTCTTCTCAGCACCAAAGACCTGTTTTGCCGTAGTCATCTCGATCTCATCGCCGCTGAGCTTGAAGTTGGTTCCACCAAGTTCAAGCCCGGCCACATCCTCCACTTGAACGTAGCCGCGCTCCTGGACCTTTGCGACCAAGCTCGAGAAGGTAGAAGGTCTGCCTATTCCGCGCCGCTCCAATTGCTGCACAAGCCTGGCCTCGGTGTAGTGTGTCTTAAGATCCTTCAGCGTGAAGCGGCTGGTTATCGTGTGGTAGTCCATGACGGCACCTTTTCTGAGAGCTAGGAGGGAATCGAAGAGTTTACTCTCGCGTTCATAGCCCCCCACTATTAGCCAGCCTGGGAAGGTAATGCTCTCGGCGCTGCACTTGTACTGGAGACTTTGGGGTGCAGTCAAGCGCGCGGAGGCCAGCTTGTACTGGGCATCGCTCATACAGCTCTCCGTCGTATTACGCCAAATCAGCTGATATAGCCTCTTTTCCGCAGCACCCACAGAGTCGGGCAGCGACACTCTGTCTATCTTGGTAGGGCGGATTGCCTCATGTGCCTCTTGCGCGCCTTTGCTTTTGCCTCGCGCTGTAAGGCTGGCGGTTCTTTCGCCGACGTACTGGTTTCCCCATTTGGACTTTATGAACCTCTGGGCGGATTTCAGAAAGTCAGCGCTATAAGTCTTACTATCAGTCCGCATATATGTGATAAAGCCTTTCTCATAAAGGGTCTGCGCAAGGCGCATAGCACGTTTGGGAGAGATGTGCAGCACGTTCGAGGCTTTTTGCTGCATCGAACTTGTTGAGAACGGCTGGGGTGGCGCGCGTTTCTTCTCTTTGACTGTCGCGCCGCCGTATATATGCTCAAAGTTCACGCTCTCCTCTAGGAAGTCCTCAACTGCTGCCTCGGTGTTGTGGAAGTGGTCAAGCTTGAAGGCTACGAGGTCGCCTCCGTTGTGGGCAAAAGTGCCTACTGTCTCATAAACTACGCGGCCAGGAGACTCATCGATATCCTTTTGGTTGTCGTATATCAGCCGCAAGGCAGGCGTTTGGCATCGGCCGGCAGAGAGGCCGCTCTTCGTCGTGCGGCTGATATGCTGCCAGAGGACGGGAGAGACTCGGAAGCCAACGAGGCGATCAAGAATCTGTCGCGCCTGCTGGGCCCTGACTTTGTCCATGTTCAGACGCGTAGGATTCTCGACCGCCCGTTTTATCGCGCGCTCGGTAATCTCATGGAAGACTATTCTTTTTGTGTCACTCACGCTCAGGTTAAAGACCTTGCAGAGATGCCAGGCAATCGCCTCGCCCTCCCTATCGTCGTCTGTGGCCAGTATGACATCGCGCGCGCCTCGAATCTTGTCGCGGAGGGCCTTGATATACTTCCCTTTGCCCGGAAGCACCTTGAAGGTTGGGCGAAAGTCGTTGTCGACGTCAATGCATTGGAGACCGTCCGCGAGGCCGCGGATATGACCAA
>Ga0209977_10001386_pt1 | contig 10612 bp, 20 predicted proteins | sample SumtaG_2_FD_183113 | JGI IMG/M metagenome (GOLD analysis project Ga0209977, IMG submission 183113) | Deep subsurface microbial communities from Indian Ocean to uncover new lineages of life (NeLLi) - Sumatra_00607 metaG (SPAdes) (version 2) | ecosystem: Environmental > Aquatic > Marine > Oceanic... | reverse complement strand
GGTGACATATTTGCCAAACCCGATACCGTGACATTGAACTGCCTGGCAGGTTCTCTACAAGGTGACATTGATAGGGTGACATAGTGGGGTGCGGTGATGTCACCGACTCCGTGACATTGGTTTGGTTTTCGGTTTCGTCCTAATCGTGACCAGGTGTGCAGGCTGCACAGGCCAGGACTATGAGCGGAGCGGGTGATTTTAGAGAGCGTTCTGTACACGACATTTATTTCAGAATATCATTGACGGACGGTCTCCTGGTCGATAATCTAATAGGGAACGATTACTCGTATGGGGGTAGTGCCGTAAGGGTTACAGACGGTTTCCCTTACGGCAGCTTATTAGAATCGTATTATGGGGGTTTATATAATGGCTAAAGTAAACGCACAAGAGTTTCGTGAGAAACACGCTCGCAGGCTAAAGCAATCTACTGCTGACATTCAGAGAGGGATAGAGCGTGTCTCTGTTGCTCCTGGCAAGCAAGCAGCAGCTAAGGCTGACAAGATGAAGGCTAAAATAGTCGAGTCCATTGACTCTGGCAGATGGGCTAAGAAGGTCGGTGCTGTTTCTCTCACTGATTGGCAGAATAAAGCCATCACCAAAGGCATACCGAGAATTGCCTCTGGTATTGATGCTGCTGCTGGTAAGGTAGAGGCTTTCGCAAGCAGGTTACTGCCTGCTGTTGATGCTGCTGTCAATAAGATTAAGGGTATGCCAGACCTTACCCTTGAGGACAGCATAAGCCGTTCTGCTGCCTATATGCGGGAAATGGCGAAATTCAAGAACGTATAAGAAACGGTCTTGTTTCTCGATACTGTTTTCATAGCTAACCAGACAATCTAACTTTATTAGGGGGTTCTGTTATGAGCCTTATATCTCCTCTAATGGTCAAGCAGGAGTTTACTGCTAACGACCTATCCCTGGAAGCTAAGGCGGGTAAGTCTTTGCTTGTATGGGACATACGTATTGTTACACCAACAGGTAATCACGCCACTATCAAAATCGGCAAAACCACTGTTGGGTATTTCAGGACAGCAGGCAATCTCGGTAATCACCTGGGTATGGGTTTCGGTTCTCCGATAATTGCAGCAGCAGAGGACGTAATGCCTCACGTAGCCTATGAGACTATCTTAGCGTTGCTAAGACGTAAGGGTATTTTTCAAGGCTATCCGGTCGCTGAAGGAGAGACTTTTGTTATCTCTGGTGTCAAGGCAGCAGGTTGCTTGCAGCAGGTTCTTTATTCGGAGTATGACGCTGGAGACAACCTACCTACTCATCCAAACGGTTCGGAGTCTGTGGAGTACCTGTTGTTTAACTATGGCAGAACAGACGACGATATAATCCTAACAGCAGATAACTTGTATGATACCGTACAAAGTCCTGCGGAGTTTCCTGATTTTCCATATGGTAAGGACGTGCCAGCCAAAACAGAGATAGACTTAATCGGTATCCTGGCAAGTGATATTATCTCTTATGCTGATGCTGCCGATTGTGTTTACTCGACATATATCAAGCTAATCAGGCAGAGAGAGACGCTCTTTGATGATGATAAGAACGGCCTGATAATGCACGGCGACCTTGCCGGTGCTGTTGTTGCCAACAGCATAGCCACAGGTATCTCAATGTTAGGAAACTTCTCTGATGCAGATATGCGACCACCTATGTTATTTGACCCTACCCTAACTTTCGTAGCAGGTGAGGAGTTAGGTGTCTATCTGTCAACTATTACAGGTGCGACCAATGCGACTACCAAGCTGCCGAATGAAGATACCGAAATCTGCCTCATAGAGCGTATTCGTAAGGTAGCGTGACATCAAGTGTCACTAACCATATAACTGATAACTCTTTTATTAGGGGGTAGTGTTATGTCACTACGTTATGAAGGGTTCACTATGTTAAGTCTTGCCAGCAAGCAGAAGTTTCACACTGGCATAGAGAGTAACCAGGCAGAACCTAAGAGGCTAATCGGTCTTTTGGTTTGTGTAAGTGCCTATGCAGCTAATAGGATACAGTTATATCTTGACAATGAGAAATTGGCAGATATATACGATTATCACTTTAACACCTATGGCCTTACAGGTGCAGATACTTTTCCTTACTCACAGAACAAGCTGCATAAGATAGACCTTGAGATTGATATACCGTTAGGCCAAAGGGTTCAGGCTTGCGTTCAATCCGGCGTGACACCAAGCACGCTCTACGGTGCATATATCTATGAAGTGCCAGACTAACTGTCTTTAGCCAGATAGATAAAATAGGGGTAACTAATGCCACCGCTAACAGAGGATAAAGTAGTCCAGAAAATTAGGGATATGGGCTTCGGAGAGGATTTGGATTTTATCCCTAAATCACCAAGAACCTTCTGGACTAACAATTTAATAATCAGAACACTTACCCGTCTTGTAGGTAAGGGTAAGACAGCGTACATACCCATAGAGGCAACAGAATCAGGAGCGTTAAAAGTTGCTCCTATTGGTGGAGCTACGGACGTTTATGATACACTTGCTAAGGCAGCTATAACGGACGCTGTTCAGACTAAAGATTTTCCAGAGGTATGCAGCAAGGTAGATGTTACTACGTGGGATTTTAACGTGAAGATACAGCTATCTTATGATGGTACAGCTTACGGTGCTGATATTGTTATCAATGCCGGTGTTTTTTACTCGATTGACCAGAGCGTTAAGTCGGTCAAGTATGTTAACGGTACTCCTGGCAGTAATGCTACATTGCAGCTTGTAGGTTTCTATTGATAGGGTTAGACAATGCCTAATATACAATCAGGTGGTGCTGTGTCCTTACCAGAAGCGTACGAGATTAAAGCATTATCTTGCGATGAGGTTTCGCATACAGGCGACACTAATGAGACACAATTAAAGAAATACACTATCCCTGCTGGTCTAATAGGTAGTAATGGAGCTATCAGGTTTCGTATAGCAGGAAAATCATCAGGAAATCTGGATGAAAAGTATATACGCTTAAAATTGGGAGGTAGTCAAGCGGGTTTTATGACAGCCATAGCACAAGTGTCAACCCTTGACTGGATGATGGATGGTGTTATATATAATAACTCGGCAGAGAATAGTCAAAAAGCATTTCATCGCTCATCTTATGATGACGTATTAGTTGACACTAAAACTGCACAAAATACTTCAGTAGATACAACTGCTGAGGTTGATATAGAAGTAACAGGACAGTTATTAAATGCTGCGGATAGTATCGGAATAAATGAGTTTAGTATTGAAATATACTCTAATTGAAATAATGACGAACAGTATGAAACAAGGTGACATTATACAGCTAATCGGCGTGTTAGTTATGGGATTTGCCATAGGTGTAGAGCTATGTACTAAGGCAGAAGCGTGGTGCGTAGTTATAACCATAGGAAGTATATTGTTTGCATTAGGAACTAAAATTAAGGGAGCGTAAGATGTGGCAGCAAATACTATTTAGTATCGTTGGCGATATATTCAAGAAAGCTACGCCTGCTGTAAAAGACAAGGCTAAAGACGCTATGAATACTCTTGAGGAGTTAGCCAACAGTACCCCTAACCCTGTCGATAATATGTTGGTTAACCTGCTCAAAGAAATTATGAAAGTGGGAAGTGATGCCGATAGCGGAAATTAAACTAACAGCAGCAGACAAGGCTAAGCTGGAAGGCTTGCAAGAAGATATTGTAGCCTTACGCAGAGAGATTACTAAAGCAGAGAGAGCCGGACTTGATTTAGGCACAACAAAAGCAGACTTCGAGAAAGCCGTGGCCTTACGAGAAGGGCTTTTGAGAGAGTATGGTTAAGAGAACTAAAACTGCTTTTAATCCTAACAAGCTATACCATTTATTCTCTGTAATTTATCCGGCTGTTGTGGGGGTGACTCTCTGCATAGAGGGAACGTTAAGAGAGCGTTCCCTCTCTTTATATAATAAAGAGGTACAACTAATACATAATTCTGCTCATAAATCTTTAGGTTTTTGGGATAGATAATGGATATACCTTTGGCATTTATTGCAGCAGCGGTCTTTGCTGTTGTTACTGCTGTTGTTGTTGTCACTGTTGCAGTAGTGGCAACAGTAGCAGCAGTAATAGCACCAATTATCGGCGGTATAGTCTCTATTGTTGGTGGGATTGTTAGTACTGTTGGTACTGTATTAGGTACTATTGTTAATACAGTAGGTGGTATTGTAGAGGTTATATCGGCAGGAGTACAAGGTGCGGTAACTGCAATTAAGACTACAATAGTTGAACCGTTAGGCAATATTATAACGGGATTAAAGACGGCAGTAGGTAATATCGTAAAGGTTATCACAGAACCGTTAGCTCCTATTCTGAATCCGATTAAAGATAGTCTCGTAGCTATTAAAGACCTGGCAGTTGAAATGGACGTATGGATAAAAGCAGAGTTAGCACCTGTGGCAGAGCTAATTGCAGTTGTTAATACTGTATCGGCGGTAATGATTGTTAAGCAGTTGATAGAGGGTACAGGTGAGATAACAGAAATAATAGGAGACGTAGAGGGTGAAAGCGGAGCAGCTACGGCACAAGCAATAGTTATGTTATATCAAGATATAGTTGAGACGACCGTAGCTACTACTACAATGATGCACGACCAGGGGTTAGCTCTGGCAAACTCTATTGATAATTATGATGAAAAGTTACGAGAGGATAACCGTATTGCTCTGGCTATGTTAACTGATGCTGTGGACGACCAGGTAACACAAGTGGCTGATAGTTTGGCTGGACGAATAACACCTATTGAAAGTAATGTCACTATGATAGCTCGGAGAACAGAGGATTTGCCATATTTTCAGCAGATGTTAATAGAGGCTTTGAGTTAGATGTCACCGATAGAGATTTGGAGAATACGCTGGCCTATATACAGCTATGAAAATCCAGAGAATGAGGATTTTCTCTATCTGTTATTAGCCAAAGGTATGATAACAACTGCTGCTTATGATTTAGCTATAAACCCACCACCACCGCCTGTATTTGAGCCGGAGCTATCTACAAGAGATAAAATAAGTCTCGGATTATTTCAGAGAGTAGCTGCGTTCTTTGTAGCTATGTGGGATGGTGTATGGGATAGAGGATTAGCTATATTTGACCAGCTATGGGAAAAGATATTAGGTAAACTGCTAAACCCCTGGGATAACTTCTTACACCGTTTCGCAGTTGATAAATTTGAGGACGAGAAGTTTATAGAGTTTCTGCCACCTGGAGCAAAAATACGTGCGTTACGTTTTAAGACAGAACCAAATATCACTGACGCTTTTGTATTAGAACTATATAGCTTAGGTTTTTTGTTAGGTACACTTATTGCACTTTTGCCTATAATATCAGCAGATGCGAGACATTCACTTAACAAGGTATATTCTCCCGAAATACCAGACGTAGCGTCTCTGCTGCGATACCAGTTTCGTTATCCTGACAACAAAGAATATATAAAAGAGAGAGCCGGAGAGTTAGGTTATGATAGCTCTGAATTTGATATACTTAACAAGGCTAATAGACCTATCCTGGAAATCCAGTTTATCAAAGACTTATACCTACGTGACATTTTAACAGAGGAGCAAACGATAACTGCTCTTATGAGAGTTGGTTATAATGAAACAGAGGCTAACCAGATAAAACAACTATTCTTTTACATACCGTCACCACCTGACCAAGTTAGGTTCGCCGTCCGAGAGGCTTTCTATCCCGAATATGTTACTAAATACGGCCTTGATAATGAGTACCCACAAGATTTTGAGGATGCTGTCAAGAAAACAGGGGTTAGTGCAGAGTGGGCAAAAATGTACTGGCGTAGTCACTGGGAGTTACCCTCTTTACAAATGGGATTTGAGATGCTGCATAGAGGAGTTATAGATAGTGACACCTTAGACGACCTGTTCAAGGCAGCAGATATAATGCCATATTGGAGAGAGCAGATAAAGGCAATAAGTTACAATCCTCTTACCCGTGTCGATGTTCGGCGGATGCACAAGATAGGAGTATTAGATAGAGACGCTGTTAAAAGAGCCTACTTGAACGTAGGATATAACGACCATAATGCTGAACTAATGACAGAGTTTACTATACTTTATAATCAAGAATCCGAGAGAGACTTAACTAAGGCTGACATACTTAACGCCTATAAAAGAAGATTGATAGAGTTAGGAGAGACAAAAGAATATCTCTCTGCAATGGGTTATGAATTATCAGAAATAAATATACTTATTAGCCGGATAGATTACGACCTGGAATTGTCCAGGAAAAAAATCATCCAGGCCAACCTTAAAAAAGGATATATCAGAGGCTTGTACTCCGAAGTGCAGGTAACAGAACGCTTCGGAGAACTTGATATGTCCGCAGGAGAGGCAAGAGAGCTAATCGAGTTATGGGACACCGAGAAAAAAGACCAGAGCCGGAGCCTGACCAGGGGTGACTTAGACAAGATGTTCAAGGCTAAGGTTATAGATAAGAAAACATATACGGCAGAGCTAAAAATGCTTAACTATGGTGACAGAGACATCGGACTATTAGTAAAACTTAACACCGCAGTTAAGAAATAAGGCTGCCTTCAGGCAGTTAGGAGAAAATGATAATGAAAGAGAGACGGATACTAAAAGAGAGGGTGGATGAAATAAAGAAGTTAGAAGATGCTGCTAAAAAGGCAAGTCGTCAAGAGGAGAAATCGTAGTTATATCACCTTTAGTAATCGTAAACGGTATAATATACCCTGTATTTAAGACTATGCCTTTTGTATATTCTCCTGATAACACCTTCACTATCGTTTTGACAGTATATCCCTCTGTGATAGGCTCTCGGAGAAAGCTGGCAAGTGTGGGAAAATAGTGCTGCTTATATTCTCTTGTACCTATTACTTCGGCGTCTTTGCGTATGCCTTTACACTTGACTTCTGTGCCGAAAATGTAATCCTTATTACCTTGTATTACGCAATGCCTGGTCTTTGCCTCTACTTTTAGCATACCTAATTTATTAGGATGGATATACTTTTTAAGGTTACGATAACCAGCAGCGTTTACAAAGAGACTATCAGTGTCACAATAATAAACATTTTTTCGTCCGGCAGTTTTCATATAATCCCATAAGAGAAGCCTGGCGTTTTCGGTAACGTGAGAGGCTATTCCCACAAAAGAGTTAGTGGCTATCTCTCCTCTATCTTCATAGTAAGTAGTCAAACCGCCATAGGTAACAATCCGGCCTCTGTACCCCGTATGTAAATCAAAAGTCGTCTCTGTCTTAACTATATATGGGTTGCTCTCCTCTACATAAACCACCGTCTCTTTGTGCTGTCCCCATTTGCCATAAAAGGTGTTCATAAAGTACTTAGCCATTTCCCTGCCGAAAGTGTCCTCTGCCTGGCTGAATTGCTCCTTCTCTTTATTAAAGAAAGCCATATAGTTCCTGAAAATCGGTGCGGTATCATAGACCGTAATCTCACTTACTTCCAATACAGAGTTAGTTTTAAGAAGCCATTTTAACGTCTCTGTGGACACCACACAATCAAACTCTCCTATCGGGAAACAAGTATGACCATCTATACGCTTAGGTATAATCGGCTCTCTTACCCTGGCATAAATCCTGGCAGTAACGGCATAATGCTTTAAGTGTTCAGCTAATCTTTTGACAGACGAACACTTACCAAACCATAACAACCTTACAGGATATTTGAACCGTGACATTACATAGGGATACTGCGAATTTATATCTAACTTATAAATCTTACGGTTATTAAGTGTACCTATGTAAAAACATTCTGTACGACCGCCGAAATACGAATCACGCTCTAACTCTATGGCCTTCTGGTTACTATGTATATAGATGTTATGAGACATAAACCTTGACCGAAAAGCTGTAAGAGCTTGAGAGGCTCTTGTATTGCGAAATCGTCCCATATTTGTACGCTGTGTATAGTCCAGCCAGCGTCCAAACGCTGTCTTTATAATAAGAACATCAATCCTGCAATGTTCTTTTAGCTGCTCCTCTGTGGCTGTATTAAAATCAACCTCATATTTCGGTATGCCTAAGAGCTTACCTAATTTCTCCACAGACAATCCCAAGAAATTCTGTGTAGATAGAAATACCACTTTACGATTATCTTTAGTAAACTCCATTATGGTTACGAAATTACGAGAGTATAAACTGGTACATACAAAACCCTTACTGAATAAGTGAAAGTCTATACTTGTAACCCTTACATCAAACCAGACATTGCTGGCAATTACGTATAATGTACGCTTAGGCTTAGTCTTAGACAGTAACCACCGATTGAACTTATTTATTGTTGTATAGTACAGCCAATCCTCTCTCCGTTTAGCTGTTTTCTTATTGCGATAGTTTACATAACAAGACCAGCCAAGACGTAAGGTATGTAATTGGTGTTCGTCCTCTATCACTTTCCACCTTGTCTCGGTGTCAAAAAAGATAACGTGCTGCGGATAACCACCTTTTCGACCTTTAGACAATACCCTCTCCTTACGTATATTGTCTGTTACCTTTTGTACCATACTTCTGTTAGTCTCGGATTTTCAAAAGTCCAATCTGCTCTGGGAGAAGGACTTGCATTAGCTATTGCTTGCATATAGGTTTCAGTTTCGTGTGGGGTTAGTCTCATATCAGATAAATGAGAACGGTAGGCTGTCTCTACTAAGTTTCCATCAGTGTCAAATACGTCAAACTCGATAATGTATTTATACTTACGTTTCTGCCAAGTTTCAGTTAATACTGCTCTTTGCCAGGGAAATGGTTTATCTTTAGGCCAAGCCTCTACTTTAGGACGTAAGGCCATAGACTCCTTAATCTCACTATGTATCTTGTAAAATGACTTAGTACTAAGAGAATAGCCAAGACCTCTAATAGTATTTAGAATCTTATACCCTGGAAGTCCCTGCTTAATAAACTTAGGTATGTTACGCCAATAGAACGCTTTACGAATCCCTATTACTGGTACGGTCATCCTTGACCCCCTATTCTATATTAAAATGCAGGCCAGGTACAGGAGAGGTCTTAGATGAAGTGACACCTGGCCTGCGGAGTAAGGCTAATTACAAGGCATTACCCGCTCTGTCTAACGCTTTTTTAATCTCGTCTATGAGTTGGTGCTGAAAATGTAATGCCTTAAAAACAGTAGGGTTGACTTCTGCATATTGCATACCTACTTTTCGTATGTCACCTTGTATAGCCTCTAATCGGGTGACACAACCCTTGAGCGTTCTGCGGTTAACCTTACGAGAACGGGTAGCTGGCTCTGAAAGTATTTCTGGATTGTTAATTGGCTCATTCGGCATTATCCTACGTCCTCTACATATACATCATAAATCTTAACGTCACGACCGCCGGAACTTTGCTCCTCTCCTTTGTACTTAATCTTGACCAGCTTACCAATGTCAAGACGATTGATTGAGTTAGCCAGAACAGTTGACGACCAGATGCGTTTTATACCCTGGCCTGGTACTGTGATACATAGAATGTCGGAGAGCTTACCTGGCTGTATATCCAACAACCTGCCTTCGATAATTTCTCCGACAACCATACTGTCCGGCTTGACTGTCCTAACCTGCCACTTAGTCTTTTCCTGTTTCTGTGGCCTCTCTGTTTTCTCTGCTTTCTGCTTTGCCATTTGCTTGACTCCTTTCTAAATTTTTCCTAATTGAGTTTAACCGTTCTAAGAGGATACCCTCTATAATTACAGAATGTTTAACACCTGTTTGATATACTATATCCTGCAAATCTACGTACTGGTCATTAGTAATAGAAATAGTATATGTCACACTATCAAATTTGACTACTTTCACTGACATCAATCTGTCTCCTGGTTATCTCTGCCGTCTATGGCACTACCAAACTTAATATCCTGGTCAAACTCGGTACTCTCTCCTATCAAGTGGTCGGATACAATCTTGAGAGAATCCCTGAACTGCTGGTCGTTCTCACAACCTTGAGCTATCAAGTCTTTATATACTGCTATGCCTGCCTCTAACATTTTACGCAGGCAGTTAGACCTGTTACTCTTATAAAAACCGAGAGCAATATGAGTTACATCCCGCTCCTCTCGCTCTCCTAAGTCCAGGATATAACGTCCTTTTGCTATATGTTCAATCAGCATAATACTAACCGCCTTCCTCTTCAACTACTCTGTAAAACAACGCTCTGGTATAGAGAAAAGTTGTAAGAGTTAGATATAGCTGTTGTTGTAAAACCAGACGCTCGTTGTCACTTAGGTTCTCAAATGTACCTGGTATATCCTCTAATACCCTTACCCTTACGTCTAAGTCTGCATAGTAAAAACTATTTTCCATAATGTCATTACCTCTCAATCTTATCGTGACAATTAAAACACCTGTTAGCGTCACTTGCCTGTTTAATATCAGTGGACAGACAATATATACGCTGCCTTGCCTTAACAATCAAGCGTATAACCTTGAGAGTCCGTTCTCTCTGCTCTGGTGTCCTCTGCTCTTGATATACCACCTGCCCACCGTTACAACTACAAAACAGGAGCGTAAGGCAGATAGTTACCGGCTGGATTATAGAAATAATCGCCTTCGGTATCATACGCTTACGCTCCATAACGTCACCACCTTACTTTGATAACTGGAATCCGACCGCTGCTGCTGCC
>Ga0209977_10001384_pt1 | contig 10615 bp, 8 predicted proteins | sample SumtaG_2_FD_183113 | JGI IMG/M metagenome (GOLD analysis project Ga0209977, IMG submission 183113) | Deep subsurface microbial communities from Indian Ocean to uncover new lineages of life (NeLLi) - Sumatra_00607 metaG (SPAdes) (version 2) | ecosystem: Environmental > Aquatic > Marine > Oceanic... | reverse complement strand
TCAATGTTATATTTTTTTTCCACAAAAGTTTGCCATTGCTCCCATTCTTCCTTAGTATAGGCCTTAATTTGATCAGCTATTTTTTTAAAGGTATCTGATTCCATAGTCATTATTTTTCTTGTCATCATGGTTGTTCTAGGACACATTTCACATCTCATATTGCAGGCATTTGTCGTTTCAATGTTATAAATGACTGGATCCTTTCTACGATAGCTTTCAAATTCTTTAAAAACAAATTCTTTACTAAAAGATTCACCCTTCAAAATTCTTTGTTTTAGGTCATAAACACTCATGTAAAAATAAATATCCATCAAGCTATTGTCCTCTTCTGTTTTTAATTGTCGTATTTGTCCTAATGGAATTTCAAGGATCTTAAAAGAGTCTTAATATGATTTTTATTAATAATTATTGTTGAAATAAAAAAGTAATTTTTCTTATTTTTTAACATTTCACAAGAAGATTCTGAAAATGTAAGCATAAAATTAGGGTATATTGTATTAAATAATTTGTGATATACCGCCAATGATCAAACGAAAGTTTCTCATGTGGTTTCAACCGTGGTTCAGCTGATACGTAGGAAAACCCTATTTTTCTTTGTATTGGTGGCTTATTGACTTTCATTCCTAGTTAAGCTGGAGATGAGTATTTAACTTCCCTTTTGGAATCATTGTGTTTGTGAAGTTTATTTATAATTGGAATTTCGCTCACTAAACAATTTTCTTTCTATCACCAAGTGTTTGTCCAACTACTCGTATGTCCCTTACCAGTCTTCAACCACATTCGATGAGGCCCCAGTAATAGTATTCACATCTTTACTTATCATGTATGTACTAATATTCAGGTATTTGTATCATCTCGACGTCTTAATTTTCGTATAAGTGGGATTTCACTATCGAACACAATTTTCCTTCCATTTCCAAGTGCCTGTCCTACTACTCGTATATCTCTGACTAATCTTAATAAACCAAAAGGTTCCACTGAAGCAGCCTGATCAGTGCCCCACATAGTTCTGTCTAATGTTATGTGTCTTTCAATAAGTTGTGCTCCTAATGCAACAGCAGCATAAGTAATTTGTAATCCGACTTCATGACCCGAATAGCCTATTGGACAGTCATAATTTTCTAATAAATAGGTAATAACTTTGAGATTGGTCTCTGCTGGACTTGTTGGGTAAGTACTTGTGCAATGCATCAAAATCAGATTATCAGTACCTCCTAAAATCTCAATGGCTTTGTCAATTTGATCAAGAGTGGACATACCAGTTGACATAATAATAGGTTTGCCTGTTTCTTTGACCCTTCTTAGAAGTTTAAAATCAGTAATACAAGCTGAAGGTATTTTATGAGCAGGAACATTCATTTGTTCCAAGAAAACTACCGAATCTTCATCCCAAGGAGAGGCAAACCAGAGTATTTCTTTCTCCTTAGCATATTGATCGATAATGGAGTATTCCTCTTTCCCAAATTCAATGCGCTTTTTATATGAAAGATAGGTCATTTCACCCCAGGGAGTTGATCTTTTCAAATTTTTTTGATCATCAGGAACAGCTATAACAGGGTTTCGTTTTTGAAACTTTATTGCATCACAGTCGGCGAAAACAGCGACATCTATGAGTTTTTTAGCATTATTGACGTCCCCATTATGGTTGATTCCAATTTCTGCAATGATAAAAGTGGGATATCCTTCTCCAATCGCAATATTTCCAATTTTAACAGTTTTTCTTTCCATGGATATACCTTCATGCGTCTTAGAACTATCTGCGGTATTTCTATACCATGCTTCTCTAAAAAACCTAGGTTTTCCAATTAATTTAAAACTCTTCATGTTTGTTAATAGCAGAGTTGGAGTCATAAAACATGCTAAAAGGGAAAAATATTATCGAAGGCTCTATACGGGAAGTAAAAATCCAGACACAAGATTTATTGATAATCAAATAAGAAGCGGTGAGAAAAAGCTTTTCGAGAATAGTGAATTGATAAATGACTCCACTTAAGAGAAAAGAAGAGGTAGTACCTTGTTTTCTGCTCGCTGTAAATCTCTCGAAAAATCAATTTCTACCCAGAGTTCTGGTGAAATCGTCTGAGTACTAATTGTGAACCCTTTATAGATAAGACGTTGGATTATATCTGTGAAATAACAATCTAGAAATCCATCTTCATGAGCCATTTCTTCTAGCGTTTTTTTCAGATGTTGAACCCCTTTTGGTGAGAATTTAGCAATACCCACGTATTCAGAACAACTTGAATCATAGGGAATATCTTTTCCTATTTCAAGTACAAAATTATCTTTTAATAACACTTTTTCTGCTTCAGTATCCAAACTAGTAGGGGAAATTGCAATTGAAAAATCGCTTTCATCTTGTATAAGTTTCTCAATAATGTCACTTTTAAATATTAAATCACTGTACAGAATGAGAAGTGGGCCTTCTAGTTCATTATATGCAGTCCAGACGCTAGCTAGGATATTTGAAATGTTGAAAAAGGGGTTGTAAATGTATTTTACTTCGTTTTTAAGAATTTTTTGCATTTTTTCATCTTTGAAAGCCTGTAATGAGTATTATTATCAGGATTACGTTTTTAAAATTTTACCTATGATTGCGAAAGAAAGCACAGTTCTTTAGGGCTGTGATGAATTTCATCGATTTAAATCACAGATGGCCGAAGATGAAGCAGGCAACTAATTCAAAAAAATTATGTGTTTTCGTGCAAGTTTATAATGAATATAAACTTCTAGAAGAACTTGTACATTCCTTAATGGAACAAACACTAAAACCAGCAAAGGTAATCATCATTGACGATGGTTCACCGATGCCTGAAGTACTACAAGAAACAAAACGCTTAGCAGATAATTATCCAGCCTTGAACATCGTACCATTAACTCTACCTTTGAAAGAAAAACCTAATTTGGACACTGTAGGGAAAGGGTTAAAGATCGCATGGTTATCGATTAGAGATAATGATTTCGACTATGTTTCGATCCTTGATGCAGATGCTAGAGTTACATCAGAGTACTACAAAACAATCATCAAAGAAATGGAACAAAATTCTAGAATTGCTTGCGCATCAGGAGCTCTTGTTGTTAAATCTAAAATAGAAGAATATATCGAAGAAATCAATATTGGAGCCAAAATAGGTAGAAAAGACGCTCGTGGTACAGGTAAAGTGATACGGACTTCATTTTTGCAAACCATAAATCCAGATGTCTTTCCTAATGTTACCTGGGATACATGGATCAATACAAAGGCTAAAATTCGGAAATTCAAAACACCACAAATAAATAAGACATTTTTTTACGCCAAACGTCCTACCACTCGTGTTATCAAGAAAGACCTTTTTAGAAATGGTCGGATTACTTATCATTTTGGATATAATCCAATTCTCCTTCTTATGAAGGTCGTACTGGCTGGAAGAGGTGGAATAAAAATCTTGAAAGGATATTGGTATGCAAGAAAAATGAAGTGGCGATTAAGAGATAAAGAGGTTAGGAAATATTTTGGATGGAGATTCTTTTTACATTTCTAAACAAGTTCCTACCTACTTAAATAAAGGAATCAATAGATAAACTTCAAAATCTGAATGTTCAAAAACCATCCGAGGATGAAATAATTACTTAAAAAGAGATTTCTTCAATGGGTGACAAAATTATTGTATTCCTATTATTAACAACCGTAGTAATTGGTAGTGTGTTCTTATGGTTCGTATACATAAGACAATATCGTTTTGCTACTTTGTTATTTGATTTACTACCATTTTATCCTATTCTTGTTCTTTTAGGGTTAGTTACCAGTATTATCTGTATAGTGTTATTGGTAAATGAGGGTGATTTAACTCTTCTATTAAGTATCTTAGTATTAATGAATTATGTTGTGCAATTTACCCTATTTTGGAGATGGTTTTCTTCTTATAGGTTAAAAAATTATTCAAAATTCCTCCAAAAGTTAGCGAATACATCTAAAATCCGTGTAATCAGTGTTATTGAGTGGCTAGATCAACCACAAAAAGATCCGAGTGCTATTCTAGTCCTAATAAGACATGACATTGATATTAATTTGGTTAGGGCTAAAAAAATGTTATCTGAAGAGAAGAAACATAATATTTCTTCGTGTAATTATTTTAGAAATAATGCAGAACGGTATTCATTCAACCAAGCAAAGAAAATAATTAAAGACATCGCTAAAACTGGACAATCTACAATAGGTTTTCATTACGAGAGTATTAGAAACGCAAATGGAGACATTTCCAAAGCAAAAAAGTTATTTTCCAAGGAAATAGAGGAATTTCGGCTAATTTATCCAATTCGAATGGTGGCTGCTCATGGAGATAGATATCGTAATAGACGTTTAGTTTCTGAAAAACTAGTCGATTTAAAATCATTAAACCTAGAATCCTCTTACTTCCTTCCTCATGATTATTATTTATCTGATGCTGGAGGTTTTCATCACTTCAGCTACCTAAACAATAAGAAAGAAACAATCATGGAAAAACTACAGATACTGGACGAAATAGCTCTCGGATCTCTAGTTCAGATTTTAATTCATCCAGATTGGTGGTTTTAACTGAACTTTCAAAAAATCCCTTTCCTTCAGGTAGAGAACAAATGAGGGTGAAAGAAACGATATTTCCAATTTTTTAAGAGCAGCAGAGTTAAAATCACTGAGAATATCATCCAAAGTTGTATGCTGTTTCTCCAATAATGTATGGTTGAAGATTTTTATTAAATTTCATATTCATTTTAGTCAGCTTTTCAAGTGTTGTTTGATGATATCAAATTATAACAAGACAGAAGTCATTTTTGATATTGTCCTCGTCCTACCGACCTGAAGATAAATCCTAGCTCAATAACTTCTTCAGGATTAAAAGTTACTCGGCCATCAATGATTATCGGATCATTTTTCATAAGCGATTTAACATGCTCCAAATCTAGGTTTTTATATTCCTGATGAGCTGTAATGACAAGGATTGCGTCTGAATCACTAATAACAGCATTAAGATCGTCTGAAATGGGAAATTCAACTTCCTCTTGACGTACTAGTGAATCATGGGCCATCAGTTTAAATTTCTCTGATTTCAATAGATTAACTACAACTTCGGTAGGAGTATTTCGGGGGTCGTCAGAATCTTCAATAAAAGCAACGCCTAACAGGGCAATTTTTAGCTTTTCAAATTCTATGCGATCTGTTTCTTGTAAACATTCATGTAACAAAGAAATGGTATGCTTTGGCATATTCATATTACGGAAACGACTCGCTTCGATGACTTTTAAATCCACAGATTTCTTTCCATGTTGGGTTAATCCATATTTAAGTAGCCATGGATCTTTTACAAGACAATGACCACCTACACCCACTCCTGGAACATGCATATTTCGATGTGGGTTACCTTTCCCTTCAATAAATGGGAGATTGTTAACTAATTTTCTTATTTCGTGTACGTCAACACCTAAAGATTCTGCTACTAAAGCTACCTCATTCGCAAAGGCAATATTGACATCACGATACGTATTTTCAACAACTTTGGCTAATTCAGCGGTCATTGCCGTTGTTTGGACTATACTGTTTTTTAAGACTTGTTTATAAAGCCAAGATGCCTTTTCTGCACTCTCTTTCCCTATTCCCCCAACAATACGAGGATAATTAAGAATATTATAAATTAATCGCCCAACCATCACTCGTTCGTAAGCGAAAGCCAAAAAGAAATCATTATTACACTTTAATCCTGAAGCCTCTTCGATAATCGGTTTAACTATATATTCCGTGGTTCCAGGGGCACACGTCGACTCAATGATAACCACAGTACCGCGTGAAAGATTCTCTCCGACTTGTTGACTGACTTCCCTTAATGATGTGTATTGGGGAATATGATTTTCATCAGTCGGAGTTTGAACATCGATTAAAATATAATCCATATCCGTAAGGATAGAAATGTCATCAGAAACAGTAAAGGTCTTTTTGTCAATAACAACACGAGAAATAAGCTCTGGGAGATCAGGTTCATTTTTAATAGGGCATTTTCCTTGATTAAGATAATCGATCTTCCAACCTGATCTCTTTGATTTACGTTGAATACCAGTGACTTGAAAACTATCAGTATCTGCTAATAATGCAGCAATTGGGATTCCAACATAACCCATACCAATTACTGCCACTTTCTTTAACATTTTTATCAGTTAATCGCTAATTGGAGAAGAATTAATTAAGTCATTTAAAAACTAGCAGATCTTCAGATTTACAGTTTTTGCACATTTTTCTACAAGAAATTATCTTAAAGAGAATTTAAACTAGGGATAGGTTGATAACACCATTCAAATATCTAAAAACCTCAAATAATTGTATCAATCACTATATAATTTCCTCTAACATGCCAAAGATAATATTAGTTACTTGTTATTCCCCTTGTTTAGTGAAACGATCAGGAAGATGGTTGTAAATATCTTTTAATGGCAGAACTTCAGCAATATTTTCTTTCCATATGTCCCCTTAACATCAAACAGATCGAATATAATCGACCTGTAATTGCCGTTATAGAAAAAGATATTGCTCATTTTACTCTTTCATCAACCATTATCATGTATTTTTACCATATATATTAAGACAGTTACTTTTAAAGCTAATATGTAAGCTACTCTTCTAAGTCGTAATTTTAAAAGAAAGTATAGTAATTTTCGAGTGGTTCTACTACCAACTGGATTTTTTCCAAGAAATTTGTTTTCAACATAAATATAGCTCATATCAATATATTTTAGATTGAATTTGTTGAGCAACTTCTTTACTCTCTTTCTTGTATATGGCCAATAATTAATATAATCAGCACCAGTTATTCTCTTGCATATTGGATGCCAAAAGATCCTAGGTAACCAGGTTAAACATGGTATTAATTTATGTGGCTCTAATAGCTGCCAACGATTCATAACGCTAATATAGATTAACCCATCTGGTTTTAGTACACGTAATATCTCGGGTATTAGCAACTCGATGTTTTCGTATGAAATATGTGCAAGAACATCATTTAATATAATTGTGTCAAAATAAAAATCGTCAAATGGAAGATGAATACCATCATAATGATGTAACTTTAATTTAGGTAGTTTTTTCTTTATAGCTCTTTCATAAATCTCTTTAGATACTTCTACACCACTTACTTCTATTCCAAATGATGAATAATATTCAGCAATTGCACAGTTGCCAAAACCAATATCAAGTAGTTTTTTCGGTTTATGTTTACATAATTTAAAAAGAGCATTAATATCATGGCTTCTTTTCAGTCGTATGTGTGATTTATCTTTTTTTTGACTCAAATATACCTACCTTCATCAAGATTCATTACCTATAGCTAATATGATATATTAATCCACTCTTCTTTGACTCGAAAGCTTTTCATTATCGTATTTCTAGAAAGTTTTTAAATTCTAAGCATTTTTTTTACAAGTCTTGATCAAACAATTTCATTAATGATCGGAATGATTTCAAATATCAGATGTTCACTAGATATGGGGTCGTAACTGGTACCTAATTCATCTTAAATTCTAAAAAAGAAATTAGTAAAAAGTTGAAAGTCTTAAATGCTCTTACCTTCTTTTACCTTCTTGGCCAGTTTTAGCTAGGATTAACAACTTGTCAGAGAATAAAACGAAAATTTCCTTATAACAAACCAAGAAAAGGTGAATTGATAAATGAATCTACTTAGGGGAAAAGAAGAGGTAGTACCTTGTATTCTGCGCGTTGTAAATCTCTCGGAAAATCAATATCTACCCAGAGTTCTGGAGAAATTATTTGAGTACTGATCTTAAAACTTTTATAAATCAACCGTTGAATTACATCAGTGAAATAAAATCCCAAGAACCCCTCCTCATGAGCCATTTCCTCTAATGTTTCTTTAAGATATTGCACTCCATTCTTAGAAAATTTAGCAATACCTACGAATTCAAACCCCTTCGAATCATATGGAATATCTTTTCCTATTTCACGAACAAAATTACCGTTCAAAATTACCTTTTCTGCCTCACTATCCAAGTTATTAGGAGAAATTGCGAGTGAAAAATCATTCTCATCTTGGATAAGCTTATCAAGAATCGTTTTTTCAAAAAGTAAATCACTATAGAGAATGATAACTGTACCCTCTAATTCATTTTGTGCCATCCAGATGCTTGCTAGAATATTTGAGATACTGAAAAAGGGGTTGAAAATGTATTTTACTTCACTTCGAAAACATTTACGCACTTTATTATCTTGAAAACCAGTAATGATAATTATTTCGTTAATTCCATAATTATGAAGCGATTCAATAATGTAGCGGAGGATAGATTTTTTACCTACAGGGATAAGTCCTTTGGGTAGATCTTGAGAATGAGGAAAAAGACGAACTGATTTACCTGCTGCTGGAATAATAGCTTTGATTCTAGTAAACTCGAAACTAGGATTATCCTTCAAAAATGAATCAATAAATTCAGGATCTATGGCTTCTTCATAAGTGATTTTTTTTATTACTCTTTGACGGACTTTTCCATCTAAACGAAAACTTTGCATTAGGTAATAATAAGTGTTCGAACCAGATTTTACTTTTTTAATGAAAACCATGAATCTCACGTTGTTTTCCTACAATAGTGTGTGAAATAAAGTCATTCTATTTAAATATTTGCACAAGAAATGTGTGAAAAGATCCAAAGAGGACAAGTGACACCACTATGAAATCAATAATTTTAGCAGCGGGCCCAAGTACTAGATTGCGCCCTCTTACAGAGTATTTGCCTAAAACTTTGTTAGAAATTGAAGGAAAATCTATTCTTGAAAGAATAATGACTGTTCAACGTGAATGTGGCATTAAAAACTTTGCTATTGTTCGAGGATATCAGAAAGAGAAGATAAACATTCCAAATGTTACCTATTACGACAATGATGACTATTATAATAACAACATATTACCCTCCCTCTTCTACGCCGAAGAATTCATGGATGAAGGATTTATTGTATCATATTCTGATATACTATACTCAAAAGACGTTGTTCAAAAACTTATGGACTCTCCTCATGATATCAGCCTTATTATCGATATTTCTTGGAATAAAAGGTATATTGGTAGGACAGATCATCCAACTGACGAAGCAGAATTAGCTTGTGTAGAAGGTGACAGAATTACGAAACTATCCAAGTTCTTTAATCCAGAGATAGCTTATGGAGAATATATTGGGCTAGCGAAATTTTCTAGAAGAGGAGCAGAAATTCTGGTAAGGAATTATCATCGTGCAAAGGAGAATAAATGGTGCAAATATGAAGGGCGATTTCATGATGCTCTTAATATGGATTATGCCTACATTACTGATATGATTCAGGAACTAATTATGCGAGGATATCCAGTTCACTCTGTTGACATCAAAAATAATTGGGTTGAAATGGATACGGTACAAGACTTTGAATATGCAAAGGATATGATTAAAAAAGGACTTTTATGATCGAAAAGGAACAATGTGATTTAGAATGAATGAAATAATGAACACAGAAACAGATCAAATGTGGAAGCAGTGGAGAACTCGAATTTTTATCACAGTCTGGGTGACGTATTTAACCTATTATCTCGGACGGGTCAACTTTGGAATAGCTAAAAGTTTTATTGAAGGCGAATATCCATTAGTGGATGCTGAAGTATTAGGTTTGATTGGAACCTTATTCTTCATAATGTATGCAGGAGGTCAGTTTGTCAATGGGATATTAGGGGACAGATTTGGGGCAAGAAAACTGGTATCATTTGGGTTAATTGTATCAGCCAGTATAAATATTTTGATGGGGTTTACAAATGGATTAGTTTGGATGATGATGCTCTTATGGGGTATGAATGGATTTTTCCAGGCAATGGGTTGGGCACCTTCAGTAAAGACGGTTGCCAATTGGTACCCCGCTGAAGAGCGAGGACGATGGTCAAGTCGATTAGGAACTTCCTATCAAGTAGGAGGGGCAGCTTCCTGGGTGATAGCGACATTCGTAATAGTAACACTTGGTTTGGATTGGCGATTTGCATTTTGGGTAGCTGGAGTGATAATGTTAGCTTCAGGGATTCATATGTATATTCGAGTAAGAAATGCCCCAGAAGAAGTCGGACTACCAACTATTGAAGAAGAAGATGCTGGAAAAACCACAATCACCGAGGCGAGAGCAGACACTCATCTCGGATTTGAACACACATTTGGATCGATCATTCGTAATAGAACCGTATGGTTTGCTTCATTGGGCCTTTTCTGTCTCAATATCGTTAGATATGGAATCACTGAATGGTTACCTTATATAATTGCAACGGAAGTCCAAAATGATGATTTTTTCCCAATTTGGAAAACACTAGCGTTTCCGTTAGGAGGAATTATTGGAGCATTAGTATGTGCATGGTTTTCAGATAAATATCTTGGAAAACGACGAATGCCAGTTGTCACAGTACTCTTTGGTGCATTAGGGCTCTCATTATTTGCTTATTTGTTTATTCCGCCATTAGACTGGTTGTTAGGTGTGCCCATGCTCGTTTTGATCGGATTTTTGGTTTTTGGACCTCACGTTCTACTAGTATCGACAATTCCAATGGAATTCGGAACACGGAAAGCAGCATCAACTGCAACGGGCTTTATCGATGGATGGGGA